>Ga0310695_10002118_pt1 | contig 42942 bp, 22 predicted proteins | sample RumenRJG_04DNA_FD_203882 | JGI IMG/M metagenome (GOLD analysis project Ga0310695, IMG submission 203882) | Bovine rumen microbial communities from Lethbridge, Alberta, Canada - RJG_04 (v2) (version 2) | ecosystem: Host-associated > Mammals > Digestive system > Stomach > Rumen | place: Canada... | reverse complement strand
AGCTGACGATTGCCGTAGGCGTCGAGGGTGACGAAGGACGGACTAACCCCAGCGGGCGAACCGCTGGGCACCCCAACCACCGAAGAAGCGCTGGCTGTGAGGAGCAGGCGGTGCTCGATGGCAGCAAGGGCCTCTGGCGTGGCGTGTTGTGGCAGGCAGACGCTCTGCAGGTATTTGCGGAGGGCTGCTGGCGTCAGTGCTGTTACAAAGGCATTGCGACAGGGCATCAGCGTGGCACGCTGACTGGTGCGCAGCAGGCGGCTGCGCGGGTTGCCATGGATATAGGCGCGCTGGGTTTCCAGCTGTTCTGCGGTAATGGGCTGCACGTCGCAATAGCCAGCAGCAAAGAGCGGAGGGCGACCAGTAGTGCCATCAGAGGGGACACGCTTTCCAGCGGGGGAAGTGACCTCAACGGGGGAACCGCTGGACACTGTAGAGACGGGAGAACCGCTGGGCGCATTTAGGGTTTCCAACGGTTCACCCGTTGGTATGTCTTGCTCTGTCATTGCCCAATAGCGGCGATTGCAGCCTTTCTTGAAACCAGCTATCACCTGTCCCAGATGGGTGGGGCGGCCGTTACTGCTGACGATAGGGGCTGTTACTTGCAGGAGGATGTGCATGTGCTCTGGCATGATGACAAACGTATCGACGCTAATCATACTATAGTGCTCGGTAATGCTGGTAAGTAGTTCTTCGCGTACCATCTGCCCGATAGGCATCAGTGCAACGTGAGGACCAGACAGCGTGTCATCTGGCTGTTCCAGTGAGCCTTCCACCAGTCCAAAGGGCTGACCCATCCCTTCTGCCACATGCAAGGTGATGTGGTAGATGCCAGGCAGCGAGTAGTTATGGGTCGACATACGTCGCTGCATACTGTGGTAGTTTTGGGCTCTATTTTCCATTTTATTTTTCAGCGGGTGAACCGCTGGACACTCTATTTTTTCTTTCCAGCGGGTGAACCGCTGGACACTTATTATCTTACTGCTATCTTCTTTTGGATGCGGCCGCCATCAGCACGGACGATATAAACACCAGCAACACCAATGTTCGTATCGATGGTCTCGCCAGGCTGGATGGTGAAGCTGGCAATGGTCAGACCGCTCATGTTCACGATGCGTACATCTGCCTCACGACGGAGTGACGAGTAGGCACGAACCACATGCGGATGAACAGAGATGATGAGGTCGCCATCGCCAAAGCCATCGCCCGACGGGTCTTTATCGTCACCGAAGGCGAGTGACGAGTCGCTGCTGTCGAAGATGATGGAGCGTGTGTTCTGACGTGCATTATTGCTGGCAGCCAGGAAGTACGGACGGAACGGAACAGTAGCCACTGCCACAGGTGTAGCAGGCTCTGTCGTCGTCATCGCCATGTCGAAGCCATTACCGTCAGTATTCATCAGATAGCCCATCACCTTCTTACTCATATAGTTAGGCATAAACTTGTAGCCGTCGACAGCCTCTGCATCCAGCTCGTCATCGCTGACAGCAATGGTGATACCAGGTTCAGAGACGAAGCTGATGGTCTGCTTGGCCAGTTTAGCAGGAGCCGTCACTGCCGTATTCGGAGCCGTCCATTCGCCACTGAGGTCAAACTCACGATAGGTTTTTCCTGGGAATCCTACGATATATGGCTGGGCTGTTGTCAGCAGCGGATAGTGTTCAAGTTTGCGACCCGTCTCATAGTAGGTCTGATAGGTGTCCGCATGGGCATCCCGCTGCGTGTTCTTACTATAGTAGTAGTCCCACAGGAAGGTGTTGTTTGCTTTCTTATCATCCTTGTCATCACCTGTAGCGTCTGGATAGTTGAAGGTGGCCTTGACAGTCATCTCAGCTGGAGAACCGCTAGGCACACTGATGCCCTTGTATTCATACAGCCAGTATTCATGACCTATCTTGGCATCGCTGCCCTCAAGAGACTGACTGCCGCTATAGAAGTGGGTTATCTCACCCTTCTGCTGCGTCGTTACCAGTTCTGCGGTGAACGGTAGACTGATGTTTTCCCAACCCTTGGTCAGCGAGACATAGCTGTCGGGAACACGCTGGTACCACATGCGCTTGCCATCGTCGAACGTGTAACTGAGCGGACAGTTGAAGTCCTGCTTGTCCACCAACAGATGGTCGTTGATGGCAGTGAGGTCACTCTGTACGAGGTGACCGTGGATGGCATCACCGTTTTTGCTAACCAGTCGGTAACCACCATTATAGTTGTAGTGACTGTTATAGACGGGATCGACGAAGTAACTAGTCAGCACGCCATAGGTCTGTGCATTGACGTAGCCGCTCTCGCCAGATGCAGCCGGTGCATACACCAACAGGTTGTTTGTCTCGTCACGGTTTGTGATGCTCTGCAGACCATCATCATCGAGCAGCGGCTGGTAGAACTTGTCTACTCCAGCGGGAGAACCACTGGGCACTCTACCAAGCGTCCACTCCGTATCGTTATGACCAGCAAAGTCGATAGCCGTCATATTCGGATAGGCTGTCTTCAAATTTTGGTCGTTGTTACCCTTCGGTTTCGAATAAGCCACAAGGTTCACGTACGGGTTGAAGTGTGCCACATCCATATCCTTCGACTGATAGTAAGCCGGTGCACGATATACACGGTTGCTCTCGTCAGTGTTTGCCAGACGGCCACTGTTCTTGACAATGCGTGAAGGCACCTCCTGATGTGGGCGCTGATTGTTCCAGTCGTAGGTCAGCATCTGTCCGAAGTAGATGTAGTCGTCGGGCCATACAGGATAGAAGTAAGTCTTTCCGTCATTGTCCGTAAACATTCGTTCCTCCTGACTCTCAGGAATCACACCGTCGGCATAGCGGAAGTCGCCATCGGCATAGCGGTCCTCTACATAGCCTCCGTTTGCATAGACGCCACTAACAGCCGACGAACAATATTCGGCATTAGCGACATAGTGCTTTGTCTGAGGCGTTGACAAAGTACCATCATTCTTGTTGATAGTATAGTACTTATATTCAGTACCCGAAGTCGTCTTCTGATCATTGTAACGCTTGAAGAGGTAGAAGCCATTCAGGTCGTAAGCCACCGTACCGTTGTAGAAGTCTGCCGCAGGCATCGGACGAGCCAAGCCGTGACCATCGCTTGTGGTGTTGTATTTCAGCGTCTCAGGATAGTAGCAGTTTACGCGTTTGTATCCGCTTGCTAAAGGATTACCAAATACAGCATAAACATCACTATCAGGCGTGCCTGTCGTATTGATCCAGCAGTTCTCCACATAGCCGCTACCCGTATCGGCAATACCTGCAGATGTGAACGAGCCCGTCACACCGAGGTTATAGACATTACCACAGAGGTTTCCGAACAGAGAGTTGTTCAGTCCGTCAATGTGGTAACCGTCACCGTGGAAGTTACCCTCGAAGCAGTTGGTATTATCACCTATTGGTGTCCAACTGCCAGTGTGGTTAACGTTCGTATGCAGGAAGAATTCCAAGTTCTGGCAGTCTCTCACGTGTTCGTTGAGCGTGCCCTTACTCAGGTCGAAGAACTGCTTCAGATGCTTAGCACCGTCCGTCGCATCCGTAATGTATATCTTCGAATTGCGCTTCACGTCCTTGCGGTCCACATAATAGTAATGCTCGGTATCCTCCAGCACCTTCTTCAGGTCGTGGTAGTTGGCCACACTCACCTGTACTGTATTTGAGTAGGTCTCACCGAGATACGTCTTAGCGTAGTAAGCCAGGTAGTAGCCATTCTGATACCAGTAGAGCGGGTCGAATTGTGGTGTGTAGTCAATGCCGTTGATATGACTCTCGGCATCTGACGGCTTCTCGAAGAGTTTCCAGCCACCACCCGTTACCTCGTAGGCACCCGGTGTCACATGCGGTTCACGAATACCGACGAACGTACCTGGCAGCACCACCTGCGGAGCCTTGATGTCCTCAACGGTAGGAATACCACTCTTGAACAGCACATGGATGTTCACTACGTGACGTTCACTGACAGGAGTAACGTTTGCACCAGAGGCATCACTCTCCTCATAGTCGTACTGATAGACCACGGTGATAATCTTCTCCTTCGAGAGGTCGAAGATATCAGAGAAGCGGCTGACATACAGCGTACTTGTTTCCGTAGGAGCAATACCATGGATGGTAAAGTTTGCCTGCCAGTTGGGAAGGCCATTGTAGGTAGTTTCTGCGATGACTACACCCACAGGAACATTACTGCCTACAGCGTAAGAATTACTTTCACTTTCTTCTGCACCAATGCCAGTAACACCCGTCACAGCGACACCTTCTTGATGCTCGCCAATGGTATAGTCCTCACGACAATAGTAGAAGGTCTTGTTCTTATGCTCATTGGTAAAGGTCAGTGTGTCGATATTCGTCTTATCAGTGTCACCCAAGCCGTCGAAGGTGTTCTTAGAGATGATAGTGCCCACTGCATATGGAGAGTTGCCCACCTGGAAGGGGCTCTTAACCACATAGACATTGCCCGCCTCCTTTACATCGATAGCAGTATAGTGGCGCTTTTCGTTAGGCAGACTCTCGTATTGCTCACGGGTATATTCGTGACCATTCTCCAGCGTTACACCATTGTGAGTGGGATTTTCTATTTCATTTCCATTATAGGTAGCCGTATAGTTGACAGGCTTCGCTAATGAGTAGCCAGCCGGATTAGCCTCAGCACCTGCAAGTGTAGCTGCTGCCGAGTCGTACTGGTATTTCTTGCCTTCAGGATATCTTATATTTCCTGTAGTCGGATGCTTACTGTAGAGGGGATCGATGAGCACGTCGAAGGCATCGTAGTTGAAGGTAAAGTGTTCGCGGTCTTCCTTAGACATCGAACTCCATACTGCCAAACCACGATAGTTCTTGCCTGCCTCGTAATAGTCTCCACCATAGAGGCCATCCTTAGTACAATAGTAAGCCGGAACGATATCCTCGCTAATCATTGTTGCCAATGCAGGATTAGAGTCCTTATAGGTGTTATAGTATGCTGTCTTCTCAGCCTCAGTCATACGGGCGCCAACATAGATGAACTCTGTCTTGCTCAGTTGGATAGTGCTGGTGCAGATATAAGCAGGAGCCACATAACCAGTCATATCACCTGCCTGTGTGGCAGATACTGAACTGCCTACATTCAGGTGAATGTGAACGTCACCCTCATCCTTAGTATATTCCTTGGTAACGATATATGCACCTTCGAAGGTAGCCTGACCGGCAGGAATTGCTGTAGAATGATTGGTTACGATATTCTGATAGGTATCGTAAATCTCCTTTGAGATGAGGTTGCTCACCTTGTAATCGCGCTGTCCGAAGACACCACCCTCTCCACTGGTCAGGTAGTAAGTAGGACCGTCTTCATAACCTGAACCTCCTGTTTGGTTCTTTTCATGCGCTTTAACAATAGAACCATTTTTGTCGTCGTCATCTTCTTTTTCTGTGTACCATGTATCCCATTCCGTTGGGTTGTTCACCCTGTAGGTCAGCATGTAGCCCGTGTCGTGGCTCATGTTGTTGGATGAACGATATACGAAGTCGAAGTCCACATCCTGCTGCTTTTCTACGTGGTAAACTGTCGGGTGTGCAGTCTTTAATGCGGCATAATCATCGGGCAGCATGACCGTGCCGGCAGGGATGATGTTTTCGTCATTACTGCTATACTTACAGTCCGCGATGGTGACATAGGTCTCATCCACAAACAGACTCTTCTCAGAACTGGTGAGCAAGTACCAATCCCAATAGTTGATAGGATCGTTCAGGTGATACTCCACATCGTTGATGACAATCTTCTTGTCATCTCCAATCTTCGTACCAGGAGTTGAGTAGTAAGCATACTTGTTGGGCATCACATTGAGCAATTTCATGGTACCATGTGATGCAGCCGTGATAGTCAGAGGAATATCAACTGTCTCGCTGTATGCATTAGGTGCACCAGTATAGGCAGAGATATATTGGTCGTACACATAGACAGAACCCTTGATGAACCAGTAGTGGGCAGGCACGCCATCATCTCCGTACTTACCACTGATGTTATAACAATCGTCGATAATGGTCTGCGTACTGTGTATGAAGTTTCCTGATGTCTCCCATTCCACCTCGGCACCGTTGAATGTGAAGTCACGTCGGGTGATAGCATTGGCATTCAGGGCCGTCAACGTGTTATGTTCGTGACGTGTATACGAACCTTTCTTGTGTACGTTCTTGGCATAGACGAAACCACCACCCATACCAGGCTGCACGTTGATGAGGTCGAGTTCAATAACACCGGTGATGTATCCCCAGTCCTTCTCATACAGGTCATCGCCTGTGCTCTTCTCAGTGGTCAACTCCAGATAGACACCTGATGCCAGTGCCACCTTGTTCAGACTGGTACCGTTATTGCGCTTGCGGTCGTTGACGTAGCCAGCCTTCCAGTCGTAGAAGGTGGCAGTGCCGTATGCCTTAGCAGCAACGTCTTCGTATGCTTTAGAGGCGACCTTAAAGTCTGGATTAGAAGCGTTTTCGGTATAACGTACATTCTTACCGGGCATGAAGAATACATCGCTGGTCAGCGCACCTAAGTAGTTCACGATGTTGTAGATGCCGAAGTAGTTGCCGTGAATTGCCTTTTTGAAATCCTCGAAATCATCAGGATCCTGATCCATGATGTCGTCTTTTTTGGTTTTACCACTCTTCAGAGCCTTATCAGCATCAATGTCGGATGTCTTATGGTTGAGCGACACCTCACGCACACGGTTGATGGTGTAGTTGGTATGGTCCACGATTTCTGGCACACGGTCCTCTGCTCCCTGCATCACCATGCGGCTGCCAAAAATACCACAGAAGTCAGCACGTTGCAGGGTGTTCATCGGACGGCCTGCATAGACAGGAACGACACCATTCTGCTCCCAGTAGATGGAGTTAGGATAGAACTCACCCGTTTCCTCGTTATAAAGAAGAAGATCGTTATCGCCGTCCTTGACGTCTTTAAACACGGTCAGCAGGTCATCAATGGTCAGGGTAGAGGCCTTGGTATGCTCACCACCAACAGGATAATAAGTTGTGCCATCCTTATCTGTACATGTTTTTTTACACTTGTATTTCAACTGATAGTAATCAGCCTCACGGGCAGGAAGGTCATTATATTGTGCAATAGTAATTTCAGGATCGAGGGTATAGTAGTCTGTACCATAGTTGGTGATGTTCAGACCACGGTAGCCGTCCACGAAGGTCAGGTTACCATCGCCATACAGACCGCCCGTACGTCCTGTTCCCAGTGTTATCAGGTCGCGGTGGTAGACATCGTGAATAGACGCTGTGGCATTACCGAATACCGTTGTCGTGTTGGCATAGACGGTCGCCGAACCAGACGACGTGTTACCACCGGCAAATACGGCGTTAAAGATGGTGATGCCCGTTAGATCCAAGTTGGTCCATTGGGTGTCGTTCTTATTGCCCAGATAATGGAGGTCTGTGGTGGGCACATAGTCACCAGCAGCATAGTTATGACCATTGATGGAGATAGCCGACAAGGCCTTTGCATACGGTTCAATCAGTACCTTACAGTCCTCGGTCAGCACATATTCGCCATCGTCCGTTACCCAATTTTCGTCGTCATCTTCAGGCTTAGTACCAGGAATGTAGGGATCATCTCCCTTCTTATAAGCATAATAGTAACCCTCCCATTCGTTGTCGTAGCGATCGCCATCCTTGATGCCTACATAGAGTTTTCCGTCTTTTTCATAGGCACTATACACATAACCGATATCACCGCCACCGAAGACGTTACCGTTCTGTCGTGCCAATTCCTTAGCAGTACCCACAGTACCTCCGTGAACATGTACCTCAGTCTGTCCGAAGACGTAACCGTCGGAGTAGAGCGTACCGCCTTCACCCAGGTTGTTGTAGCCTCGACCACCACCAAAGACATTACGGTGTACGTTGCCTTCAAAGAGTTCGACTGTAGCCTTACCCGCTTTGTAGATACCTTGCAGCGTACGGACACTGTTGTCCTGACCAGTGGCATGGATGATACCACGACCAACAGCCGCAATCTCACCTCCACCAAAGAGGGCATTACGGACGTGCCCGCCATACATCTTCACATTGGTGGCATCCACACTACTGTTGTCGATATAGCCGCCGCCGAAGATACAACCACTATCATACAGACGGTCCGTACCGTCGCCTGTCCACGTATCGTCATCGAGTTTCTCTTGGTAGTAGTCAGAGCCCACCTGGATATAATCGCGGTTGCCAGAAGGCACAGCATCGAAGTGACGATAACCGATGAAGCCCTTGTTCAGGGTGATGTTTGTAGTTCCAAAGACGGCACCACCCTCACCACCGCCGTAGGCATTACGCTCGATGGCAGGAATACCGTCGATGAAGTTGGTACCATCCAGTTTTCCGATGACAACGTGTGTCTCACCGAGGATGTCACCCGTCGTAGGCTCACTGATGGCACCTTCATGATAGCCCACACTGCCCTGCCAGCCGCCTCCATAGACGTTACGGGCCGTACCGCCCTCGATATAGGCATTGGCAGAGGCGATGAACGGATTGTCGAAGTCGTCGGTGGCAATATTGAACTTGTTGTTCACCGAACCTACAGTACCTGCAGCATAGAGGTCTTTCGTCACCTTACCGCCAAGCAGGGCGATGTAGGTTGTTCCATGTACATCGCCAGTATTGGCAGTATTCTCATCACCCAGACCGCCACCGTATGCGTAGGCACCACTAAGACTACCACCATACATATAACCGCAGATATCTGCACCTTGGTTGATGATAACATTGGTGTTGTATTTCTTGCCGTTTCTGGCTTCTGCCAAATCATCATCCAGACCTGTATCCGTATAGCCACTGCCCAGTGAGAGATCGATAGGCTGAGGTGCCTGTGGCTTTGGCGTAGTAGACTTATCACTTTCAGACAAATCATTCCAAGTAGCAAGCGCTGTATTATATTCTGCGGTAGAGTCGGCATAAGCTTGGGTTGCCCATGCATCTACAGACTTCTTGTTCATGACACGACCTAACTGTCCACCGCCATAGACCTCATAGACTCTTGCTGTGTTGTTCAGGTTCACCTCCGTATACTGTGACCAGGTATCCTTACCGTAGCCGGCACCATAGACTGTGGCGTAAGTATGCTTTGTTGCATCATTCTGCGGATCTTTATAAGAATAGACAGGCGCATTGATGTTGACCTTGCTATACAGGGTACGACGGCAGTTGTTGTTACCGCCATAGATTCCTGTACGGTAAGCACCGATGAGGGCATCGCTACTGCTCCAGTTGACGTTCGACTCGTAAACGTCGCAAGGATATTCGTTATACAGACCGTAGGCACCTCCGAAGATCTTATCGCAACGGAAGGTAGAGCCCTCGGGAACATTGATCACAGTACGACGGGTGACACCTTCCTGATAACTACCGCCATAGACAGCCCTGAACTCTCCGCTCAGCAGGTCGATGATGGCTGAGGCCTTGTCATAGTCGGCAGGAGTTGACGCAGAACTCAGGTCGACACCCATACCTACACCACCACTCTCGCCGGCGCCGAATATTTCAGTATCATGGAATGTCGTCGTCATGCCTTGTGGTACGTCGATCAGGATATAACTGCTGTTCTGCATCAAGTCCTCCTCTTCCTCACCGAGGAACCCCTGACCGGCACCATAGATCTGGTCAACGGTATTCAGCGAATTGTTGGAAGTAACAGGCTTGAAGTTGATGAAGGCATTGTTCAGGAAAGGCTTGTGGTAGCCAGTCTTTGCACGACCGTCTGCACCGAAGTACTTCCTGAAATATGTATCCTTATAGTCATAGACACCGTAGGCACCACCGAAGATCTTCTCCACGTGACCCTGTGCAAATTCCATATACGCTGAGGCATTCAGCATCTCATTGTTGTACACCTTGGCACGTACAGCATCGTTACGAATACGGCTACTGAAATTGGCAGAACCTAGGATTTGTCCACCTAAGTCGTTACCACCATATACAAAGTCGCGAACGTATGGGAAACCGTTGGTGCCAATGTAAGTCTCTGTATGTCCGAGGATGTCAGCATTACATGCTCCGGCGAAGGAGTCGAAGATTCGTCCGTTGCCCAGGTTGATGATACAGTTACCTGCCACTGGACCTAAGAAACCGCCACCATACATGAACTCGCACTCTGCGATATTCTCCGTCATGTCGTTTGCCTTTGACACACCGGCTATAGGACCATTCAGGTTGATGTAAGTGCTGTATCTCGCATCGTAGGTGTATTCTATCTTCTCTGTCGTTGAGTTATAAACACCTTTACCGATACCGCCTTCCTCGCTGCCTCCGAATATCTGGAACATATAGCCGCGGTTCAGGTTGACGGTGGTGCTACCCCAAATTTCAGTATTGACACCCTTACCACCGCCAAATACATTAAGCGCCTTACCCAGCACGTCCATACCCTGCTCGTCAAGGATAACGCCGGTGTTTCGCTTGGTAATATGATATTCGTCGTTATCGTAAAGTTTTCCCTCACCGTGCTCGTCACCTTCCACCTCGTCGAATAAGATATCACGGTCAACCACTGATGCGTTCAGATTGATGATGACATTACCATTCACGACACCACTGTTGTAGCAACCGCCATAGATGTTACCACCTTTCAGACGACGGTCAATATCATCCTCATCACTGGAGACGGGTGAAGACAAAACACCAGAAGTAATAGGGTCAACATTCGCGCCTGTCTTAGCGCTGATGGTGTTCCAGATCAGTTCTGTATGATTGTCATTCCATCGCTTTGGCTGGATTTTCAGACCAGCGAAGTTCAGTTCTAGTTTATCGGCAATGGGACTTTCTGGATCCGGGTCAGTGGCATTTAAGAGTCCTCCTTCGTAGAGAGCGTTATAGTCAGTAGGAGTGACGAAAGCACTGTTACAACCTCCTACTACCTTGTCGTAGATAATCACATTATCGTTGAAATCGATGGTTGTCTTACCATCAGTAATCATACTACCTACGTTACCGCCGCAGTAGAACGAGCCAAACTTGGTAGAAAAAGGAATGTAATTGGCACCGTCACCATTAGATGTGCTCTCAAAGACGACGGTAGATTTCACCTTCATGGCGCAGCCCTCCATGTATTTGGCAAAGATGTCCGCGTCTAACAAATTCATCGAGTTGAACTTAGTACCACCTGTAAGATCGGTACGTGTAAATGTACGCAGCACACCTTCGTTATGACCGGAGGGATCAGCCTCTTCGGTCTTGATCATGTTCTCACCGTTGTTGCCGAGGAACACTTTGTCGATGATGGCGTATGAACCAATCTTGATGTGCGTTTGGTTGCCAGAACTTGCGCCTGCAACATTCTCTCGCAGCGAAGCACTGTTACCTCCCACATAGAGGCCGCCATCCACGATGGCAGGCTCGCCTTCGTCTCCTCGAACGAGGATAGACACCTTCTCAGCATTAGGACGTATCAGGTTGAGGGCTGTGACAGACTTGAGATTTTCAGGAACACCCGTTATGCCCGCTGCTTTAAGTACTTCATCAGGATTATAGTATAAGTCGCCCCAATGTGGATCATCCTTCAGTTTGGGGTTGTCAGTGTAGGCATACGAGCCGTTGCCGCCACCATATACGTCGCCATAAATGTGCGTACGAATACCTACAGTATTACCTGCATAGACGTTACCGGAAATGTCATTACCGCCATAGACGTTGTTGACATGACCTGCCAGCACTCTGACGCGAGCAGCGTAACCGGCAGGAATGTTGTTAGGATTATCTTCAGGATCCAGTGCAACTTGGTTATAAGGTACCGGTCTCTCGTCGTTGTTGTCAAACAAAGGCTTCACGTCAGCCTTACGACAGCCACCATAGACGTTGTCAACCTTCATTCCTGCGCCTTCGATTTGCAACAGCAGACCTTCAGGACTGGTCATACGTCCCTCATTACCACCGCCATAGAGGTTACGGATTTTACCTTCTTGCAGATTCCATCGAGGACGGATGGCCATATCAGCCTTGTTGTTGCCGCCAAAGAAACGTCCTATCTGATAGGCATCGCTGCTGGGGTAAGAGAAGGTGGTGTTGATTCCCATCTTATCCTCGAAGCGGTCGTTGTTCAGTAGTTCACCGCCTGTACCTGCGTTAGGATTGGTTGGATCCTTGATACTGTTAACCACATGGCTTGGATTTTTCAAGGCAATGACAGTACGATTTGTAATAGTCGCATTGTTGCCGCCACCGTATGCATAGACGATAGAGCCGCCCAATAGTTCGAGATAGGTCTTGCCAATGTCAGGCAATTGAGGTTGGTCATCATCCTCATAGACCTTAATCGGAGTAGCATCCTTCGTCCATATTTCCCACTTACCAGACTCACTTACACTGGTATTCTTGACTGTATAGTCACCATTGCTACCTCCGAAGAGTTGTCCGATATAGATAGGTACCTTATTCTTGGTGTCACTGGTAGTTTTACCATACGCATCATCACCCTCTACTGCGGCATCAATTTCATCTTGAGTAAAGTTAATGGCAGGGATTGGTGCGATTCGCACGAAGGCATTCCAAGTATTATCGATGTTATTCTTGCCTTTTTCTGTGCCTACTTCCGTCAGTTCCGATGGGATTTCTGAAGAAGTGCCGATGGTTCCTGCAATATCGTTACCGCCATACAGTTTATCGATAACGACGTATTTTGAGGCGTGTTCGCCATCGATATGGACGAAAGCACTACCGCCCACGTTAGCCTGACGGGCACCACCAAAGACCTGATGGATATCGCCGCCATAGATTAACACCTCAGTCTTACCTCCTAAGTCGCCGGCATTACCACCGCCATAGACGTTTCCGCCAATGGTGATCTGTGCCTGAACATTCATAGTGCCCAGGAGTATCAGTAAACTTATGATGGTCTCTCTTACTCTCAACTTCTTAACCTTTTGACTATTCAACTTTGTTTTCCTTTTATTGTTTAACGACCACAAAGGGTGGGTCTTTTTGCGACAGATCGTAGAGGTACGAAGGGTCGATGGTGACCAGGAGTATGCGCTCCTCGCCACGCTGAAGATCTTCCAATGGAGATTCCAGATTGTTGATGGCTGTTCGCTCGGCAATTTTGTTGCCTTTCTTATCGTAGATGTCGTAGTCTATCTCCAGTGACACCTTATCAGGCAGGGTGTTGGCAGGTATGATGTAGCCGCTGCACACCTCAGTCGTTGTTGTTGTCAGTGTCACAGGTTCTTGTCCCGAGTCTCTCATGGTCAACTCGTATGTGCCTGTGCCTTCTACTTCGGTATGGCCTACGCTGCTGATGCCTACATCCTTGGTGAGGGTGATGTCTGCGTTATAGTGACTGATGTCAGCCACTTGCAGTTTCATGTTCTTAATCTTGATGGTGCGCACGGCGTTATAATCTTCGCCTACATTCATGTAAAAGACCACATGACTGTAAAGATGGTCGACGAGCAGGTTGATATAGGTGTCGCGCTTACTGTCGTAAACAAAACTGAAGGCTCCGCGCACGGCAGCACTCTCATCATTCTCGTTATCCACCTGGCGCACACCCGTCACTATGCAATAGTCTTTGGCTGTCATCGGGGGTATGTTCTGTATATGGAGCACGGCACTATTGTCGTTGAAGTCGGAGATGCTGCAGACTTTGTCGTCAGGCATATAGCCATATAGGCGGTAGGTCCTGGTCCCAGACTTCAACTTCAGTTGCGTAGTCCATTCAGAACTGGCATATTTGATCAGACCCTCTGTTGCCGTCGTCCCATTGGTCAGGAATATCCTGATGTCGCCGTATTCCGGATTGCTCGCAAAGGCACGTGAAACACGGGATATCCTGAGTGAAGCGTCTTGCTCCAGCACCACAGGCTGCTCGTCTGCCGTGTCTTGGGAGCAGGCAGCCAACAGCACGAGGGCTGTCATCATGAGGATATACTGTATATGTTTCATTTCAATCTTCATCACCAGTTAAAGAATTCATAGTCCTTCGACTTTATTGTCCACTCGGTGACATTAACCACTACGACATGCAGTCGTGCCTGTGCCTGATAGGCATAGACCGTCCAGATATGGTTTCGTGAGAAGCCGCCAGGCTCATCCAGCATCTGGAAAGAGGCTGTCTGCTCCTCGCCGTTGCCAATCTTGTATTTAATCTGGCCCTGCAGTTGCTGGTCACTCTCACGCAGGTAGTACAGCCGTTGCGTCAGTTTGCCGTCTGCTACGGCCTCGTCCAACATCATTTCATATTCTTGAGGTGTCAATGTCTCGTCGTTGCTCCAGGCATAGATGACGGGCTGATCGATGGTGGCTACGGTGGTGATTGATGCTGGCAGCAACTCTGCTGTCGTGGTGTTATAGCCGCGTTGCGTATTGATGTGACAGTTCTTCCTGTTGTAGGGCTCAGCATCGGTCATGAAGAGGAATTGCTCTTCAGGTATCATGTTGGAGTTCAACTTGATGCTGTTGATGGTGAGAGGCTCGTTGCCCGTCTGATTGGCAAAGACGAAGCGCAGTTTCGAGACGGCGCGTATCAGGGAGATTTGGGCCATCTGCCCACCGTTGTCCAATCGCAGCACAGGGGCAGAACCTACCACGGCCTGGTTACGCAGGACGCCACTCATGGGCAGGCCCACACCTTCGGTCACCGTCATGACGGGAGCAGTCAGCCCGTAGGCATCCGTGGTAGTGGTATGAGTCAGCACGGCCTTTTCCAGTTCGTCGCGTGTCGTTGTGTGGTCGAGCGTCAGGTGGCAGTTTGAGTCCTTCACGTTGGCCAACACATAGACGTCTACGTTTTTATATGGTGTGACTTGTACATAACTATCGTCAATGGTCAACTGGAACACCTCATAGCCACCAGGTTTGTTCAGTGCCGAGGTCTCTGACGCTGATAAGTAAGCTATATTCGTACCCGTATTGTGGATAAACACCCATATCTGCAGGGAATAGACCTTCGCCTCGTTACCTATCGGATCTATGTCGCCAGTATAGGCACGGGTAGGTACTGCCGTCTGCGGTGCATGCACGTAAATGTACAACTGTGTGGGTTCTGCAGCGGGTGGAGTGGGGGTGTCGGAAGGGTCATCGTCAGACGATGAGCAGGCCGTCAGGCATAGCAACAGCAGGGATAGCAGCAGCCAACTCATGAAGTTGTTGCTTCCCTCTTTTGTTATATGTCCAAACCTATATCTCATCCTCTTCGTATAATGTTTAATGTTCAATGTTTAATGGTCAATGGTCAATGGTCAATGTTCAATGGTCAATGTTCAATGGTCAATGGTCAATGGTCAATGTTCAATGGTCAATGTTCAATGGTCAATGTTCAATGTTCAATGGTCAATGGTCAATGTTCAATGTTCAATGTTCAATGTTCAATGGTCAATGTTCAATGTTCAATGGTTAGAACAGAATCTCCTCTGGTGTTGTCGCCACCCATTTAGGTACCAGTTCTATTCCAATCTCCAGTCGTGGCGACAAGAGGTCGGGCACTACGTTATAGGCATTCTTCAGGTTAGTGACCTTGATGCTCAGTGTGGTCGTGTAGTCCTGTGTGAGCACACGGTCAAGTATTTCCGTAGGTGTTGTGCCCGTGCCTTTGTATGTGAAATTGTCAGGGTCTATCTCACCCACGAGATAGAATTTAGTTCCATTCAGTATTTTGCTACCCGAGCCTTTGAAATCCATGCCACTATTGTTTGTGAGTTCCAGGGCTACAGGAACTTTCTTGTGGTCATAACTCTGCAGCGCCAGTGTATTGATGGGCTGGGCTGCATCGGCCGATGAACTCAGATATAAATACTCATTGTTATACTTTACCTGAGAATCATAGATAAACTTCATGTCCACCTCCGAATAGAGGGGATAGGCTGTGGTGGGTGTAAAGTCGAAGCCCACAGGCAGTTGACCACCTATGATGATGCCCGTCACAGGGAAGTTTTTAGTCTCTACGGGAATGTCTGCTTCATCCGCATCTTTCAGGTAGGAACTATCTGTTTTCTTGAGTATAATCTGTACATGTGCCACGCCATATTGCAGGGGGTCTTTGATGGCCACCGCTGTGGTGCTGGGGCTTACCACGCCGTCGGCATTTTCATATTTTGCAAGAATGGATGTCCAATCCGTGTCAGTATATTCTTCTTTCCGTTTATCGATGGTTGACGTGCGGATGCGGCTGTTTCCGTAGTAGTAGAGTTCGGCAGGGTAGGCATAGCGGTCAATGCCGTTGATGTCTGCCAGTGTGGTGGTGGTTACCTGCGGTGCAAACTCTGTTCCAGTCCAGCGGATGACAGCAGCGCCATCAGGCAAGCCGATGGAAGCGGGGAAACCGTCCCATTCGTCGTCGTAATTGCCTATGGCTGTATTAATCGCTGTACGGATAGCGATGTCTGTGGCATCTGACAGCGTTAGGTCGTTCAGGGCTGATTTCAACTCCTGTGTAAATTGTTTGATGTTGGCAGCGGAGCCTGGCAATGGCGCGCCGCCACCTTCCAAATCTGTCTTGTTGAGGAAGTTCAGGTACATCACGCTCAGGGCGTCATTGGATGTATTCTTCCATTTCACACTATTGCCTTCAGCATTGGCAATGGCCGTCATGTAGTTGGCCAGGGCAGTGGCTGTGGGATGGATAGTATTTGTGGAGATGGACTCTAAAGAGAACCGAGTGTCTTGGGGTGACATGTCGACAGGGAATGTCTCCACCAGTGAGCCATTGATATGCTTATCGGTGTTGGCCTGTGTTGCTGCCCGGCCATAGCACAGGAAAGCATTGACACCAGACATCAGTGTGCAGTTTTCGTAATAGTAATACTCTCTTGTATCTACAGGCTTGTCTCCGTCGCCATACACACGAAAGGCTTTAGGCATATCGCTGGCGGTCACCTTTTCTGAGGCAATAGCAAAGGGAATGATTTGTCGCATCTCGATGCCACGATAGGCGTGGCCCTCGTCCTGTACGATGGTTGCATCCATACGTGTGTTGGAACGTGCTGCCTTGGAGACGGTAAATGCGATGTCGGCTACCACAGGTGTAGACACGGGTCGCACTCGATCTACCGCACATCCCGTCAGGAGGATGAAAAGCAATATTATTACTACGCGCGCGTACATTATTTATTTTTATAAGGTCACACGGCACCCTCGGCAAAATTGCCATGACGGTGCCGTGGACCCTCTATAGGTAAGTTATTTGTTATCAGAGATCTGCGTTGAAGTTCAGACCAGTCTGCCACTTCAGGTCAACACTCAGACCCAGTGATGTCTGGCTGCTACGCAGGTCGGGCACTGTATTGTAAACATTCTGTAGTGACGTAGCACCAATTGTAAAGGTGGCTGTCGTCATGTAGTCCTGTATGAATACACGAGGTATGTCGGTTGTAGCACCAGAGGTGTACGGGGGAATAGCATAGTAAGTGGGCCAAGTGATGCTGTTTGTTGCCTCGCTCAAATCCAGTTTGCCAACCAGATAGAACTTGCTACCCTTGGTGACGATACCACCCTTGCCGTAGAAATCCTTTTCATTGCCATTTTGGAACTCCAGGGCAACTAGTACATCTTGTTGGTCGCCTGTAGCAGCGTAGTTATCAAATACCAGTGTGTAGTTCTCGTTATTGGTGGTCGTAGGAATAGCACCATTATTGGCAATCTGGTTATCGTAGATGACAAAATTATCATTAGATGTTTCACCGGTTTTAGCCAAATAGTTCCATCCCAGTTTCTTATACTGACCACCAATAAGTATACCTGTCAGTGTAAATTGACTAACTTCTGCAGCAGAAAGTGTTTGATTAGCTTCTGTTGGAACTAGTTCATTGCGATTATCTTCGAAATCAGTTACTCCGCTCTTTAATGCCACAGAGGTCTGTAACATGGCAACACCATAGTTGATGTTGTTCTTGACGGCAACGCTACGGGTGGTAGAAACAACTTTACCCGTTGTCCATCCTGTCCAACTTCCTGTCGCATCCCACGTGTCGTAGCCGTTAGGATAATTGGAAGCAGCAACCTCAGCATCATTAACACGCAGCAAACTGTTATCAAAATAGAGTAATTCGGAGGGATACATATACTTGGTGGGATCCAGTGTCTGGCTGATGTCGATCAGAGACTGGCTAGGATTATGGTATGTGAAACCACCTGTTGCACTACCTGTTGTTGAACTATAAGCGGTAAAGTATAACTGAGATACACCAGCAGGGAGACTGAATGAAGTAGGAAGAGTGGTTAAAAGTGCATCTGTTACATCTCCATAATTCGTAGTAAAGGTAGCTTCATTTAACACACTGTGATTTATCAAGGCGTATGAAATTGTACCTTCTGTTCCCGAAGGACCAACACCACGGAACGCACTAATGCTTCCATTGTCAGTAGTAAAGTAATATTCTATGCGTGTCAAAATCTCATAGGCCAAACGCTGGGCATTAAGTTCCGCATCATTGGTCGGTGTGGCATGATAGACTGATTTTATAATGGAATGTGCGTCTTTTATCATATCAAGGACAGCAGAAGCAGAACCTGAACGGATGGCAGTTCCTGAGGTCGTAAAACTCGTAATGTTCTTGAAAAGAGTTGACAGGTTTTCCTGAAGCGGAACCAGTGTTCCACTTTCATCAGCACCAAGCTGTCTCCAACTTAATGCACTCAAGGCTGCTGTCTGCTTATAGGCGTCAGGGTCAGCGGAAGTACGTGGTGTTTTATAAGGATTTTCAGAATCGTAAGTGAGTGCACCAACCTCACTCAACATAATTCTGTTTAGGATGAGCGCAAGCAGATTGCAAGTGTGGTTGTATTTGGTGCTATTGTCACCCAAACGAGAAACGAGGTCGAATGTGGTATTCTCAGGTGCAGTCGTTACATTGTATACCACTTTTCCGTTTACCTCATCTGAACCACTTGGAATAGCACGTCCGTAAACCAACATGGCATCGGTGGTAAGAGGCAATGTCAACTCAACAATGCGGTGAGAACTGTTATCCTGATTATTAGTTCCCGCATTGCTAACAGCGCTTGTTCCATAGAGCGTGCCTAAATCATACATTTTTGATTTTGTGCCAGAGGCTGCTGACCAGTCTGTCGTAGTGGCCGCTCCTGCATAAGGTGCAAGGAAAGAACTGTTGTTTGTCACCAGGCCAATAAGTTTGGCATCCTGCATGCCACGGAAATTAGCATTACGCTGTACAGTCGTTGCAGACATACGAGTGTCGTTCGCTGCCGATGATACATTCAGCACAAACTGTGTGGTGACAGTATTTGCCACCGGATCATACGTAGGATTGTTCTCCACTGTCATTGCATCGTCATCCGACGAGCAGGCAGTGAAACCTAAGGTGCCAACGAATGCTATCGCACTCAGTAAGGCAAGTTGTAAGTTCTTTTTCATAATCTAAAAATATTTATGTTTAAATTTTAATATCAAGGTTTTGGTCTCGCTAAGCGGCCAGTCTGCTGCTGGGATTCGCCTTTATGTGTAACTTGTATTTATATTTATGTTGCAAAGGTACACATTGTTATATAAATAAACAAATATTTAGACAATTCATTTCTTTCGATTTGTCCGAAGAATTTTATCACTTTGTCTGTGGTGTTAGGGTGAAAACGTCAATTATTGCCCATTCCATCGAAAATAATCGGCTATGTGTGTGCGTTTTACAAGCGTAGAAGATTTAATTAAGGTTATCGGAAGAATCCGCAATGTTATCAGATGTTAACGTGGGGGGGGGTAGCGGCGGCCTCGTTCAACTGTTTGCGATACTCGGAAGGCGTCATGTCGTAGATGGCCTTGAAGTTGCGGATGAACGTGGCGGAACTTTTGATGCCACACAGTTCGGCAATATACTCAAAGGTGTAGTTGGGTTGTTCCTTGATGAGTTTGGCTGCATACTCCATTCGTTTGATGTTGATGTAGCCAGACACGTTGGTGCCTGTTATCCTGTTGATCAGTCCAGGCAGGGCATTCTTATCGACACCAAACAGGCGTATCAAGTCGTCGCGTCCAAAGTCGGGATTGGTGAACAGGCTTTCCTTCATGATGCGCTTGTCCACTTCCTTGAAGCGGCGCAACTCCTCGTCGGAGGTGTCATCAGCGGTTTCGTCTTCACTTTTCTCAGCACGGTCGCCGTTCTGGATGACGAGGTCGCGGTAGTGCATCAGTCGGTTGATGGTGGCTACCATCCTATGGTTCTTCCTTCTGGTCATGAGTGTCTGATAGATCATGAGGAGAATGAATACGACGAGTAGCACCACACAGGACACGATGATAATCAGGTGCACGTTTTTCCTGGCAATGTCTCGCTCGTGGTCTATGGCCTTATGCACCTCGCCAGTCAGGTCGTTCAGCGAGCGTGCTGCCAGTGTGTCGGCAATCCTGCTTGTGCTGGCGTAGTATTCGGCAGCCCGTTGATAATCGCCCATATTATAATAGGTGTCGCCCAAGTCGCTCATCAGTCGCTGCATGTTGCGGCCTGTGGTGTCGCCATCCTCGTAGAGGTTCTCCTTCACGGTATTGAGGAACAGCATTACTTTGTCGTTCATCCCGCGAGCGCGGTAGTAACTCAGCACAGCGGTGCCACTAATGGGATCGATAACCGGAGTGATGCCGTATTTCACATAAATACTGTCGGCTTCGTCCAATCGGCCCATCTTGGAAAGAATCTCCAGTCGGATTGTTTTAGCACGCATCAGATGGCGATGATACCAGTCGTCAGCATGAGAATCTTTCGACAACTCGATGTAACGATCCTGTTCGTCCGACATGCGCAGAGCCTCGCCGTAGTTGCCTTCGTTGCAATACAACTTGGCGAGAATGGCATAGAAGTTCGCCAGTTCATGGTTCTTATGCTCAAAATTGGTACGCTTCATCATCTCCGTTGCATGAAGGCAAACTCGCATTCCCTCTTGTGTCTTACCAAGAATGTGAAGACGTTTGCCTTGCATCATCAGGGCCATCGCGGTATGTGCAGAGTCGCCATGTTCTTTGGCGAGCGTAAAGAGTCGATAGGAACTTTCCGGCATCTCTTTCCAGTGGCGCAACACGTCATGGGTGCGCATGATACGCTCCAAGAGTTGTAACTGCATGTTCACATCATCGGCCACAGCGGGAGCGTCGTAGGCTTGTTGGAAATATTCAAGTGCTTTTTTGTATTTTCCGACCATGCGGCACGAGTCTCCCTTCTCCATCAATTCTTGTGCCGAGGGTTGTGCTTGTAGCCGCAAGGGTAGTATGGCGAAAGACAGCAATACTACGATATAGATGGCGGAAAGAAGCGCGTTCTTTCTGTCTTTCAGTATGTTAGGCGTTTTGTTACATAGCATGGTTATTGTATTATTATCAGTCTGAACTGCAAAGATAAGCATTTTGAGAGAAACTGACAAGAAATTTTACCTTTTTTAGCACAACAAAGGAAGAAGGAACATAAATCTACGTAAATCTAACATAAATCCAAATCGGTTGCTAGGAGGGGAAAAGGACAAAAATCCTCAAAAATCTTACGAAAATCAACATTAGGCAGGGAGAAGGAACATAAATCTTCATAAATCTAACATAAATCTTTCGTAGCGTAGGACATGTTATTATTTATGTATAATTTGTGTAGATTTATGTTCATAAAACAACTTCATGTATCTATTTTTGTCCGATTTTTGGAGATTTTTGTCCTTACTATGAGATATGTGCAGTATAGGGTTTTGTTATTGCTATGTTAGAGCTATTTTTGCTCACTGAGAATTTTCATTTTGCCTATACATTCCTACATTTTCCTTGTAAAATGCTGATTGATAGGTGTTTGTGCGATGTATAGAGGTGCTTCACTATACATCATCTATACATTCTCAGGCCTTTTTAGGCCAAAAAATGCCGTTTTTAGCCTGAAAATGATGGCTGATTTGACTGGCAAGAAATATTGTTTCACCGTTGTTCCAACATTGGAAACACTTTGTTTCTCCCGTAGAAACAAACTGTTTCTCCCGTAGAAACAACTTGTTTCGCTCGGAGGAACAAATAAGAAACAACTTGTTTATCAGATAGTTAAGTGGCAAAAATGCCCTAAATCACACGTTTTTCAGTCAAATCGTGTATAGACGCATCATTTTGTGTAGGCACTATACATCGTCTAAACGATTGTATATCAATATGATACAAAGAAAATGTAGGAATGTATAGGCAAATCGAATTTTCTGATTGAGAAAATTTTTTCTACAATCACATAAATTTTTGATGTTAGGTTAATACGAACATAAATCTTCATAAATCTAACATAAATCAAAGTCGGTCGATAGGCAGGAAGAAGAACATAAATCTCTGGTAGGGAGATGGAACATAAATCTTCATAAATCTAACATAAATCTTAGAAATTAGGCTACCGTATATTATTTATGTATGATTTGTGTAGATTTATGTTCCTTGATAGTCAGTATATTATTTATGTATGATTTACGTGGATTTATGTTCGTATATGAAAAAACAACGGACTTCACTACTAAGAGCGAAATCCGTTGTCCTGAAAAACTGTGATTATCTTATCGATTCCTGTTGCGGCTTACTTCACCTCCTCGAAGTCGGCATCCTGGATGTCGTCCTGAGAGTTGCCGGTAGAAGACTGCTGTTGCTGCTGAGCCTGCTCGGCACCCGGCTGAGGACCAGCCTGCTGGTACATCTTCTGAGAGGCAGTCTGCATCACCTGGTTCAGGTTGTTGATGGCAGCGTCGATGGCAGCCACGTCACCACTCTTGTGAGCATCCTTCAACTGCTGGACGGCAGCCTCGACATTGGCCTTGTCGGCACCCAGTTTGTCACCATTCTCGTTGAGGAAGGTCTCAGTCTGGAATATCATCGAGTCGGCCTGGTTCATCTTGTCGATGCGCTCGCGCTCCTTCTTATCGTTCTCAGCGTTGGCCTCGGCCTCAGCCTTCATGCGGTTGATCTCTTCCTGAGAGAGACCAGACGAAGCCTCGATGCGGATGGCCTGCTCCTTGCCGGTAGCCTTATCCTTGGCGCTGACCTTCACGATACCGTTGGCATCGATGTCGAAGGTCACCTCAATCTGAGGCACACCACGACGGGCGGGAGCGATGCCGGTGAGGTTGAACTGACCCAGGCTCTTGTTCTGCGAAGCCATAGGACGCTCGCCCTGCAGCACGTGGATGGTCACCTCGGTCTGGTTGTCGGCAGCGGTAGAGAATACCTGGCTCTGCTTGCAAGGGATGGTGGTGTTGGCATCGATCAGTTTGGTCATCACACCACCCAGGGTTTCGATACCCAGAGTCAGAGGAGTGACGTCGAGCAGCACGATGTCCTGACCAGTCTCCTGGTTGAGGATAGCACCCTGGATAGCAGCACCTACGGCCACCACCTCGTCTGGGTTCACACCCTTGCTGGGCTCCTTGCCGAAGTAGTTCTTCACGAGGGTCTGCACAGCGGGGATACGGCTTGAACCACCCACGAGGATCACCTCGTCGATATCAGCGGTAGAGATGCCTGCGTCGCGAACGGCGTTCTGACAGGGCACCAAGCAAGCCTGAATCAGGTTGTGGGCCAACTGCTCGAACTTAGCACGTGTCAGGGTCTTCACCAAGTGCTTGGGAACACCACCCACGGGCATGATGTAAGGCAGGTTAATCTCTGTAGAAGTGGTGCTTGACAACTCGATCTTGGCCTTCTCGGCAGCCTCCTTCAGACGCTGCATAGCCATAGGATCGGTCTTCAGGTCGGCACCCTCGTCGTTCTTGAACTCCTGAACCAGCCAGTCAATGATTACCTGGTCGAAGTCGTCACCACCCAGGTGGGTGTCACCATTGGTAGAGAGCACCTCGAACACACCACCACCGAAGTCGAGGATAGAGATATCGAAAGTTCCACCACCGAGGTCGAACACCGCAATCTTCATATCCTTGTTGGTCTTGTCGATACCGTAGGCCAGGGCTGCTGCCGTAGGCTCGTTGACGATACGACGAACATTGAGGCCTGCAATCTGACCAGCCTCCTTGGTAGCCTGACGCTGAGAGTCAGAGAAGTAGGCGGGCACGGTGATGACAGCCTCTGTCACCTCCTGACCCAGATAGTCCTCAGCGGTCTTCTTCATCTTCTGAAGCACCATAGCCGAGATCTCCTGCGGGGTGTACTTGCGGCCATCGATGTCAACACGGGGGAAGCCGCCTTCGTTCACTACAGCGAATGGAACGCGCGCGATTTCCTTCTCGGTCTGCTGCCATGTCTCACCCATGAAGCGCTTGATAGAGTAAACTGTGTTCTTCGGGTTGGTGATAGCCTGACGCTTGGCGGGGTCGCCAATCTTACGCTCGCCACCCTCGACGAAACCTACTACGGAAGGCGTTGTACGCTTGCCTTCGCTGTTTGCAATCACAACGGGCTCGTTGCCTTCGAATACGGCAACACAACTGTTAGTTGTACCCAGGTCAATACCAATAATCTTTCCCATAATTGTATCTTTTTTTATTTGTTATTTACTAAAGTTTATCGCTGAACGAGTAGCAAAGCGTGTGCCAAAAATATAAAATATCACAATAAACGGCGATTTGTCGCGTCATTTTGTCATAAGTATGAAAAGTTTTTTCTATCTTTGCATCGTAAAAACATAATGCTGATGATGAAGAAACTGATGATTGCTGCCGCTGCAGCCCTGTTGGCGCTGACAATGCAGGCACAGGAAAGCAACAAGTATATTGTCAAGACGAAAGGAGCCGTGAAGACCGTCGTTGCCGAGCAGCCGGCAGAGGGCCAGACGGAGGAAAAGGCCAAAGAGGAGCCGCAGGACTTGCTGTCGCGCTACTTCCATTATGTCAGCCTGTGCGACTGGAAGGAGGGCATGCGCTTCATGGTGATTCCTGATAAGAAGGACTTGGTCATCAAGACGTTTGCTGATGCTGCTACAGGACAAATGGTCAGCAGCCGCTCGCTGCGTCATAAGATTATGGTGTACAAAGGCCATGAGAATACGGGCGGCCTTCACGAGCATATCAACTTCGTTTGTGAGGATGACGGCAAGGCCTATTACTTCGAGGTACCGACATTATCGTTCGACGACTACTGCTACGGTAAGTTGGGTGTGCCCACGCTGGCCTATCTGGGCGATGTGGACACGGCCATCGAGTTGTTCAAGGACAAGGTGCTGTTTACGACGGCTGACGAGTACTACGTGGATACCGAGTTGGATGGCGACGGCTACAAGACCATTTTCGACGTGCCCGATGGTACTGAGGTGAAGGTGGTGGCCGTAGGTGTGGGTACGCGCAGTTTCCCTGTCAAGATCATTGTGGCCGACAGTAACGGTCGCGAGTTCTACCAGAATGTTGCCATCAGCCGTACTAATAGTGGTATGCGCGACGATGAGTTCGATATCAGCAACATGAAGTTTCACACCTTCAAGGGTGCCTTTGAACTGCCGGATGACAGTTTGGCAGCCAGTGGCGGCTACCGCAAATATGTAGGTAAGACGGTGTTTACGCTCTACAATACAGAGATGATAGGGCAGAACGGCCAGCGCACGAGGGTGGCGCGCCTGTCAACCTTTGTCATCAAGGATGTCAAGCCCCAGCGCGGTTCGCACTATGTCAAAATGACACTCAAGGGCGAAAGTACTGGCAGGACATACACCAAGGAGGTGACATTTGTCAGTCAGAACGTGGCAGGCGACATTGCCGGTCAGCGTGAGGATCTCTTTGACAATCTCTTTGCATGGGGCAATCCGCTGACGCTACCTGGTGTGCGTCAGGCCAATTTCGCTGATGTGCAGAAGAGCATCGTGCGTGCAGGCTTCACCGAGGGCGAGGTGAAACTGGCTCTGGGAGAACCAACAGGTCATGGCGAGGACGGGAGAGTGTATACGTGGGTTTACAACGAGCCAGGCCGTCCCTATGTCCGTGTGACTTTCGACAAGGCTACAAATAAGGTGAAGAACATCACCAGACAGAAGTAGCGCTTGGCAAAATAGAAAAGATTCCCAGTCACCTCGAGATGACTGGGAATCTTTTCGTTTTGGGAGATCACTACTGTTTGGCCAGTTTTTCCATGATCTTGGCCTCCAGTTCCTCGCAGAGTTCGGGGTTGTCCTTCAGCAGTTCCTTCACGGCATCGCGGCCCTGGCCCAGTTTGGAGTCTCCGTAAGAGAACCATGAGCCGCTCTTCTTGATGATCTCATATTCGGTAGCCAGATCGACAATCTCGCCAATCTTTGAGATGCCCTCGCCAAAGGTGATCTCGAACTCAGCCTTGCGGAAGGGTGGGGCAACCTTGTTCTTCACCACCTTGACACGCACCTGGTTACCAATCACGTTGTCACCGTCCTTGATGGAGGTCACCTTGCGGATGTCCAGACGGACAGAAGCATAGAACTTCAGGGCGTTGCCGCCTGTCGTGGTCTCAGGGTTGCCGAACATCACGCCAATCTTCTCGCGAAGTTGGTTGATGAAGATACAGGTGGTGTTGGTCTTGGCGATGGTGGAGGTCAACTTGCGCAGGGCCTGGCTCATCAGACGGGCATGCAAGCCTACGGCAGAGTCGCCCATGTCGCCCTCAATCTCCTTCTTAGGTGTCAGGGCTGCCACGGAGTCGATGATGATGATGTCGATGGCTGCCGAACGGATGAGTTGGTCGGCAATCTCCAGGGCCTGCTCACCATTGTCGGGCTGTGAGATATACAGGCTGTCAATATCCACACCCAGTTTCTGGGCATAGAAGCGGTCGAAGGCATGCTCGGCATCGATAAAGGCTGCAATGCCGCCTGCTTTCTGGGCCTCAGCGATGGCGTGAATAGCCAGTGTCGTCTTACCGCTCGACTCGGGACCGTAGATCTCGATGATGCGTCCCTTGGGATAGCCGCCTACGCCGAGTGCGGCATTCAGGCCAATCGAACCTGTGGGGATGACTTCCACGTTCACTATATTCTCTTCGCCCATACGCATGATACTGCCTTTGCCGAAGTCTTTCTCAATCTTCGCCATAGCAGCCTGCAGGGCTTTCATCTTCTGCTGTTGCGGGGTCAACTGCTCCGCATTCTCTTCTTTTTTTGCCATAGTATTTTTTTGTTTTAATCGTTTTTTCGTTTAATCGTTTAATCGTCTAATCGAATCATCGTCTAATCGAATCATCGTCTAATCGAATCATCGTCTAATCGAATCATCGTCTAATCGAATCATCGTTTAATCGAATCATCGTTTAATCGAATCATCGTTTAATCGATTTGTCGTTTTATCGATATCTCGATATTTCGATATTCCGAGATCCTGGCGCTAAAGTTCCAAATCGCCATCGTGAATCTCGTGCCAGGGGAGACCCTGCTTGTTGAGTTGCTCCATGAAGGGATCGGGATCGAACTCCTCCACGTTGTGAACGCCTGGGGTGTTCCAGAGGCCCTTGCAGAACATCATCGCACCAATCATGGCGGGCACACCAGTGGTGTAACTGACACCCTGCATGCCCGTTTCCTCGTAAGCGGCACGGTGGCTGCAGTTGTTATATACATAATAGGTGTGCTCCTTGCCATCGTTGCCAATACCACGGATGCGACAGCCAATAGAGGTCTGACCTTCGTAGTTCTCGCCCAAATCCTGAGGGTTAGGCAGCACGGCCTTCAGGAACTGCAAGGGAACGATCTTAACTTTGGCTGTTTGCTGTTGGCCGTTAGCAGTTGGCTCTGCCAGAGGTGCTTCATATACAATCTCATCGATACGGCTCATGCCAATGTTTTGGATGACCTCGAGGTGCTTCAGGTACTGCTGACCGAAGGTCATCCAGAAACGTGCACGCTTGATGGTGGGGTAGTTGATGACCAGGCTCTCAATCTCCTCGTGGTGCAACAGGTAACTGTCGCGAGGACCAATCTCGGGGTAGGTGAGGTCTTTGTGAATCTCCAGCGGCTCTGTCTCTACCCACTTGCCGTCTTCCCAATACAAGCCCTTCTGGGTAATCTCACGGATATTGATTTCTGGATTGAAATTGGTGGCAAAGGCCTTGTGGTGGTCGCCAGCGTTACAGTCAACGATATCCAAGTACTGAATCTCCTTGAAATGATGCTTGGCAGCGTATGCGGTGAAGATACTGGTCACGCCCGGGTCGAAACCGCAGCCGAGGATGGCTGTCAGGCCAGCCTTCTCGAAACGCTCGCGATAAGCCCACTGCCAAGAATACTCGAAGTGAGCCTCGTCCTTGGGCTCGTAGTTGGCGGTATCCAGGTAGTTGCATCCGCAAGCCAAGCAGGCATCCATGATGGTCAGGTCCTGATAGGGCAGGGCCAGATTGATGACCAGTTCAGGCTTGTAGTCTGAGAACAAGGCCTTCAGTTGCTCCACATCGTCGGCATCGACCTGTGCGGTCTTGATGTCCAACTTATAGCCAGCCTTGTGGATATCTTCTACTATCTTGTCGCACTTCACCTTCCGGCGACTGGCGATCATAAACTCTGTAAACACGTCAGCATTCTGTGCTATCTTGAATGCTGCTACCGTTGCGACGCCTCCGGCGCCAATCATTAGCACTCTACTCATAGTTTTATGTCTTAGTTTTAAACCTTTAAACTCTTAAACTCTTAAACCCTTCAACCCTTATTCAGAATATTCACATCCACACGGTTGAAGGGGAACATGAAGCCGCGTTCCTTCAGCATCTGGTAGACGGTCTCGTTCAGATTGAAGTATACTTCCCAATAGTCAGGACCCTTGCACCACGAGCGGGTGATGACAGTCACACCGCTGTCGCCCAGCCTAAGCAGTCCCAGCCACGGGGCAACCACGATGGGAGAGTCGCTGACGGGACCCTGGATCACCTTCGGGTGCTGTTGCAGGATGTCCATGATGGCATTCTTCACTTCCTCGAAGTCGGCACCGTATTCGAATTGGAACTCCAAGTCCACACGACGGTACAGTTCCTTCGACGAGTTCTTCATCGTGCCGCTGCTCAGCGTACCGTTAGGTATCAGGATGATCTGGGCATCGCCCGTGCGGATGATGGTATTGAAAATCTGAATCTCCTTCACCACGCCGGCATAGCCCTGTGCTTCGATGAAGTCGCCCACCTTGAATGGACGGAACAGCAAAATCATCACACCACCGGCAAAGTTCTGCAACGTGCCGCTCAGTGCCATGCCGACAGCCATGCCTGCCGATGCGAAGAGGGCGATGAACGACGAGGTCTCGATGCCCAGAATGCTGATGATGGCGATGATAAGCACGAACCACAGAAGCACGTTGATGATGCTGCTCAGGAAGGTATAGAGCGTAGGCTCAACCTTGCTGCGCTGTAGCAGTTTCGTGAACAGCCTGATGAGCCATTTGATGATATACCGTCCGATAAAATAGACGATGACGGCCAGTACAAGATTCTTGCACAGCGTCAGGCCCCATCCCCACAACTGTTCGTAGGGGATAGCAGAAATCATTTTCTCCAGAATCTCTTTCATATCTTCTTATTGTTCACTATTATGTCATTTCGTCCCATGACTTTTGTCACGACTCGGCAAAATCCGAACAAGTTCGGCTTTGACCTGCGGCGGCAGCGTATTATTTGCGGCGGCAGCAAATTTTTCACTTTTCACTCTTCACTTTTCCCTTTTCACTCTTCACTCTTCACTTTTCCCTTTTCACTCTTCACTCTTCACTTTTCCCTCTAATCTCTTCTCCTCTAATTCCCAGCGCTGCCATCAGCGAGTAGCCAAGGATCTCCTGACGGAAATTGCCGCCTTGCTGGGGCGCCATGGCAAACACGGTGATGCGCTTGTCATCGTCATCCACCTGACGCAGCATCTCGCGTACCTTATTATATATATAGTCATCGGGAATCACCATCACCCGTTTCACCTCCTTCTGGCTACAACAGATCTGTAGCGTATCAAGCAGCAGGTCCTCCTTCGTCGCCAGTCCCTCAGTACTGATGGCGCTGATGAGGAATTCGCCCAGAGGACCCTGGAAGGCCTTGCCGTTCAGGTCATCATAGTTGCCAGGCACGATGTTGTCCATACGTGTCCGCTCCTTGTCGTGAATAAGTGCTACCGTCGTCTGGTGGTCACCATTGCGCAGACCTCCGTCAAGGGCCACGCATTCTGTCCAACGGGCTAGGTCGGCCTGTGGTATCTGGCGTTCCAACATTCGCTCGAAGTTTACTGTGAGGTCGAATACTACCTTGTCCACAAAGTCGGCATCAGCGATAATGACATTTTCTGTCCATGGATTTTCATTCATAGGTGCAAAGGTACTAATTAGTAAGAACAATACAAAATAAAAACGGTTTTAATTTTTCTATGTCGAGCGAAAATGCATCGGACTGCCTCTCATCGACCTTAGTCTCACGTATCGTTGCTTGATATAAATCAAGTGATAAATCAGTTTTTGGGGTGGAAAAATCAAAATGTGGTGTCAGTTACCGAAAAATAGGTATACCTTTGCACACGAATCATTCAATAACGTAATAATATGAAAAGTATACTGGAAGGTCGCACAGCCCTGAAGGCTGAGATCGAGAAGATTGCAGAAGTTGCTGGCTATCTGTGGCAGAACGGATGGGCTGAGCGCAATGGCGGAAATATCACGGTGAACATCACGGAATATGTGGACGACGAGATACGTCAGATGCCTGCTATCAGCGACGTGAAACAGATTGGTGTGACACTTCCTGCCCTGAAGGGATGCTATTTCTACTGCAAGGGAACAGGCAAGCGTATGCGTGACTTGGCTCGCTGGCCGATGGATAACGGATCGGTGATCCGCATTCTGGACGACTGTGCCTCGTATGTCATCATTGCTGATAATCCAGTGATGCCGACAAGCGAACTTCCCAGCCACCTCACTGTGCATGCACATCAGATTGAGACCAAGTCGGGATATAAGGCTACGGTTCACACCCATCCCATCGAACTGGTGGCAATGAGTCACAACCGTGAGTTCCTGGGCAAGGATGTGCTGACAAAAATCCTGTGGTCAATGATTCCTGAGACGAAGGCCTTCTGTCCGCTGGGACTGGGTATCGTGCCTTACACCCTGCCCGGCTCGAACGAACTGGCTGATGCCACGCTGAAGGAACTCGAGGAGTATGACGTGGTGATGTGGGAGAAACATGGCGTATTTGCCAAGGGCACAGACGTGATGGATGCCTTCGACCAGATTGATGTGCTCTCGAAGAGTGCCAAGATATATATCAACGCCAAGTGCATGGGCTTCGAGCCAGAGGGCATGAGCGATGAACAGATGAAAGAAATGACCAAAGCCTTCAACCTGCCACGCTAACACGTACAAAGAGAATTAAAAACAACTACTGACTATTATATATTGATTATGAAATGGAAGCCCCGACGCTGTGAAGCGTCGGGGCTTTTCTTTCTCATCGTTTCAAGAGAGACGTTGAACGCTTATTTCTCTTCTCCGAAGGCAATAACGGCACGGTTGTCATCGTTGCTGGCGAAAGGCTGCTCTGTGTCACCCTTGACCTCAATCTTCAGACGGTCAGCGGCAACACCCTTTGCGATGAGGGCATCTTTCACAGCATTGGCACGCTTCTCAGAAATTCTGCGGTTCACGTTGGCATTGCCAGTCTTCTTGTCAGCATAGCCAGTCAGCAGGATGTTGGCGTTGGGGTTCTCGTTGGCCCACTTCACGATGTCATCAATCTTAGAAGACTGCTCGGTCTTGATGTTGGCTTTACCCAGGTCGAAGAAAATGTTCTCGGTAATCTTCACAGGCTGCTTCACGACGGGCTTGGGCTCTGGCTTAGGCTCGGGCTTGGGCTCTGGCTTGGGCTCGGGTTTCGGCTCAGGAACGATAACGGGCTCTTCAACAACAGGAGCGGGCTCCACTTTCTTGGCCTTCTTGAAACCGAACTTGTAGGTCACACCAGCCATGGCATAGGGCCACCACTTGTTATGATCTGTCAGACCGTCGGTCTTCTGGCGGACATAGTTGGTACCACCCTCAACATTGATGCCCCAGTGCTTGGCTACATTGAACTCCACCTGGCCACCCACTTTCCAAGCGGTATTCCAGCGGTTACCACCATCAACACTATGTGCATAGTTGTCAACCCATGCATGAGGAATGGCGAAGTTGAAGGGAGCACCGGCAATGGCAATCACATTCACCACATTCTTCTTGTTGGGGAAGAAGACATTTGACAGATTGAACAGCATGTCAAGGTCGACATTGCCAATCTTGCTCTTGTAGTCACCTACGGGTGTGTTGGCAGTCCAGGTACTTCCGTTGACCTGAAGACGCAGTCCGAAAACATCGGTGAAGTTGTAACCGATATTGAAAGCGGCCATTGGGCCCCACTTGCGGTCAACCCCTACACCATTGTAATTTCTCATGACTCCACCCTGAACACCAATAAAGGCATGCGGGTAGGCCTTCTCTTCCTGTGCGTTTACGTTAAACGCAAACAGTACTGCTACCAATGATAATAAAATCCTGTTCTTCATAACTATAGTTTAAAAGATTTAATGAATTTTAATCTGTTTGCAAAGATAATGCGTTTTTTCGAACAAACCAAATATTTGAACGAAAAAACGCATTTCCTTTGTAAAAAAATGTCTTTTACTTGCTGAGGCTATCGATAATCGTAGGCAGGAAGGTTGAGATGATCAGTACCACAATGCCTGCTATCAACACGCTGATAGTCTTACTGGAACAACCTTTCCACTCCTTGAGGATGATACCCCAAACATTCGAGAATACCACGTTGAGTGCCATGAGGATGCAGAACGACAGGACGAACATGGTGCCACCTTCTTCAAAGAAACTCTGTCCTAACGAGAGTCCGAAGAACTGTGAATACCACAGTGCACCAGCCAACAGACAGAACACCACATTGTTGCCCCATACACTACCTTTCTTATAGTCGCCCCATGTCTTGTTCTTCTGGTTCTGGTAGAAACAGTAGATGGCATTGGTGACGAATCCGCCCAGTGTGACGAGGAAGGTGGCTGGGAGAGCGGCAAACATCTTGTCAGTTTCAGCAAACTTGATGTCGGCACCAAAGGTAAGACCCACGTTGAAACATCCACTCATAAAACCTGCCAGCAAGGCAATAGCCAGGCCCTTGGGGAAGTTGAAGTCCTTGACGGCAGCCTTCTTTTCTTCCTCAGAGAGACCTGCTGACTTCATAGAACCTGCCACACCGATGATGGCGATACCCAGCAAGCAAACCACCACGCCAAGAATCACAGAGAACGTAAGTTTTGACAGGGGATCCTGCTCAGGGAAGAACACGTTGAGCAAAATGGGGCCCATGATGGTGCCCAGTCCGGCACAGGTTCCCAGTGCGATGCTCTGGCCAAGGGCCACGCCCAGGTAGCGCATGGAGAGTCCGAAGGTGAGGCCACCCACGCCCCAGAGCACACCGAAGAGGATGGTCATCCAGATGTTGAACGACTGCTCGGCAGTGAACAGTTCAAACAGCGAGTGTCCTTCCGGCACAGCCAACAGGGCTCCCAGGAAAGGCAGCAGCAGCCATGCGAACACACCCTGCACAATCCAGTATGATTCCCACGACCAGTCCTTAATCTTATTAATAGGTACGTAGCACGACGACTGGCAGAAGGCGCCAACCGCAATAATTAATAGTCCGATAACAATTTCCATGTTGTTTAGTAATGAATTAGTATAGTTTTGTTTGTTAATGAATAATCCGACTGTCGCAAGCCCTGCTTGCTCACCTTTAAACCTTATTTCAGAATTAATCGGGTAGGGGCTGCAAACTGTGCACCATTCTGAACGGGTACAAAATTACTAAATTTCTGACAAATAACGACCTTTTCTTATACATTATTAATATAAAAGAATGAACAAATGGGCTCTCGAGATAAATCGGGAGCCCATTATGATGAATGAAATGGTGTTTAGCGCTTGCTGGTCACATCCTTCTCGTACTGCTGGATGCAGGCGATGAACTCCTCGCCAACGGGCACGTTGTTCTTCAGGTTGAAGTAGTCGAACACAGCACCGAACGGCATTGACTTGGCCTCTTCCAACAGGGCCAGGCGCTCGAAGTACTGACCGTTGTCCTCGTACTCACGCAACTTGGCCTTCGGCTCGAGCAGGGCCTGCAGGATGCACTTCTGGGTTGCGCGCGTACCTATAATATATGCACCGATACGGTTGATAGAGGCATCGAAGTAGTCGAGGCCAACGTGGGCACGATCGAGGGCGTCGCAGCGAACGAGTTCCTTGAACAGGTCGAGGGTCTGGTCGTTCATGATGGTGACATGGTCTGAGTCCCAACGTACTGGGCGGCTGACGTGCAGCATCAGTTCAGGCACGTACATCAGCAGGGTAGAGACGAAGTCGGAGACATTCTCGGTCTGCTCGTAGTGACCAGTGTCGAGGGTGTACATCTGCTTGCGGGTAGCGCAGTAGGCTGTGTAGAAGTCGTGTGAGCCCACGGTGTAACTCTCCAGTCCAATGCCGAACAGTTTGGCCTCGAAGCAGTTCTTCACGCCATCGAGTTTCTCTTCCATGATCTCGTCGAGCGAGGCAGCCAGAATCTCACGATACTTCTGGCGCTGTACGGGCATGTCCTTCGAACCGTCGTGTACCCAGATGTTCATGATACAGGGGTCGTTCTGAGCCTTACCCATGGCGTCGGCAATACGGCGGCAGCGCTTGGTGTGCTCAATCCAGAAGTCGCGGATGCCTTTGTCGGGGTTTGACAGCGTGAGGTCACCACTCTTCGGGTGAGAGAACGATGTAGAGTTGAAGTCGAGTTTCATGTTGTTGGCCTTTGCCCAGTCAATCCAACTTTGGAAGTGCTTCACTTCTACCTGGTCGCGGTCGACGAACTGTCCGCCAAAGTCTCCATAGATCTCATGGAGGTTCAGACGGTGGTTACCTGCAAGCAGGGTCTTTACGAACTCGATGTCCTGACGTACCTCGTCGATGGTGCGAGCACGACCAGGATAGTTGCCTGTGGTCTGGATGCCGCCCGAGAGGGCTTCGTTGCGCTCGAAGCCGACAACATCGTCGGTCTGCCAGCAATGCAGGGAGATCTGCTGCTTCTGAAGGAGGTCAAGTACTGCGTCGGTATCGACACCAATGGCTGCATAGCGCTCTTTCGCTACGGCATACGCTTGTTCAATAAGATTAGCTTTCATAAGACGTAAATTTTTAATTTATAACTTAAATAATGGTTGTTTTTGTTTTTGAACATAAATCTCCATGAATGAGACATAAATGCTTATTGTTTTGAACATAAATCTTCATGAATAAGACATAAATCTTTTTATTTAAATCTTACATATTCATATTTATCAGATGAAGGATCGTAAATGTATCTTTCACAAACCAGCATTTTCGGTTGCCCGAAATTTATAAGGACTCCTGCATAAGAGTTGGTAATACGTAGGTAATTAAATAACTGTCCTCTGTGGTCGTTTGTTAATTCTGAAACAGCCTTCAACTCAACAATCAGGTCATCATAGCATACGAAATCAGCAATATATGTCTTTTTCAGTTGCTGCCCATGAAAGTTCATCGTAAGCGGTTTCTCACGTTCCCATGGAATCCCTTTTTCTGTGCAGACGATAGAAAGACATTCCTGATAGATGGGTTCGGAGAGTCCAAAGCCCAACTCATTGTACACATCCATTGCAGCACCAATGATTTTGTACATTTTGTCAAGACAACTCTTATTGTCTATCATCTGCAGAATATTTATGTTATATTTGTGAAGATTTATGTTCCTTTAAACGACTATTTATTCACGATAGATATGTATTTGTCGTAGGCGGCATCCCATGCCTGTTTGTCCTGCGGCTCGTACTTCACCATATCTGTTGAGGCAGCGATGATGGCACGCATCTGCCAGATGTCGTTGACTAGTCCGGCAGCCTTGGCTTGCAACAGGATGTTGCCAATGGCAGTTCCTTCCTGAGGACCGGCCAGCACGGTAGCACCTGTGGCGTTGGCCGTGAACTGGTTCAGGTATTTGTTCAGCGAGCCGCCACCGATGATGTGAAGCACATCGAGACGGAACGGGGCAAACTCCTGCATCCACTGGAATACCTGCTTGTAGCGGAGAGCCAGCGAGTCGAAGATGCAACGGCAGATCTCGGCAGGCGTCTCTGGTACGGGCTGGTTGGTGTCGAGACAATATTTCTGTATGGCACCTATCATGCTCGACGGGGCAGCAAAGGCAGGGTCGTCGGGGTTGATGATAGAGCGGAAGGGCTCCACCGTCATGGCCTGTCCCTGTAGTTCGGGGTGGGAGAGTTTGCGAACCTCTTCTGGCCATTCCAGACGGCAACGCTCATAGAGCCACATGCCACAGATGTTCTTGAGGAAGCGTGTGGTTCCCTCGATGCCACCCTCGTTGGTGAAATTACGCTCATAACTCAAGTCGCTGATGATGGCATCCTTGGTCTCGATGCCCATCAGGCTCCAGGTGCCGCTGCTGAGGTAGGCGAACTTCTCGTCTTTTGCAGGCACGGCGGCTACAGCGGAACCGGTATCATGACCAGCGACGGCGATAACGGGTACTGGACCCAGTCCCGTCAGACGCTGAACTTCGTCAGTCAGCACACCGATGCAGGTGCCAGGGTTGACCATCTTGCCGAACTTCGAACGTGTCAGTCCGATGCTCTCCAGCAGACGCTCGTCCAGTTGCTTGGTGCGTGGGTTGAGCAGTTGGGAGGTGGAGGCGATGGTGTATTCGCACACCTCATTACCTGTCAGCATCCACGAGAGGGCATCGGGCACGAACAGAATCTTTTGGGCATTCTTGAAGGCCGAGTTGCCTTCACGCTTCATAGCGTAAAGTTGGAATATGCTGTTGAAGTTCAGGAACTGGATGCCGGTGATGTCGTAGACCTCACGCTGCGAAACGACACGACGCAGATAGTCGTCCATCGCATCGAAGGTAATAGGGTCGCGGTATGCGCGCGGATTCCTTAATATAGCACCGTCTTCACCTATAAAGACGAAATCAACACCCCAGGTGTCGATGCCGATAGAGGTGATTTTCAGACCGCGCTGGGCAACCTCCCTCAGTCCGCGTATGATCTCGAAATACAAGGCATAGATGTCCCAATAGTAGTGACCGCCCTGCTCAATGAGGTTGTTTGGGAAGCGCGTGACTTCTTCCAAGTCGAATTTGCCCTCATTGATGGTGCCGATAATCGTACGACCACTGGTGGCACCTAGGTCAACGGCAAAGAAAAACTTTTTGTTCTCCATATTTGTTTTAGTTCATTATGTTTTAGTCGTTGGATATTTTGTGCTTGCAAAGATACGGCAAAAAGGTGGCTTGTGCCATTGTTATTTGATTTTTTCTCTCTATTTTTTGTTTTTATGGGCAATATTCTTGTTTTGTATGGAATAATATTTGTACCTTTGCACCACTTTTTGAAAGCAGTCTAAACTAATACAACAAGAAAATGACACTGACAGTATGGATTGTCGCAGTCTTCATACTTGGCTATTTCTTCATTGCCATTGAGAGTGTGACAAAGGTGAACAAGGCAGCCATTGCCTTGCTGATGTTTGTGGCGACATGGACATTATTTATGTTCGCGCCCGAGATGTATCTGCCTGAGGCTATCGGCGAACTGAAGGCCCAGGTCGTGAGTAGTACAATTGAGCACCATTTGGGATCGACGGGGACGACGCTGTTCTTCCTGTTGGGTGCAATGACCATCGTGGAATTGGTGGACCAGAATGGTGGATTCAACTTTGTGCGCGATGTGATGCAGACCAAGTCGAAACGGGCCTTGCTATGGCGTATCGCCTTCATGACCTTCATCCTTTCGGCTATTCTGGACAACCTGACGACGTCGATAGTGATGATCATGATTCTGCGTAAGTTGGTGGCCGAGAAAACGGACCGTATCATCTATGCCTCCCTGGTCATCATCTCTGCCAACAGCGGTGGTGCCTTCTCACCCATTGGTGATGTGACTACCATCATGCTTTGGAACAAGGGCGTCATCACAGCCCTGGGTGTCATTATGGAGATTTTCATCCCCTCGCTCGTATCGATGCTCATTCCTGCCTATATCCTTTCGCTAATGCTGAAGGGCAGTCTGGAGCCAGTGAAGGAAACAACGGTGCTCGAGGAGAGTGACGGCCTGTCTGCTGCCCAGCGCAAAATCATTTTCTTCCTGGGCGTAGGCGGTCTGATATTTGTACCTATCTTCAAGACCATCACGCATCTACCGCCATTTGTGGGCATCCTGTTGGTGCTTGGCGTGCTATGGACGGTGACAGAGGTCTTTTATATACGCATCCATCAGGAGCAGGAAGACACGGCCAACAACACGAATACCCAGAAGCGTGTGTCGAAGATGCTGTCGCGTATCGATATGGATACCATCCTCTTCTTCCTTGGCATCCTCATGGCTGTGGGCTGTCTGGAGACCATAGGCGTGCTGACTCAGTTGGGCATGGGCCTGAACGAGTGGTCGGGCGGCAACCACTATCTGGTGACGGGTATCATCGGCGTGCTGTCGTCAATAGTTGACAATGTACCCCTTGTGGCTGGCTGTATGGGTATGTATGAAGTGCCTACGGCAGATATGCTGGCTGCCAATCCAGAATTGGCCGACTTCTCTATCGACGGTATCTTCTGGCAGTTGCTGGCCTATTGTGCAGGCGTAGGTGGATCGATGCTCATCATCGGTTCGGCTGCTGGCGTTGTCGTGATGGGCTTGGAGAAGATCACCTTCGGCTGGTATATGAAGCATATCACGTGGATTGCCTTTGTCGGTTATCTGGCAGGTATCGGCTGCTACTGGCTTGAAAAGACATTCCTGTTTTAATTGAGAATAGATAGTAGAAAAAAAGAAGTGAGGGGCATGACCTCTCACTTCTTCTTTTTATCCTCTTAAGTCGCTGGGCTTGCGTCCAGTCTTGGCCTTGAACTTTGCCGAGAAATAGTCGGGCGATTCGAAGTTAAGACGATAGGCTATCTCCTTGACACTCATATCGGTGGTCGTGAGCAGTTCTTTGGCACGCTGCAACTTCAGGTCCTGTTGGTAGATAGCGGGCGAAAGACCAGTGTGCTCCTTGAACAGTTTGCGGAAGTTGCTGTAACTGACACCCAATTCCTCGGCTACTTGCTGGATGGTGAGCGAGACTTCGAGGGATTCGCGGATGCGCAGTCGGGCACGGTTGATGAGATCGACGTGTGCCTGGTTCCTGCTCTTCAGTTCGATGTTGCGCTCTAGCGAGTACATCATTCCAATAAGGTGGTTGACGATGCCTGCCATCATCTGTTGTGAGTAGGCTGCTTCTTCCTGTGCAGCATTTAAGGCCGCACGGTAGAGTGCAATGATTTCTGCAGAATAGCCTACGTGGTAGATGGGCTTGGTGGGGGAGAGGAAGTTTGCCCGTACGCGGTCGTCCATATTCTCTCCCTTGAATCCGATCCAGTATTTCTTCCAGCCACGAGGGCCAGTGGGGTGGTAACTATGCCACTCGCCAGGAAAGAGCAGGAAGAAATCACCTTCGTGCAGCGGTGCCTCAGGCACGTTACGGCTATGGAAGATGCCGTCACCTTCGATAATGTACAGCAATTGGTATTCGGGCAGGATGCGCCCCTTCTCCAATTCAAAGTAATAGCCGTCGGCATGTCCGCGAGTCGGGTAGGGGTCGTCAGCCCCAATTTCCTCATATCCGATTGTCGTCACGGTGAGGCCCCACAGGGCATCACGTTCGCTGGCAAGCATATATTTGCAGGTTTGCATAGGCGTTTATGGTTAGGTGTCAGTTATTGTATGTCGTAAGTTGTTCACAGGGAATCCATATCCAGAACGTAGAGCCGTGCCCAAGGCCTTCGCTGTTGACGCCAATCTGTCCGTTGCATCGTTCAGCGATGGACTGGCAGATGCTGAGTCCGAGGCCCGTGCCCTGTACGAAGTCGTTAAGTTTGACGAACCGTTCGAAGATACTGTCCTGCTTGTCTTTCGGAATGCCGGTTCCTGTATCTTCACAGTACATGTATATGCCATAGCGCTTACCCTCTTTGGGGTCTTGCTGGTAGCGATAGCCTATCTTGATGTGTCCCTCGCTAGTATATTTGACGGCGTTAGTCACGAAGTTGGTGATTACCTGCTGCATGCGTCCCTTGTCGATGCAGGTATGGAATGACTCGTAGGGGTTTTCTGCGATGAACTGTACGTTGGGGGCTTCCACGCGCTGAGCCAGCGTGTCGCACATGTCGTTGAAGGCCTGGGAGAAGTCTATGTGCTCTGGCGAGATAGCCTGAGCGGCCTGTTTGATGTCTGACACTTCCAGGATGTCGTTGATGAGTCGAAGCAGCATGTCGCAGTTGTTGCGGATGATGCGGACAAACTCCTGACGGTCTTCAGCCGTTTCCACGGTATTAATAAGGTCGCTGAATCCCACGATAGCGTTCAGGGGTGTACGTATCTCGTGGGTCATGTTGGCCAGGAAGGCACTCTTCTTCTTGCCAGAGTCCTGGGCGTCCTGTGTCTCACGCTTAAGCCGTTCCTGCACCTCCATCAGATGAGTGATGTCACGCATCACACCGAAATGTCCTGTGAAACGTCCTTGCTTGTCGTGGATGGGCATGCCAGCGATGGCATACCAGCCAGGCTCGTCGCTGATGGCTGTATAGGAGAAATGGTGAATCATGGAGAGGTTGTGGTGATGATCCGCATAGTTGTCCATGAACTTGCGCGAAGCCTCTTTCTCGTCCCCCCAAAGCGTATCGATGTAGTCATCGAAGGTGATGGATACGTCTATCTCGCTCAGTCTTGTGGAGAAGGTGATGGTGCGGGTGTCTATGTTGCTGGTCCAGACAAACATTTTGCTGTTGGTGAGCAGATAGTGCAGTTCGTCTTCGTATCTGGAGATCTGCTTGTTGGTTTTGGCCAACTCCTTGACATGCTGTCTTTGGCTCAGATACATCTCACGCTCTTCTGTGATGTCGCGTGCCGAAAAAGCGTGATAGACCACTTGTCCCTGATTGTCCCTGATACTCCTTATCTTATATTCGATATATTTATCCAAGCCGGCTTCTGGATATGCCATCTTCTGACAAACGTGGAAGACATCGTTGTTCTCTGGGTCGAAGTCGGTGTCGAAGCCAGGCAGGTGGAAGAAGCAGGTGTTTCTGAAGAACTTCTCCCCCTGTTCGTCGAATTCGCAGAGTTCGCGCATCTTTTGGTTCAAGTCCAATAGCATGCCGTCCTTGCTGTATAACGACATGGCGACGAGCGACGTGTTGAATATCTGCTGATACCTCTGTCGGTTATTCTCCAGTTCCTCTGTCCCCAAATCCGTAGAAACCAGCGAGTCCTTGTTGTCAATGTTCTTTTGGAGCCGTCTGTTGAGCCACCATAGGATGCCTGTTGCAATGGCTAGGACCAGTGCAACGGCGACGAGGATGATGGTTGTGAGGGATTCGGTGATCATATTGCTTTCTTTCTGTCTATTTCAATAGCCTTGCAGGGTATGGTGATCCATACCGTAGTTCCTTTCTTCAGTTTTGATCTGATGCTGATGCTGCCGCCCATCTTCGTCGTCAAGGCCTGACAGATGGGCAGTCCGAGCCCCGTACCGCCAGTCTTGTCTGACGAGAAGCGGTCGAACAGGTGCTTCTGGGTTTCACTACTGATGCCAGAGCCTGTGTCTTCAATGGCCACCACCAGTTTGTTGTTCATGTATTCATAGCGTGCAGTCACGCTGCCTTCGTCAGTATGTTGGGCAGCATTGGCGGTGATCTGTGCTATGATGTTGTTCAGATGAGGGGCATCAATGATGACGACCAGATGGTGATAGTTGTTCTCTACGATGTAGTTGACGCCTTCCTTCTTGTGCTTTAGCCATCCGTTCTCACAGAAACTGCCGAAGAGCCCGGCAATGTCGGCTGGCTGCTCATTGATCTCAATCATGTCGGCATCGATTCGCGAGAGGAACAGGATGTCATTGATGAGGTTGAGCAGGTGTGTCGAGTTTTGTTTGATTTGCTCGATAAACATGTTTTCTTCCTCAGGATCGCTGCTGTATTCGAGCAGTTCGGCAAAGCCAACGACCGACGTGAGGGGTATGCGTATTTCGTAACTCATGTTGTGCAGGAACACGTTCTTCACATGCTCCACCTCCTGAGCCTTCTTGCTCTCATTGGCCAGTTGATGTTCCTTTGACACGATCTCGCTCTCATCGCGGCACAGCCCGAAATAGCCCTCCACCTGACCGTCCTCGTCGAAGGTGGGGTGTAGCAGCAGGTGCAGATGGAGGGGCAGGCCGTCCTTCTGTCGAACGATGGTACGCAGGTGGATGTCGATAGGCTTCTGGACGAGGTTGTCCATGTTGTTCAGGGCTCTCATGGCCTTGCGCTTCGAAGGCTCGTCGAGCAGCGTCATACATCGTGACTGCGTCAATGTGAACAGGACCGTGTCGCTCTCCTTGAAGATGGTCAGGGTGTGGTCTTTTGGAGAGTAGAGGGCCAGTCTGACGCCTCCCACCTGCAACACATAGTTGATGTTGTGGATATAGGTCTGCAGATTCTCATTGGCTTGGGCCAGTTCCTTGCCGCTTGCGGTGAGTTGGTGGGCAAAGTGTACCGCTTCTGATACATCTCGGCCTGTATGGAAGAAACCTATCAGTTGCTGCTCCTTGTTGCGAATGGGCACCACTTGCTGTTCGTAGTACATGCCGTCAGGGGTGTCAGGGAGACGGGTGGCATAGAAATACTCAAAGTCACTCCTGCTTTCTGGCCCCAGCACCTCATCGATGGTGTGTTCGCCGTTGGTCAACCCTTCTTTCGTTTTGTGGAAAGTGTCACAGGCCTCTTGGTTCAGGTTTCTGAGTACACCGTCTGCATCGGAATAGAGCATGTCAGACAAGGCCGTGTTGAAAATGGTCTTGTAGCGTAACAGCATGTCTTCCTCCTGTTGCTTGAATTCTCTGGTGCACTTCTCTTTCAGCCGCTGGGCTATCCTTTTTCTCTTCAGATAACTCATGGCCAAAAAAGTCAATGCTGCAATCAGGGCGAAATCGACGATGGCTGTCAAAACGAAAATCATGGTGCAAAGATACGAATAATTTT
>Ga0310695_10002112_pt1 | contig 43018 bp, 39 predicted proteins | sample RumenRJG_04DNA_FD_203882 | JGI IMG/M metagenome (GOLD analysis project Ga0310695, IMG submission 203882) | Bovine rumen microbial communities from Lethbridge, Alberta, Canada - RJG_04 (v2) (version 2) | ecosystem: Host-associated > Mammals > Digestive system > Stomach > Rumen | place: Canada... | reverse complement strand
ATTATGCGGTAGAAGAATTGTGCATACAAGTTCTGTGAACAAGCACCCATATTGTTGGTAAGCATTTCCTCATTTATCAAAGTCTTTGCGCAACCTGCTTTTGAAGACTCACCGAAATTGTTTGCAGTAGCATAAGGTGGATTGATAAAGAAAATGATTTTTTTATTTTCTTTCATTGCGTTTATCAGTCCTTGTGGCATTTTGTCCTCTCCGTCATTAAGGAAGTCCATTTGGAAACAAGTTGCTTCCTTATTGTATCTTGCACCGATTTGCAGTTCTGCATTTTCGAGTGTTGAGCAATACAATTCCTTGAAATAGTAGTCTCTTGTCATATTCTTTGTTCCACAGCAGCAAGACCATACTACATATTCATCCTTCCAATTCTCACCGAAAGTTTCCTCCATGTATTTGTGTGCATAGTCGGCAAATGGAGCCGGTGTATAGAATTGCCCTTTTCGTCTTTTTTCTGATACTGCATTCATATCTGCTAAATCTTAAAGAAATTCTTAACTGCTCCGCTTATGTCGTTATTAGGAAAATACTGATTCGCTACTTGTTTTACCTTTGGTGAAGTACTCCCGACACGTTGGGCAATTCCTTTGAACAACTCTCGCGTGAATGGTATGTGATTGTTCTTTGCTGTTTCAAGCATTTCTTTAATCTTCGCGTCTCTCTCTGCTCGCCAAGGTCTTATTACTGTTGGATTGCCTTGTTTCTGTATCTTTGTCAAACTTGACTCGCGTACATATCCAACCGGTATTTCTTCTTCATCTGCTGATATCGTTTCAACCGGTTCTTCTAAACACAATACTTTTAAAGCGAGGTCTTGGTATCTGTTTTTCCAAAACAGTATTTCTGCTTGTGCTTCTTCCTTTTTGAAAAATTTAGTGTAGTTAGCGTTTTGCTTTACTTGTTTCTGAATTTGGTTTAAGTTCATTTTAATCTATTTTTAAATTTCTTATTTATCGTTTTAATGGTTTTTCTGTTGTTGTTTATATAATTCCGCAAATAAGAAATTTTCTTTGTTGTTTTTCCTCATTTGCAAATATACTCCTAAACGTCATTTTTCTGAAATTGTTTTTATCCTTTTCTATTAATAAATATCATCGAATTTTCAAAAAGTCAATATTTTTATAAAAAATTAGTAAAAAAATTAAAAAAAAAATCGCAACTGCTCTCACGAGTGGTTACGATTCGGGAAATTTGAAAAACTATCTTATGAAATTTCGTTTTTTCTTTTCGTGAAATGTGGCTTTAATTTTTTCTGTTGGTCAGTAGTTAGGTTGTTCCATATCTGCTTTAGTTCTTCATTATCGTGACAGTTATCTATCTGCTCTTCAATCGTATTGTTTCTACCGTCATTTCCGAACGTGCTTATAGCGTCAGGGTCAGAAGAACTGTCAGTTACGGCAAGCAGACCACAAAGAGCATATTTTCTGATATATGAAATTGCTGCTCCGGAACATTGTGGCAGGCTCATCCCCTTCATGGCTCTGTCTGTTAGAACGTCGCTTGATGTTTCGAACCTCTCTCCGTCACTGACATCTATAAGGCTTACGGTGCATCTAAGATAATCTTCACTGATATGTTCCTCCTTAAAGGAAATAATCAGTTTCTCTTTGGACAAAAGTGGCTTTAACTCTGTAAGCATCTGTTCAGCACTTCTATAGTTAAATTTGCCGAACGGGTTATAACTCTCTTTCTTGCTTGAATAACCCTGCTGTAACCTTAATAATTTCTCGTAGATTTTCATGTCGTTCTCATTTTTTAGTAAAATAACAATTTCTCTTTGTCAATCTCAAGTTTGATAGGAATATTCCTCGTTTCAGTAGTTCTTTTCCGACTGTCCGTTTGAGTAGTGTATTTATATATTTTTCATCATCTTTGCAGTTGTAGAACTCTATCAGGTCATTGAGAAATGAACGGTCATAGTTAACAGAATTTTCAACACTTTCAGAAATGTCTCGCGCTAAGAAATAGGCAAGTTCTTCAATACATAAATGAATCTCGTTGTAAAGGATAATTGTTTTCATGTTTATCTCTTTTAAGTTAGAATGCTCTTTTTTCATGTGCGGTGTTGCCAAATTTTCGCTTATCTCCTTTCAGGTGGACACTTGTACGTCTGAGAGAAAAATAACGCCTAATTCGCAATACTGTAATGCAAAGATACTTTTTTTCAATGAATGTCTTATTATAATTTGAAAAAAAATGCTGTTGGTTAACACTTCTTAACTAAAATCTCATTGCCGGTTGCACAAATAGCCTGAAATTTGCAAAAAATTTGTGACTATGAAGTGTATTTTATGGATAAGAACGTCAACTGATAAGCAAGAGGTAACTTCAATGCTCAATGACCTATATTTATTTGCTTCTCAGTATGGATATGCTAAGGAAGACTGTACCGTTATAGGTCGGTCAGGTGCGTCGGCTATCAAGGCAGATGAGGCTTATAAAAGCGATATTGAGGAACTTTATGAGCGGTTGGAAACTAATGAATTTAGTACTCTTTTTGTGTGGGAAATATCGCGGTTAGGCAGAATAGAAGAATACGTGATTAAATTGAAAAACTATCTGATTTTACACAAGATTCAACTTCGCGTGTTCAAGCCTCAATTATATCTTCTTGAGTCTGACGGTTCTGTTAACCTTGGCATGGAACTTGCTATATCGTTGTTCATAACTCTGTCTAAGCAGGAAATGCAGGTTAAACAATCAAGACTAAGCAGAGGCAAAGAGAGGGTTAAGAGAGAAGGAAAATTCTCAGGAGCGCGTTGTGTAAAATTTGGTTATAAAACTGACAGTGAAGGGTTTATTGTCATCGACAACGAGGCTTCTGAAGTGGTTAAGGAGATTTTCAATTTATATCTTACGGGTATGTCCGCTACTGCCGTATATAAGAGTGTTATGGAGCGAGGACTGTTTCCTCGTCAACGCTACGACAAAGAGGGTGCAACAAGAATTTTGATGATTGTAAAGGATTTAGCATACGCCGGTGAAGGTTCAACTCATAAATATCCTGCTATTGTGTCTAAGGAAGATGTTCTGAGGTGTATTGAACTGTCTAAGTCACATATAAATTTGCCTAAAACGATTCATAAAAACATCTATTTCTGTAAGGGTCTGCTTTACTGTTCATGCGGTCATATTATGATTGCCCGTCCTAACACTATTGCCTATACTTGCACATATAATCATGTACGTACTCTTAATATAAATGTCCTTGACTACATCGCATGGGAAATGACTAAAGTCTATCGTCCGTATATCGTTAAACAAAACGAGAAGAAAAATGCACTTGAACTTAAAAAGAATTTCGAAGATGAAAAGCGCATCCTTGAAACACTTGCTTTTCAGCAGAGAGAGAACGGGGACAAGAAGGGCAGATTGAAGGAACTTTATATAGATGGAATGATTTCAAAGAGCGTGTTTGAAGCAAAACTTGAAAAAACACGTCAGGATGGCTTAAAAATCTTCGAGGGTATTACTGTCCACTCCAAGAGGCTTGACGCGATTCTGAGGGCTTCCGGTAACGAAATGGAGGGTGTTTCAGATTATGATGACAGATGTGATGACGAAACGAAGCGCAAACTCATTCTTGAAACACTTTCTCTTAAAAGTGAATGGTTGGAGAAGGGGCATTACAGAATTTCAGTTTTACCTAACGTAAAATGTGACCGGTCTGATTGGTTCGATTATTTCGTAGCAGGCCCCGTCATTGAGTTGAAGCATTTTTGGAAAATCGGAACAGCAGATTATTTCGCCAATCTTACCGGCAAGTGGGTTGTGAGGTTTAAGAGGAAGTAATTTTTTTTGAGGGGGGCCGGCGGCAATTTGGGGGGTGCGGTTTAATTACCGCGAAAAGGGGTGAACTATATTTATTTTTCATTTCTTCGTACAGTGCCTTAAACGTGAAGTTACAGATTAAGTTCAGGCAGTTTGTTGTAGTCTTCGAGCGTGAAGTGTTCACATTGAGGTTTGTTTGATATGTGTACTGAGGTAGAACACTGTAACGATTCTGCTTTTCTGTTGAAGGCTTCGTTGTATTTGTCACTGAGTTGTCTTGCTAAGCGTTTCTGTTTCTCTGAGTGATATTTGCCTGAACTGCTAAGACTTTCAAAGTATTTCTCAGCAGAACTGCATGACCTTTCAAGTTCTTCATACGTTGTGAGAAACTTGATACGTCCGGTAAGCGTCTTAATCTTATTTACGTCCTCAGTGAACTTTCTGTTAACATCACTCATGATACTACTCCGTCCGGTTTCCTCGCATCCTCCTTCCAACTCACCCATCAGTTTTTCTATTTCTTTTTCAGTCGGTTGTTCTTCTCGCGTATTAGAACTATTACAAGTATTATTTATTATTTCTTTAGATTTATTATTATATAGGGTGAAATTTTTTTCATGGGTAGGGGTGAAATTTTTTTCACCCATGAATTTTTTTTCATCCATGAAATTTTCATTCAAACTATAATAGTTTTTTTCTTTGCCTGCTTCGTTAGAGAACCTCTTTATCAGATACCCTTTTTTACACAGCGATGATGTCAGATTTTGAATCTGTCTTTCACTTTTATGTAAATTTTCAGATAAAAAACTGTTATAAAATACCATTTCTTCACCTCCTGAAAAACTTATGTTATTTGCTATGAGGTAAAGTAATCTAAACTCAGAATCCGAAACATTTTTGTCCGAAAGAGCCTTGTTAATAAAGCCTAAATTAATCATTACTTCTGTTCATAAAATTTTATTTCACTTCTATTCAATTTTATCTAAAAAAGAGAAAAGCGGGGTCGGTATGAACAGAAAAGAACCGTTGCCCCTCAGAGTTTCGAACCTCTGTTTCTCTTCTTGCAAATATACTATTTTTAATAATAAATATAAACAGTTTCTCAAAAAATCAATAATTATATCAATTTTTGCTAAAAATATTACTAAAATATTTTGTGCAAATGTACAGTACATAAAAAAGTTTCAAAGTAGAATTACGTTAAAAAAAGTTAAATAAAAAAACCGGTCAAACTTAAATTTGGCCGGTCTTTTTGATATTATAAAGTATTAAAAGAATAAAGAGTTGTATTTTTTATTCAGTTGGTATCGCTTGGATTCTTGAGGCATAATCACTCCAAACGGATGCTGATTTATAAGTTTCAACTGATTCAGCAGGAACGTAGATAGGACAGTTGTTCGTGTAGTTTAATGCACTTGAGCCTAATGTTGGGGGCGTTGTTGCTTCACAGGTTAAGTTTGTCAGTGAGGTACAATAACTGAAAGCACTATCATTTATACTTGTAACACCATTTCCAATTGTTACACTTGTCAGACCGGTACAATTTTGGAAAGTACCAATACCAATTGAAGTAACACCGTTTCCGATTGTTACAGATGTAAGTGCGATACAAGCATTGAAAGCATAGTTATCTATTGAAGTAACACTGTCAGGTATTGTTATACTTGTTAGAGATGTGCAGCCATTGAAAGCACTATTACCTATTGTTGTTACTGCGTTTGGTATTGTTACACTTGTCAGAGATGAACAACCATTGAAAGCATAAGTACCTATTGAAGTAACAGTATTAGGTATCGTTACAGATGTCAAATAAGGACGTGCTTTATATAACGTTGTACCGTCTGTTGATATAATAAGACCATTTTGTTCAACTGTATTCTGATAAATTGTAGCACCCCAAGGAGAACCGGTAGCCGATGAATTGTTTATAAAATTAGAATCAGTGAATTGACAACCTAAAAAAGAATTTTTTCCAATCGTATTTACACTTGAAGGTATTGTTATTCTGCTTATGTTTTCACACCATCGAAAAGCTTGTTCATATAAAGCATAACAACCGGAAGGAATAGTTACTTCTCTTAGGTCACAAAAACCAAAAGCATATTTACCTATTGTTTTTAAAGAATCAGGTAACTCTATATTTCTTAATTTTCGGCAATTATCGAATGCACTTTCTTGAATGTTAGCTGTACTATCACCTAAAATTACAGTTTCGAGATTAGAGCAATTACCAAAAGAATATTTTTTTATTGTTGTTACACCGTCAGGTATGGTTACTGAAGTAAGACTTTCGCATCCACCGAATGCTCTTTCACCTATCGAAGTTACACCGTTTCCGATTGTTACGGATGCAAGTGAGGAACATGAATTGAATGCCCAATCTTCTATCGACGTTACACTATCAGGAATTACTATACTTGTAAGAGTTGAGAGATAATAGAATGCTTGTGTGCCTATTGAAGTTACAGTATTAGGTATAACTGTGTTCGAGCATCCTACAATCAATTTATTAGTTCCGGTCTCTATAATTGCATTACAGTTATTCCGTGAATCATAAACTGTATTACCGGAACCTACACTTATGTAAGTTAAATCGGTACATTGTCCGAAAGCAATACTGCCTATTGATGTAACACTATCCGGTATTGTTACACTTGTCAGAGAGGTACAACTATAGAAAGCCTGACTACCTATCGAAGTGACAGAATCAGGAATTGTTACACTCGTCAGTGAAGTGGAACCATATAATACAGAGTTATCTATTCTTATGACACCATTTGAAATCGTAGCATCTACTATATTAGTGTAGTAATGTGGGTCTGAACTGTCTGAAATTCCCCTGCGTACCTCTGAATCTGTTATTGATAAACCACTGTCAAATGACAAGTCATAGGTATCTCCGTTAAGGTAGGTAAGAGTTGCTTTTGTACCGGTAGGTATGGCAAATAATCTGTTCTCAACTTCCGGCCATGCTTCCTTGTAGTCTGCCAAAGATTCAGCAGGAACATATATAGGATAATTGCCGTAAACAAACACTTCACTACCTAACTCAGGTGGTGTAGTTGCTTTTATAATTATATAAGACAGTGTTGATTCACAATACAGAACTGCTTGGTCTCCTATATACTCAACAGTGCTTGGTATGACTAATTCAGTCGGGTTGCAGTTCACGAATGCCCTTGCACCTATGCTTACAAGACCCTCCGGTAGTGTTACATTTGTAAGGTTTGACAGATTACCGAAAGCACTGTCAGCCAAATGTGTAATACCCGAAGGAACAGTAACACTATAGATTGAATAGCCCTTATGACCTACAGCCCAATTACCTATGTAAAGTATTGAATTATTCGACTGTGAATTATACCATGACGTATAATTGAAACAGTCACTTCCAATACGGGTAAGACCGCTTCCTAATGTTATACTTGACAGTCCGCTTGCGTTATTGAAAGCCATATCTCCAATTTCGGTACAGTTGTCACCGATAACAACCGATGTAATCTGTCCACAATAGTAGAAAGCATCATCTCCGATTGAAACAACCTCAGGAAGAGTCAACGCACCGGTTATATGGCTGTTCTGTCTGAATGCCTCATTTCCTATAAACTGAGTTTCAGATAAATCAAAGCCCTCTTCGGGATATGCCATACCGAAAGCACTGTCAGGTATGTCAATAAGCCATTCTGCCGGCATACCTTTAATCTCAGCGTCCTGAATCGTCGCAAATGCACCCGTACCCAAACCGGTAGCACATTCACCTATTTCAACAGAACCTCCCGATATTCTCACTCCGTTTGAGTCAGATGAAGTGATTGTATTATCAACACCACAAGCCACGGACTTTACGGAAACACCTCCAACATTAATGAAGCGTACCTTACCCTCCGGCTCATTAGGTGCAAATACTATATTCGAACCGACTTGAGAGGTGTTAGGGAAATCCAACATAGCCAATGCACTTTCGTATTCCTCAGTGGTGCTGAACTTTGTTATGTATTTCTTCATATATAGTGTTTTATATTATATTTTATTTTTAATTAGGGATTGCTTGGATTCTTGAAGTATATCTACTCCAATTAGTTGCTGCTTTATAGGTACTAACAGATGATGACGGAACGTATATAGGGCAATTATTTGTATTATCGAAAACATATTCATCTATAGTAGGTGGTGTTGTAGATTCACATGTTACACTTGTAAGACTATAACAACCATTGAAACCCTTATAGTCTATCGACGTTACTGAACTTGGTATTGTTACACTTGTCAAAGAACCACAACCGGAGAATGAACTATAGCCTATCGAAGTAACACTTGAAGGTATCGTAACACTTACCAAAGAATTACAAGAACTGAACGCATAATTACCTATCGCGCTTACTGTATTAGGTATCACAAGCGATGTTATATCACGTTCAATCAGGTTTACCAAATCCTGTGTACCGCCTCCACCGGAAGGAATATTGTCAACATAACCGGCATAATCGTCTATAAGGGCATCACTTGCAACTGTAACACCCTTTGCCTCGATTGAGGTTTTCAAGTCTGCCTTTGCATTCTGTATTCTTGTTATTTCAGTTGCTACACTCATATCAGATTTGTGAAAGTAATGTATTTATTTGTCCTATCATCGCGTCAATTTCAGCCTTTGTATAGTAGTTACTCAAGGCAGTGTTAGTTATATAACCTGAATCATTCGTAAATGCACTTACGTTTGTCGGAACTACCGGTATTGTAGGTTTGTTCTGTATATATGCAGGGTCGGTATTATCGGTTTCATTCCAGTCTGACTGAACACCTCCACCGCCTCCTTGTTCAAGTGTTGTAACACGTTCGTCAAGGTCATTAAGTGCTGCTGCATCCACCTTTTCAACATTTACTGCCTCAACTTCTGTGCGGTAGTTTGCCACTGCTGCTGCAACGGTTGCATCAACCTGAGTCTGTGTAGTATAGTTTCCCTTCGGTTGGTAGTTTTTTAACTGTGTTCTGTCTGCTTTGTCATTATGTAACTCGACAAGTGCAGAAGCTATCACTTCGTTCTGATTGTCTGTGTCAGCCGAAATGATATCGTTTGTTATATCTATACCTTCTCCGGCTGTATATGACGAACCTCCTGATGGAAGGTCGTATTGTGTGCCGTTGAGGATTATCTTATCTATATTTGCCATTCAGTACTAATGAAATAGTCATTTATTTTTAGGAATTAATTGAGGCGCAAAAAAGCACGAACATTATTATCAGCGTCTTTACTTCTAATATAACAAGTTCCGTCTTCATAATGAATGTTAAAGCCACTATCATCATTATTTTCTGTAGATGAAAAATATCGAACAAATGCATCATCGTTAATACGATACGCAAGTGTTGTATCTGCTGCCCTAAGTTTGGTTATTGTTGCTGTAACGGCTGTCTTATTCTGATAGAGTGCATATTGTTCACCTTCTGCCGGCATATACCAATCACCTGGTGATGTTCCATCTGTTGAATAGAGTTGAATACCCTGACCTATATTACCGGTTATATTGTCTGTACTGTGTGACAAGTCATAAGCCTTGATAGCTGCAAGAATAGTTGCAGTGTTTGATTTTCCGTTGAAATCACCCTTTGCAGCATCTGCTGTTGCAAACTTAGGAAGACCCCAACCAAATCTGGTATTCTGCCATTTGAGTTGTGTATTTTCCGTAAGATTCTTTGTTCCGTCAGCATTGAAGTCATGTGTTGCAACAAGGGTAAGTCCTAACGCTGTTTCATCGAATGCAACAATACCAACAATAGGATAGCTTGCTGTAGGATAGGTTGTAAGATTCCAATCTGCTGCCGTGACAAGGATTTTCTGCTGTTCTGCAACATCGAACAGAACAATGTCACCGGCATGACCTCCGTATAAGGCTCTGTGATAGTGTACCTCCTGCAATTCATCTACAAGTGATACGTTAGGAAGGTCAAGGTTAGGGAGTGCAGTCTGATATTCTGCCTCCGTTGCGAAATGAGTTAAATATTTCATAAATATTCTATATTTAGATGTAAATTATTTTATAATTATGGTAGAGGTTCTACTGTATTTATTACAAGTGCCGTGTTCTGTGTATCATATTCCACTGTTGTTATAAACGGTTTGTTGGACAAATCATCGTAGTCACCGGAAGTTGCAACAGTAGCCAAGTCTGCTGAATTAGCAAATACTGACAAGTCGGGTTTGTTCTGTATATATGAAGGGTCTGTAGTATCTGCTTCGTCCCAATCTGACTGTACACCGCCCGAAATATTTATATTACCGGAACCTAAGATACTCTCGTTGTTGATTGTCTTTATGTTAGTACCGGAAACCAAATTAGCCTGCTTTGTTGTGTTAAGGGTGTTCAATGCCCTTGAAACAACCTCGTCCTTAACGTCAATAGCCTGAATAGCCTCGTCTGTATTGTTCATCCATTCGCTAAACGGTATTACCTCGCCCTGACTTGTGTATATTACAATACTGTCCAAAGTCTCTTCCTCAATCCATTCCGACATAAACTCAATAGGTGAATCCATGTACAGACCGTAAAATTCATTCAACGGTATATCGACAACAAGCGAACCTTCCTCTGATTCAAAGTACTTGACTATGTATGATTCAGGGTCTGACATATCTTCATACATAACCTGAACAGAACAGTGGTGCATATCCTTATTGGCTTCAAAACGCAACATCGCACTACCGGAACTTAAACTGAAACTACCCATTCCGAAAGGCATTCCACCGTCAAAGAAATTAATCTTTATGGATGACTGTTCGGTTAACGGATTCCCTTCAAGTTCAATAGGCATCATTTCTTGTGTAATGTTATCTATAACATATTCAGGCTCAGGAAGATGCTTGATTGAGTAAGTGAAATTAAGACCGTCATTAAAATAAGAGAAATGGTCAGGATTATATTTCAGAATTTCCTTGAATGTTCCGTTATCGCCTATGTATCTTCCGTTCACTATATCGTATTTTTTGAACCGTGTACCAAGAACACCGTCCTCAGACTTATAAAGTGAGGGGTTATTTGCTAATTCCGGCCCGTTATCCGAAAGTTCTGCAAACTTTTCGTTCATAGGATATACCAAAGGTTCATCTCTTTTATCCTTGAACTCCACGCCAACATGTTCCTCTTCACTAAGTGACCATACATCAACACAGTCGTTAATGTCCTTACAGCCATTTTCGTCGATATAGTCATAGGCAAAGAAACCGAAACACATATAACCGAACCACATTTCTTCTCCTTCGATTGTGTCTGCGTGAATCTGTACTATATAATGTTGGTAGTCAGTAACATCTCTGAATGCTACTACGGTTAAGGCATTAGCGTATTTATTATCCTCAGTGAAATCCCATGTTACAGACCCACCATAAGTTAGGTCAATTCTGATAACTACATATTCATCGTTACCGTTGACTTGTATAGCCAAATAGAAGTATCTTTGATTATAACTCCCTTCATATTGTTTTGAAAGGTCGATTCTAAGCTTTATATCACGTTCACCTTCTCTAATATCTACCGGTATAGGGAATATGTCTGAGTCCATTGTCTGCCATTCCTCAGTAACGTATGTCTTTTCGTATATGGCACGGTTTTCAACCGGATTAGTACTGTTTGGAAGAATTTCGGTATCTACATCCACGTCACCGCCTCCCCCACCGGAAGCAGCATTTGAAACTGCATCGAATTTCGATACTATATTCTCCTTTGTAACTGATTCACCTGAAATACGGATGTTGTTTATGTTCGCACTGAAAAAAACATTATTGTTTGAAGCCGAACGGAAAGTTACTATATTTGATTCATCCAACACCAAGAGAATACTGTTCAATGGTACTGACAGTTTACCGTTATCGGGGAAGAGTTTGTTATCAAGTCCCTCAACAACCAACGAATTATTTACTTTGTCAATTTTCAGCATATCGGTATCAGATTATAGCTATGATATTATTAAGAGTTTCGTATGCGGTCTGACCTGCAAGGTTACAGTCATCGTAATTGAACGAAATTACAGTACTTCTTGAAGCACCTAATTTCACATCGATTGACGCATTATTTTGACGGTTTACCAAGAACCAAACCTTACCTATAGGAAAAGCAAAAACACTTTCCTTTTCATCATTCTTGAATTGAATGGTGTTCATTATCTTTGAAATATTCCACATTAGTACTACTAAAATATGTTAATTTATTATTTCTATAAAAACGTAGTGAATTATGTTATTCAATCGGGAAGATATTGTCTGCATATTCAGACCAATCTTGTTTATATACATTGACGTATCCTGCCGGCACATAAATTTTATAATTCGGCACCTGATAGAAAATGAAATTTCCTATATTTGGAGGCATTGTAGCACGAACGTATATTTCATTCAAATTTCTGCATTGAGCGAAACAACTTGCTCCGATTGACTCGCAATTTGCACCTATATCGACAACTCTTAGATTCTGATTGTACGCGAATGCTTCATTTCCTATTGTCTCTACATTAGCTAAATCAGCCCGTACTAAACCGCCATAGGCAAATGCTCCGGCTCCTATATCAGTTATGTTTTTGAAATCAAATAGAATTAAACTTCTCGTATATGCGAAACAACCGTTTCCTAATGTCGTTGTTTCGTCTGCTAAAATAACTGTTGCAAGGTTTTCAGCATAATTCATACATCCCTGACCTATGGTTGTTACCGGTGATAAAACAGTCAACTTATATGTTTCATTTTTCCATTGTGAAACTTCTGATGCTGTCAATTCGCTACTTCCGTCAGTGGGAACAGATATTTCAACATTCGGTGATAATAAAAGCAAAGCCTTAATATCAGAGGGAGGTTCATATCCGCAATAAGACGAGTTTTCTTCAACCAACCGGCTTTTTCTTGTTTCCTGAGTGTCAGACCAAGTTTCTCCTGAGTCATAGGAAACCTGCTTCACCTCTTCTGAATATTTAGAGAATCCTTCACAGATGAAATTTCCGTTTGTAACCCACCGGTAAAGTGTAGTCTGTCCGTCATCCTCACAAATATAACCGTCTGTTTCCTGCCATGTTACATCATTACAGTCAGGGCTATCTTCTTCTATCAGTTCGCCGGCAACCTCTATGGTATGACCGTCAAGAATTTCGTCAACCCATTGACCATTTGAGTAAATTTGAAATCTATATTTTTGGTATTTGTTTTTCATAATTTTTTTGAATTTGAAAATAATATTTTAGCAAAGCACCACGAAGGATGCCTTGCTTGTCTTTTTAAGAAATTGCCTGAATACGGCTTGCGTATGTACTCCAACGGGTTGCTGATTTATATCTCTCTACGCTTGCAGCAGGAACATAAATCGGGCAGTTGTTCGTGTTACTAAATACTGTTGTACCTAACGTAGGTGGTGTAGTAGCTTCACATGTTACGCTTGTCAGTGAGGTACAATCTTCTAAAGCACTATCACCTATACTTGTAACACCATCTCCGATTGTAACACTTGTCAGATATGTACATTTATATAAAGCTAATTCACCTAACGAAGTGACGGAATCAGGTATTGTAACACTTGTCAAACCGGTACAATGAGCTAAAGCAGCATAATCAATCGAAATTACACCATTTCCTATTGTTACACTTGTCAGACTTGAACAACCATTGAAAGCACTACGTCCTATACTCGTTACACTGTCAGGTATTACTACACTTGTCAGAGCAATACAATTATAGAAAGAAGTATTACCTATCGAAGTGACGCTGTTTCCGATTGTTACACTTGTCAGAGCAATACAATTACAGAAAACATCACTACCCATCGAAGTGACACCGTTTCCGATTATTGCACTTGTAAGAGATGAACAATCAATGAAAGTATAATTACCTATACTCGTTACACTGTCAGGTATCGTTATACTTGTCAGAGAGGAACAACTGTCGAAAGCATTTCTACCAATCGAAGTAACTGATGAAGGTATTGTTATGCTTGCAAGAGCGGAACATTGGGAAAAAGCATGTTCATCTATCGTAGTAACACCATTTCCGATTGTTACATTCGTCAGAGAGGTACAATTATAGAAAGTATAATTACCCATAGAAGTTACGGTGTTAGGTATTACTACGCTTGTAAGACCGGAACATCCACTGAAAGTTTGACCCGTTAAACTTGTGACATTTTCAGTGATAACAGTACTTACTATTTTAGTTTTATAATGCAGGTCTGAACTGTCTGTAATTCCCCTCTTTACCTCTGCTTGTGACAAAGAACTACTACCATCCAAAGGAATGTAATAAGTATCGCCGTTAAGATATGTTAAACTTGCCTTATAGTTTGGTGGAACGTAACCACAGTACTGAGAATTATGTTCGATGAGGCTACCGGTTCTTGTATTTCCGGTATCTGTCCATGTAGTTCCGCAATCGGTAGAAACTTGTTCTTTTTCTTTTTCATGCTTATCGTACCCAACACAAACATACTCTCCGCTTACAACAACCCATTGATTAATTGGGTCTGAATTTCCTACAATTCTACTTGCATAATTACTCCAAACTGATGTTGTTTTGTAAGTATTAACACTTGCACATGGAACATAAATCGGGCAGTTGTTGGTGTATGCAAACGCACTTCCTGCTTCATATAAACTAGGTGGTGTTGTTGATTCACAAGTTATCGAAGTAAGACCGGTACAATAATAAAAAGCATATTGTCCTATCGAAGTGACATTTGTAGGTATTACAACACTTGTAATACTCTGACATTGATAGAAAGTACCATAACCAATAACTAATACTGATGAAGGGAATGTAATTCCTGTAAGACTTATACAATTACTGAAAGCCTCTTCTCCTATCGAAGTAACGGAATTTCCTAATGATACACTTGTAAGGTTGAAACAATCAGCGAATGCGTGACGATTAAGTTGGGTTACACCGTTTCCGATTGTTACAGTTGCCAAAGAGTTACAATGATAGAAAACACTCTCACCTAATGTAGTAACACTATCGGGTATTATTATACTTGTCATGGAGTCACAATTAGAGAAAGCAGTTCTGCCTATTGAAGTGACATTTGTAGGTATCGTAATACTTGCAAGAGAGGAACAATCACTGAAAGCAGATTCTCCTATTGAAGTTATTCCTGAATGTAAAGTTATTGAAGAAAGTAATGTACAGCCACTAAACAAATAATTATTTATTACTGTTACTCCGGAAGGTATTACAGCTGAAGTTATCTTTGTACAACGTGCAAATGCACCTGAACCTAACGAAGTTACGTACCTACCTATTGTTAACAAAACTGCGTTTGAACAATTTGCAAATGCACCACTACCTATTGTAGTAACACTATCAGGAATTATTATACTTGTCAGAGATGAACAATTATTGAAAGCATTATATTCTATTGTAGTAACACTGTTAGGTAACACAGCATTTACCAGAGAGGTACACTCATAGAAAGATTGCTCATTAATTAAAGTAACTGTTGAAGGGATTACAACACTTTCAAGAGAGGAACATTGGAAGAAACATCTGTAGCCTACTATAGTGACATTTTCAGTTATAACAGCACTTACTATTTTAGTGTAGTGATGTGGGTGATAAACTTCTGTAATATTCCTCTTTATCTCTGTATTGTATAATATACTACTACCATCCAAAGGAACATCGTAAGTATCACCGTTTAGATATGTAAGTCTTGCCTTTATATTACTTGGAACGGGTGGTATATATCCACAATAATAAGAATCATGCTCTATAAGTTGACCGGCACGAACTCTTCCGGTATCTGTCCACGTCTCACCGTCTGTTGACTGCTGTTCCTTCTCTTTTTCATGTTTATCGTACCCAACGCAAACATACTCTCCGCTCACAACGACCCATCTGTAACTGATATAACCGCAGTCGTAAGAGTCATGCTCGATGAGGCTTCCGGTTCTCGTTCTACCGGTGTCTGTCCACGTTTCACCGTCTGTTGTTTGCTGTTCTTTTTCAACGGCATATTTATCAAAATTGACACATTCGTAAGTGGTCGGGTCTGTTATCCATCTATATGAAATGTAGCCACAATCATAGGACTGTCTTTCGATAATACTTCCTGCTCTTGTATTACCGGTATCTGCCCATGTCTGACCACCGTCCGCGCTCCTTTGTTCCTTTTCTTTTTGATATTTATCTACACCTTGACAGATAAATTCGCCTTGAACAATAACCCATTGGTAGATGTATGAAGGTTCGTAACCGCAATCAGAACTTTGAATTTCGATGAGTGTGCCGGGCCTCTCGTTTAAAGTGTCTATCCATGTTTGTCCTTCATCCAAAGAATACTGCTCTTTTTGAAGTGTATATTTGTCAGTTCCAACACAGATAAATTCATTTGGAACTGTGACCCACTGATAGAGAACTCCGCAATCTGTAGAAAGAGGTTCTATTATTTGTCCTATTCTTGTTCTTCCGGTTGCCTCCCAAGTCTCACCTGAATCATAAGAAACATATTCTGCTTCTATCGCATATTTATTAAAGTTTTCGCAAGTGTACTCACCGGTAACAACTCTCCATTCTTCAAGGTATGCAAGGCACTCTCTTGAATTTGCTTCAATGACTTCATTGACTTGAATGACACCTGTATCAGTCCATGATGTACCATTGTCATAGCTTACCTGCTGCTTCTTCATTGAACAGAGGTTGTTATTGTGGCATTCAACTATAGGCGTATCGACCCAACGAGTAAGTTCTGCGAAGCCCTGCGAACAACTGAAGTAGCTGTCGTATGCGATTAAATCATAACGCTCAGTGCTTTTCATGTATTCATCTACCGGCAAGCCATTGATGTATTTTTGTAACCTTTTGAATTTTATAAATGACATATTTTTTTGTTTTTTCTTTTATAAAAACGGGGAATTAACATATTTTAACGCTTTTTGACTTTAGTACAGCACTTTGTAGGAATATATTTGCTAAAATAGAACTATTTATTTATGTAAAACTAAAAAAAAACAATTAGCGTGAAATCAGTATTAGAAACATGGAAACCGGTTGTTGGGTATGAGGGGTTGTATCAGGTATCAGACTTTGGAGAGGTAATAAGTTTGAATTACAAACACACCGGACAGTCAAGAGTGTTAAAACCAATGAAAGATAGAAAAGGTTATCTGAACGTTAACCTTTACAAAAATGGTAAGAAAAAACGTCAATTAGTTCACCGGTTAGTGGCGCAAGCATTCATAGATAATCCCGATAACTTACCGGAAGTAAATCATATTGACGAGAACAAGGAGAATAACAAGGTTTGTTCCGGCATGGTAAACCTTGAGTGGTGTAATAGAAAGTATAATGTCAATCACGGAACCGGACACCAACGCTCAGCAGAAACACAAAGAGGTGTTTACAACACAAAGAAGTCTGAGATAGTCTTGCAGATGAATTTAGATTATATTCTCATAAAGGAGTGGCCCAGCACAAGGGAATGTGATAGGAATGGATTTAGCCAAAGTGTTGTATCTAGGTGCTGTAACAACAAATACTGCAAACAAGGAAACGTTTATAAAGGATATAGATGGATAAAGAAAGAAGAATATTATAAAATGTTTGCTGCATAAAAAAAAAAGAAGCGAACTTTTTAGTCCGCTTCGTCTATGCATATCCATTCGTTCGGTACTTCCACCAACCTTCGCTGTGGTTCCACCGGTTCGCTACAGCCGCAGGACGGGTCATAACTCAAACGTAGAACTTCACTACGTTGGCTCCATGATGTAAGCAACCAATGAGAACCGTTATCCTGACTCACCCACTTGTGAAGAATATAGTACGAATTGCACCCTTCGCACACATAGTCCGTACCTACTCTAAATTCTGAAATTTCTGTAATTTCATAACACTCCGTGCTTCCACGTTGTATAAGTTCTCCAAGTCTCGATTCTCCTGCATAAATCCAACTGTTCCCACCGTCAAGTGAAACCTCGTAATCTTCTCTTCGATATAAGTCACCGTTCGAGCATATTGTTTCAAGTGTATTCGTGTTCCAACGATATATCGCGTTATCGACATATCCGCATTTAGTACTATTCTCCTTTGCTATTGATACCGGCATGTAGGAGGCAGGTTCTATCAGATAATAGTCCTCGTAGTCATAGGTATAAACATACCTTTGTACATAGTATTCGTTGAAGCCGTTGCAAATGGTTGTGTTGAGCCACGGAATCCAAACAAAATTAGGTGTTACACCTTCACATTCATCAGCGTGTTCTTCAATAAGATTGTTTGCTCTATATATGTCTGTATCGTAGAAGGTAAGTCCTCCATCGTCAGACCTTTGCATTCTAAGTCGGCTATATTTATCTCCGTCAACACATACATAACCGGACGCTATTACCCATCTTACGTTAGTCTCAGGGTCGTCTATGGGTTCGCCACATTGATAGTCGTGTTCTCTTCTCACTCTGTCAGATGTCCTTGATTCTTCGGGAATTTTCTTTACATAGTTTATGTTATCGTAACTCACCCATTTGTATTCCAAAAAGTAAGATGTCGTTCCGTCACATAAAAATTTGCTTTCGTCGATTTCCCATTTCTCAACCGGTTCTGTTGAAGCTTCATCGCATTGTTCTGCTGTTTCCTGAATAAGACTTACTAATTCATACTCGTCCGTCCACTGCCATGTTGCCTTGCTGTCAAAAGATTCTCTCTTTCTTTTTGCCTCCCACAAATCCTTGCCGTTACAGAACTCGAAACCGTCAATCCATTCATAGAAATAAGTATCTTCGTCAGTTCCTCCGCTTGTGTTGCACCTCTCATCGTCAACGATAAGCCTTGAACCGGTACGCTGCTCACCTGCATAGATGTTTATGTCGTTATAGGCATATCCCTTGTAAAGTCTGAGTTTCTTGTAAGATGTTCCGTCCTCGCACATGATTTCGCCTACCACCTCTTTCCATTCATAGTATATTACATCCTGATGAATAAGAATATAGTCATCTTCGTGATAAGGTGAACAGAGTTTTATTCTGTAGGTCTTGCCGTTGTTCGGGTCTGTATTCTCAGGAACGGATATTTCAAGCTTCTTTGTTCCGGGAATCTTCCTTACAGTAACACCTTGCGGAATCTCGCAAACTTCATATTTGTTCTGCTGTTCAAAAACATTCACATTTACTGTCTGTTTCTGTGCCGTAATCTGAATATCGTATGGTTTGAACCAATCCGGTTCTTTCTGACAGACGAAATGGATAATGCCCACGTTATCAAACGAGTGAATATAGCCGAAATCCGTTATAGGCATGGGAGAACCTTCCAACTCGCAGGTAAATGTCACATTGTACGATATACCGCCCTGACCCTCTGTTATGTCTGCTGTTATCCAATCCGGTAATGTGTCGATATACCAAGGGCAGGGACCTTTAACCGGTGTTGTTATGGACTCGTTCGCGTGTTGGAATGTGTAAACTGTCCTTGGAAAATATGTAAGTTCACAGTTGTCCTTATAGGAACAGTCTGAACTTTGGAAAACAAGAGGAAAACCGAACTCAGTTTCAGTTGTATAGGTTCCGGTTATATTAAGGTTCTGATAGACAGTCTCATATCCTTCCAAACACATATAACTGTCTGTAGGGATATTAGTCTCTGTAAGCATCTGAACGAGTGTATATACAGATTCATTCTTTGAAATACAGAAATGGTTAGGAAGTACTTCGCCGGTTACGGTGTCTTTTATCACCTCTGTAACCGGTGCATAAGTACCTGTCTGTGATTCATGTATCTCAGGTTCTGTATCACTGAAAAGGATGCTGCTCTGTCCGTTATGTGAAAGGGTGAATGTTATTTTATTAAGTTCTGTTTCAGTCTCGCTTGTCTCTATCGTGAAAGAAGGTTGAAAACCGAAATCAAATCCTGCCGCATAGTAGTTTCCTATTGACGTGCTGAACATAAGTACATATTTATTCTGTCTGAACTCCAACAGATTATATGCCCAATAGTGCCGGTAAGCAGAGAGAGGTATATCGAACTGTAGCCTCTCAGTAAATTCATTTCCGTCATAGGACTGCTCGAATGAAAAACTCCCTTCGTTGAACTCTATCTTATGCATCATTTCACCGCCTATGCAGGTAATATCCGTAAATTCACCGTCTGAGGCATTTGTAAACGCATATCTGAACGGTGACAGCCACATACTATTTACAATGCCCTCATCGAACAGACAAGGCTCTGAAACGGTTTCTGTGGCACTTATGTTACTATCCAACAGAAGGAAGGGATTGTTTGACGTTACTTTGAATGAAATTTCAGCATTATTCGAACTGCTTGATGAGTTGAATGTGAATTTATATGAAAGTTCAGAAGTAAACTCCGGACTCTGAATGAACTGAGAACCTTCATTGTCCTCTACTACAACGTAGAAGTCCTCGTATCTTATTGAATTTACAAAGGGAATCCATGTGCTTGCAAAGTTCTCTCTTAGCATAGCAGTGACAGTTGAATCAAAGTCGAGTCTGCCGTTTAGGGTTTCCGTAAGATTGAACTTGGTAGAAACAGTTTCGAACTTTATAATTCTGTTTGATGTGATACCGGTTACTTTTGCGTCATGATTGTCAATCTGATATGAAATGCTTGTGTTACTTTTCGGGAGCAAGTATAGAATGTTTTTCAACGAACCTAACCGGTACTCACATTTGTCTTGTGTGTAATTTCTTACCATTGAAAATAAGTTTAATTAATTTATTTCAACAGATTGTCTTGGAGTAGCGTAAAGAAGATTGTTTGGGTTCGGTCTGTGTTTCATTAACCGGCATTTCACAATAGCTTTCTCCCAATCGTACTTGTTAGTTCCATCGTAGTAGTCATAAATCCAAGAATAATCATTGTTTTCGCACTTGCAATTACAAGGTTCTCCCTCCGGTTTGTATTTAGGGTAAAATTCCGCATTGTCATCAAGGAATTTCTTTAAAAGTTTCTTCATTTCTTCCAACATTGAACGAAGATGTGCCGACATATAGTTAGCATCTTTATTCGAAATGCTGTCACTATTGTCAGATTTTCCTTTTGTAACTCCTACCTCTGAAATATGAAACTGAATGAACGGTAACGCCTGATAGACCACTGCAAAGGCAAGGTAAGGATATATATTAAGCAGTAATGTCGAATTTAACTCTGTTACCTGATTATCGTTAACTTGCTGTATCAGTTCATCGTATAGTGCTGTACCTAAAATAGGTTCAACCCAAATAATTTCTGCCGGATGAACAAAGGGCATTACCTCTTCCATATTGTAATTTTTTGGGAGCGGACTGTATTTTTTCAAGTATGACTCATTTATTAGTAGCCAAGGATATGAAATTGCATCTGCCATGTTTTAACAAATTTTAACTTTTTTGATTTTGAAACTTTTTCGTGCGCTGTACATTTGCAAAAAGCACAATATTTATATATATAAAAACTTTTTTTATTATGATTGAAGTATTTAAAAGTATCACCGGTTATGAAGGCTTGTACGAGGTATCGAACTTAGGTAATGTACGGAGTCTTGGTAGTCTGAAAGGTAACGGAAAAGGTTATTTCCAAGAAGGTAGAGTTTTGAAACCGGCGAAAAACACATTCGGTTATCTGTTCGTTGACCTTTGCAAAAATGGTAATGAGAAACTTCACACAGTTCACCGGTTAGTAGCTACTGCCTTTATTGAGAATCCTGACAATTTACCTTGTATAAACCATAAGGACGAAGATAAAACCAACAACGTTGTAAGTAACCTCGAATGGTGTTCTTACAGTTATAATATCAACTACGGAACACATAACCAACGAGTATCAGAATCACAAAGAAACAATCCGAAACTATCTAAGAAGGTTCTACAACTTACACTTGACGGTGTTCTTGTAAGAGAATGGGAGAGTGTAAACGAATGCCATAGGAATGGATTTGATAAAGGTCATGTATCTGCTTGTTGCCTTGGTAAAAGTAAAACACATAAAGGTTACCGGTGGTGCTATGTAGATTAAACATTTCCACCGTTACTTTCTGTTGCCTTTTCGGTATCGTTATTAGACTGATTAGGCACATTGTTCTCGTCCGTTTTAACAGTTTCATCACCTGATGCATTGACGATATTGAAGGATAGTGGTTTCAGAATGATTTCTGTATCTATACCATTCATTTTCAAGCATTTATTAAACGTGTTTACTAACTTGTTCCTGAGATTTCTTGAAACTGTTGTGTTATATAGATTAAAAGCGACGTTTAACACATTTCCCTGACCTCCGAGCATAGCAGATTCAGCATTGTAGCCTATCAGTGCTTTAGACGATACCTTATGAGCAGCGATTATCTTTGAAATTACTCTGTCATTACACTGTTCAAACAGATTTACGTTATTTCCCGCATCCTTATCAATCTTTACGAACTGTGCCGGTTCTTCATCATCATTATTTTTAAAATTGATAATCAGTGAGTTTGCGTTATCAGAACCGGTGAACATGGCTTTGATATTCTGAATTATCATGCTCCTTTCTTCTTCATCGTCAACTCTGTTTAGCGTAAGAATACCGGATGCTGAAAAGTTGTTGACAACAGAGCGCAAATCGAATCTTTCAAGTTCTATTTCTGTCTGAATCGGTTTTAAAGCAGATATGTATGACGGTACGGGATAGTAGTCTAAATCGGGTGAGTAATCTTTAAAAACATAGAGATATGCTTGACCTGATTTAAGATTCGAGTCTTCTTGAAAACCAAATGCCGGAAGTTCGAGAGGCTGATATTTTGCTGTGTTCGTCCAATCGCGTGAAATGTAGTATTTCGTAATAACACCGTCCTCGTCACGTTCTCCGCATCTTACATCACCGAATGGCTGATGGAAGAATGAGTAAGTCTTATTGTCCCTATTCTTTATAACCTGAATAGCATAGCCGCCTAACAGTACGAAATCTTTCGCGCATTTCTCGATAAGATTGTCCCATGTTTCCTGATAGTTTGGGACAAGGTCTGACTGCTTTGCTTTCATTGCATCATAATCGACTCCTTCACCGATAATAGCGGTTGTTGCGAAGTCAATACATGATTTATTTGTAACTGAGTTATAGTAAAGGTCTGATAGTCGTTGCGGGTAGTCATTACCTTTTCCCCACTGAATCCAACCGCGTGAAGAATTTCTGTTCACCGGTGTCCCTTCGATATGCTTCTCAAGATTGACAGTAATAACGGCACTGTTATTTCTCCTTGAAAATTCTATTTTCGGTTTATTTTTCGAACCCTTTGGTCTTGACATTTATATTTTTTAGTATTTTTTTTATTTTTAAATGTATATTTACAATAAAAACGCAAAAAACCCCATTAGAAAAAATCCAATGGGGAATTGAGAAAAAAAACTATTTTTTATGAAATGAACTAAAAAAACAGTACTGCCAAATTACTCACCGCCAACTACAGTTGCAATGGCTTCTGCACTCAATGGAAGTGCTGATTCTGTGCTGTTACCGGTCAGTGCAACAACCAAACCGCTCTGTGCAGATGCGTCACCACTACCTGAGTTATTTACTCCGTCAGCCTGAGCCTCAAGACCACCGCCTCTACCGAGCATTACATAAGAACCATCCAACATTCTTGCAACTGCGACGTATTTACCGAGTGCAAGAGCGTCAACGGTGCTAACCATACCGGCATCATAGGCAGAACTGTAAGAGAAACCGACGCTATGAATCTTGTATTTGTTACCGTTACCTCCGAGAGCCAAGTTATCAGACCAAGAAGCACTGTTGGTTGCAGGCTCTACTTTATAGAATTGCGCAGTCGTTGCAGAAGCACCTTCACCGGTTGTCTTCATTGTGATTGCAGTAACCTCATTACCGGTACCTCCGGTAGGTGCAGAAACGGTTGTTTCAACAATGTCGCTGAAATTTGCCAAGTACAACTCGACAATCTGAGGCAGACTATAACCGCAAGCGTTTTCCTTTGTAAGTGCGTTTGCTAACGCACAAGTGTTAATATATGCCATATTATTCTATGTTTTTACTTTTTATTTTTAAATTCATTAAGGCTTGCTATAAGCTATCAGTTCGGGGAAGAGAATTGCAGTGCCCAAGTTCGTGATAATACGTCCTCTTACAACATCGTCAAGGGTAGTTTCAATCATATCTACAATCTTAATCTGTGTATGAGCATCGAATACGTCAGTACCGAGTGTCAGACACTTCTCAGGACATACTATAATAGTAGAACGGGTCTGTTCTGTAGGCATTACTTGGAAACCATAGACAGTGATATTTCCATTTACGATGCCCCAGTTCTTGAACTGCATCAATGTGCTGTTTGTATCTTTGAAAGCAGTGTTACCCAAAGCGATTTCAAGGTACTTAACATCGTTCTTGTTCATGAATACTCTGTGGGTGTCAATAGCAACCTGAGCGGTAGCAGCAGCATCGATTGCAGCCATAACAGCAGCTTCAACCTGAGCGATTACGTTTGAGGTAGTAATTGTAGAACCCTGAATGTCAATAACACTAGTAGCATTATCAAGTCTCTTCTCGATACCGTCAACCGCATTCAGTTTCACGTCAATCGAAGCGGTGTCACCCTGCCAGAACAGCTTTTCATAAGCGATACGAGCCTTTTCAAGTACTCTGCCAATGAACCAATCAGTGAATACCGGAACCTCTGTGTTTCTGTTTACACTCTGCAAGATACCCTCATTCAGATAGGTATTTCTGAACTCATCCATACAGTACTCGAAACCGAGGTCAATCTTCTCAGGAATGATGTAGTTCTCAGCCAAAGCAGCCTCAGAGGTGTTGCCGAACAGACATTCATACTGACGGAAATAAGCCTCTACTTCGCCGGTATATACCTTCTGTTTACCCTTTACGTTGAGCATTATGTTGATTGCTCTCTGTGCGAGCAAAGGGAGAACTGCAAGTTGCTGTGACCAAATCTCAGATGCTTCCTTACCACAATAGTTAATATTGTCGAAAGCGTGTTCTAAAGTTGAATTAGTCATATTTCTTTTTTATTTTACTTTTATTTTAATATTAAAACGATAGTCGAAAAGTAGATTTACCACTTAATGAAACCTAACTTGTCGAGTTGTTCAATCGCACTGAACTTCTTTTCACCGGAAGGAGTCTTGTTAGGTTCTACTGATGGCATTTTACCCATCTTCTCAACCTTGCCTTTCAATTCTGTGTTTTCGGTTTTCAAAGTCTCGATTTCACTTTTCAGTTGTTCAACTGTCTCACTCAGATTTTCCTCTACCTTTGTTTCCTCCGGTTCATCTGCCTTTGTTTCTTCAACCGGTTTTTCCTCTTCTAACTTTTCCTCAACCGGTTCCTCTGTCTTAGGTTCTTCTACCGGCTCTTCAACGGGCTTTTCTTCCTCCAACTTTGTTTCAACAACCTCTTCTGTTACTTGAGGCTCTTCTACCGGCTCTTCCTTTTGAAGCATAGCCTTGATTTCGTTCAAAGTCTCTAAAATCTTATTTTCGTTAATCATGTCTTCATTATTTGTTTTATTTATTTTTGATAAATTCAGTTCTTCTAAATTACAGAATGCTTCGATTGAGAAACCCTTAAAATCACCGTCTTTCACTTGTGCCCAAAGTTCTGTATCGTCAACCAAACAGCCGCCTACCCATGAACCTACCGTTACACCTTCCAAACCGAGTGCATTTGACTTATCATGTTCTAAGTCGGTGACTATCCATGATTCAGTGAGTGTAAGACCGTCTGCATACATTGAATGGTCTGTAGTCCAATTCTTCTGAGCATAGTTCTTCATGAATTTGCGTTCAAGCCTCTCAATGGTATCAGCATCAAATTCGATGGTGTATTCTCCGTAAGAGTCGTTTCTGTAAATGGGAAAATCTGCTCTGAGTATAATTCCGTAGAGCATGTGTTTATCTTCTTTTTCAAGATAAACGGGTTTAGGCTCATCCTGCTTTGCAAGTGCAACGAAATTGCTTTCAACTGCCGGTTCTTCGACGAGTGAAATAGCAAAAACATCCGTTCCGCCGGATTTTACTTTATATTTTTTCATAATAATTGACTTATTTTAAAATAAAAACGCATTTTTAAAAGTTATTCATCGCCATACTCCTTCGTTATCCATGAATATTCTTTTTTTGCGTCAAAAGACGGACATGCTTTCGCTACTTTTGGGAAATCCCTATGCCCAAGAATTATAGCATCCGGATATCTAACTTGAAGTTTAATCAGAAGGTTTATAAGCGCGACTTTCTGTTTATTCGTTCTCGTATCTTTCGCTTGCATATTCTCGTCACAACCTCCGATATAACATACACCTATTGAATCTTTGTTATGCCCTGATACATGCGCACCAATTTGTTCTTCCGGTCTTCCATTTTCTACCACTCCGTCAAGGGTCACAACGTAGTGATAGCCTATGCCGTTCCATCCCTTCTGTTTGTGCCAACGGTCTATATCAGACGCATGGAATGGAACTCCTTCTTTGGTTGCCGAACAATGGACAACTATATAATTTATTTTTCTCATCTTTTACAACCTTATAGACTTGTAACGAAATAAAGCAAGCAAATGAATTTGCAAATCACTTCCTGAAATTCGTAATTATATAACAGAACGTTTCCTTTTCTCATCTTCTATGAAGTTATAAACTGCGTCGAGTTTGCTACTGTCACGCTTATTATAAGAAAAGAACCCTAACGATGCACCGGCAAGTCCGAACACCTCACCAACACCGGTAAGTATAGAGCCGTGAATTATTCCAATAGGAGGCATAATCGCACCGGTAAGAATCATTACACATCCGAATATGGCAAGAAATACACCGAGCCAAATACGGTAACTTTCTTTCTTTACTTTAACCTCTTCGAGCGTTATGTTTTTATAGTCTTTTGACATCTTAATTTATATTTTACATAAAAACGAAAGGCAGATTTTTAGTCTGCCTCTCTTTCTAACTTTTCCGTAAACCAATCAAGGAATACGAAGATGAAAAATATAATAAATAAAATTACGATAACCATTTAATTTAAATAATCTTTTATTTTTACAGACCGGCAAGAACCCTTGTCTTAGTCACATTATCTGCTGCTGACAATATATCAACAACTGATACTTTACTGTCCAAGTTCAAATCTACTACAACCGGTGTCTGCTGTGCCAAAGAACTAAAGTCCGTCATATCCGGTAAAATTCCACCGTCAGTGAATTTCAAAGAAGAACCGGCTGTTTTCGTGTAATGTGACTTACCTGAGTAGAACTCTATGAAATCATCAAGTGTCATTCTGCGTTTCTTTGAATTGACGTATTCGATAAGTGACAGATTTTCAACTGTTGTTTTCTTGTTCACAATATACTCGTCACCTTCAACCTCTGCGAAACCCTTCTTTGTCGGAACTTTAATACCTCCTTCTGCATGTGACGGGCCGGAAAGCTGACCGCCTTTTGCGTACTTCTGAGAGGAAATGACAGCAATTTCGGCTGCACCCATAGCTGCCACTGCACCGGCTAAGATAAATGAGTATGGTGGTGGCCAGGCGGCAAGTGCCTGCGTTACACCGAGTGAGGTGTTAATCATGGCTTGCACAATACTCTGAACCTGCTGTAGTTTCTTCCGTTTCTTATCAAGTTCCTCTTGCTGTTTTTGTAACTTTTCCTCTTTCTTTGCTATCTTCTCCTTCTCAAGTTCCTGCTTGTTAAGTACCTCAGTTTCTTTAAGATAGCCCTCACGCTGTTCTGCAAGTCCGTCAAGCAAAGCCTGTCTTCTTTCACCTCTTGCCGTTTTAAGTTCGTCCTCAGTGTTATTTATGGCATCTTTGTACCTCTGAACGATGTCAAGCTGTTTGTCGTAAGCCTTTTCGAGCATATCAGTTTCTTTGTCGAGCATCTTCTGTTCCTCGTCAATTCTGTTCTGCTCTCCGTCCAACATGGCATTCCATATATTAAAAGCAGACGATGCCAACTGATTGAACTGTGATGCTATTTTCGATGCATAGCTGTTTACCTTATCGAAGAAGTCCTGAGTAAGTTTGTCTGACTTTGAGGCTATATCGCTAAGTGAATCCTCAATTTCGTTTTTCTGTTTGTCAAGACTGTCCTTTGTTGCCTTTGCCTGCTCAGGAGTTATGATGCCGTTCTTCTCGTCACTCTGAACATTCTTAATCATGACGTTAATCTCGTCTAAAGATGTTTCGTATTCCGATTTAAGATTGTTTAGTCTTTCGCGTTCTGCTTTGAGGTTGAATATACCGGTTGTCTGATTGGTATTTGCCCTTTCCTGACGGTCTGAAATATGCCTTACGCTTTCAAGGTGGCTGTTAAGTGCTGCTATTTCATTCTGATATGCCTTTTCACGCTCATTCTTCTTTGCTGTCTCACTCTGTGATATGACATTAAGGCGTTCCTGCTCTGCGTTCCTTATAGCCTCAGTAAGTTTTGCCTGATGGGTAAGTTCTGCTTCCTCAGAGGATTTCCGGTAAGTATCTTCCAACTTCTGAATATTCTCCTGATATTCCTCGTCTGTTATCTCACCTTCTCTGTACTGAGTTTCAAGCATTTCCTTCTGTTCTTCAAGCCACTGTTTCAGTGATGACGTTCTCTGTGCATACTCTTTATCTGCATGTTCCTTCTGTATGCGTTCGGACTCGTTTATTTCCTGAATTTCAAGTCTCTGCTTTTCCTCAATGTACTTAATCTGCTCATCAAGGAGTTCACGGTTATGCTTTCTCGTACTTTCAAGCTGTCTGTCTGATTCCTCGAACGTAGTAGCACCGGATTCAGTATAGTCGTATGTTATGGACTCTGTTTTTCTCGTATGGATATTCTCAAGGTTGTCTATGTTTCTTGAAACCTCATTCTGTGCAGCAGTCTTTCTTATATCGTTAAGTTCGTCTGCTGTTTCCTGAGCCATTCTTGTAAGTTCACGGTCAAATTCCTTCTGCTGTTTAAGAGTCTTTTTGTACCACTCAGTCCTTAAATCCTCTGCCTTTTTCTGATACTTCTTCTCAATGGATTCAATAAGTTCCTCACGGTGCTTTGTAGCGCGTTCCGCTGTCCTTAACTCATCCTCCTTCTCGTTCTCCAACTGCTCCAACTGTTTGTCGAGGTTATTCTTTTCAAGTTCAAGGAGGTTGGTGCGTATCTGCTTTACTATATTGTATTCCTCATCGGACTTAGACCTTACGTTTTGAAGACGTGTCTTTTCACGTTCCTCTGCCTTTGTCTTATATTCCTCATCAAGGGCTTCAAGGGCTTTCTGTTTGTGTTCCTCGTCTGCTACGCTCTTGTTTATTTCTTCCTGACGCTTGCGCTTGTTGTAATCGTCAAGGGCTTTCTGTCTCTCGTCTGCATTCTTTATGGCATTTATGCGTGACAGTTCGGCTTGTTCCTCAAGCTGCTTGTTCGCATTCTTCATTGCCACTGCCAAGTCCTTTGCACGTTTCTCAGACTTATCGACGAAATCTGACAGACGGTTATACATACGGTCAAGTGTCTTTGCCCATTCCTCTTCGGGGAAAAGTGTATGCATCTGAGCAAGTGCGGATTTATACAGTTCGTTGTCCGATATTTTCCTGAAATCCTTTACTGCCTGCTCAGGGTCATCAAAGTTAATCTTATTTATCTCTGACTGCATATCACTGAGAACAGTTTTTGTCTTTTCCTTCAAGTCACTTACCGCATCACCGGCTGTAAGGAAGAACCAATTTCCTTTCTTTGAACCGGCTGCTACCTTGTCAGTACCTTCCTCTACTGCCTTTATGAGAAGGTTATATTCTTCCTTGAACTCTTTGAGTGATTTTATATCATAGTCACCGAGTGAAGAACCTCTGTTGTAACGGTTTATTCTTTCCCTTTCACTCCCTTCATTAAGTGATTCTATGCCCTTCTGCTTATTGATATAGTCCTGCAAATCCTTACCTGCTTGCTGTATTGCCTTGTCAAGTTCCTTAAACGCAAGTCCCTGCTTTTGAAGTTCTGAAATAACACCTATATTTTTAAGATATTCGAGATGTTCTATATATTTCTGTAAGGCATCGTCTGCGAGTTTGGTGTTTTCCTCAGCAGCTTTCATTCTGTCTTCAAGTTTCAGTACACTTTCAGGTTTTATGGATTTCAAAGCATTACCCATTTTTTCCAAAATAAAAGTAATAGCTTCCATAGCCAACTGCATAACACCAAGGATAAGGGTTGCTTTTGCAAATGTCTTTAACGCTACCGTAGCATACGAAATGGCTTGTTTAAGCAGGCTAAACCCTCTTGCCGCAATTAGTGCTACCTTATTTCCATCTATTATGGCTACGTTAAATTTGTTTGCTTGAAGTTGCGCTTCTGCTGCTGCCGTACTTTCAGTTTCGATTGTACCGGCCAAATTAAGCATGGATTTCGCTGTTTCATCGCCGGTTTTTGCAAGTGCTTGTAATGCTTCTGACTGTTCTTTTACTAATTCCTTCTGATATTTTAAGTTTTCCTCGAAATCTTTATATTCTTGTTCATCCCAATTCTCATCATAATCGGGCTGTTTACGGAAAGCTTCCATATCGGTAAGTAATTTAATGTTTTCCGGTAAGGTACTTAAACTTTCAGCAACCTCTTTATTTGTCTTTGCAAGTTCTCCGTTAAGTTTTATGAACTCTTTTGTTGCGTCTTCTACCTTATTGTAAGTTTCAAATACTTTAAGTGCATTCTGTCCCCAACTGTCAAAATAACCGGATATTTTAGGCAATAACTTATCAAGTCCGGTAACTTTTTTTGCAAAATTTGTGATTCCGTCAGTTAACTTACCTGTCCAACCCCATACAAGAGCGAGTATCTGACCCCATTTTGAGGTTTTGTCGTTCATATCCTGCTGCAACTTAGTAAGACCGGACATAATCATTGACAGACTCATCATCTTGTTGATATTCTGCGAAACATCACTGTCCTTGTCACCGAACAGACCGGAAACACCCATGCCTATAGAACCGATTGAGGCTACACCTCGCATGATTGATATAGCATCATTCAGTCCCTTAGTACCGCCTATGTAAGAACGTAACTCACCGGTTGCATTCTTTGTGGCTGTTGCAACACGTCCGTAAGCCTCTGCAAGGTCATTCGCTTCCTTTGTACCCTCCTTACCTTCTGCAACCAACTGTGCATATTCTTCGCGTAGTTGTCGAGCCGCCTCACGCATTGACGAGAATTGTCTTACAACACCGCCTACATTGACATCTACTTTCGGAATTGAATTAATCTGTTCACCGACTTCCTGAATTTTTGATTTCAATTCATCTGCACGTCTTTTCGAAATGTCAAGTTCGCTTGTGAGTTTTGACAATCTGTCACCGGAAACCCCTGAATCAATTTCCTTGGTTATCGCATCTATTGTCCTCTGAGTAGTAAGAAGTTCTCTGTTAAGACTCTCCACATTCTGAGGATAGTTACCTACATTTCGGGAGAAATTACCGGTTTCCGATTCAACTTGTTTTAAAATCGTAGTAAGAGCATTTGCACGTTCCTGAATTTCTTTAAATCTGCGAACGTCGTTTTCGTCTGTCAAATTCAGTCCCTCGCGTTCTGCTTTTAAGGCTTTCAGTTCAGCCTTCCAACCGGCAAGAGTATTCGTAAAGTTACCTGCTTCGTCAATAGCACCTGATAGAAGGTTTTTTGCATCCTGCTTTGTCTGCTGAATGGTTCTCTGTCCTTCCCTATACTGCTCATCGAGTGCTGCTTGTAATTTTCCTTGCTCCCTGATTTCCTGAGTAAGTTGTTTCTGAATTGCAAGGTTCTTCTCTGCTTCTACAGACGTTGATATACCGTTACCACCGGAAACAACGGTTTTTCCGTTACCGTCCGGTAAGTTGGTAACATCTACCTCACCTTTTACTTTTATAGTACGTTCGCCTATCGTAGAAATTAATCCATCTATTTCTTTCAACTGTTCATTGAGGGATTTTACAGCGTCAAGACTCTCCTTTAGACCATTAATTTCTATTGAATAAACTTTCTTCTTATCTGCCATTATAATTAATGATTTTTAACTTTTTTGATTTTTAAACTTTTTTTACTAACTTCAATTCAGTTTTAGAACTTCCGCTTGGGTCATAGCCGGTTATTTCAGAAACTATGTATAAATCAGCATCGAACTTTACGAAAGCACCGTTTTTTAAGGCTATAAATTCATCCGGTGTTAAATAACACTCAACAGTTAAATAATTCGTATCTGTCCTTGGTAGGATATTGAAATATCTGTCAAGCAAAGTGTTCTGACCTTTCTTAAAGTTTAGTATTACACCGTCATATACATCTGTAGGTACAGATACATTTACCTCTTGTCTGTTCCACATTTCCAATGTGAAGTTCTCTACCGGTTCTCTGAACCACATTCTCTGTTTCAGTGACAGACCGTCAACCTTCATTGCTTCGTCTGACTGAACAATAAAGTTCTCGTCCTTTGCTATGAGGGGAAGCCTTAGATTTATCTCGTCACCGGTATCTTCTCCGGTGTTTCTATCGTATTCCAAATAAGTAAATCCTTCGTACCATGTGTAGGAGAATTTAGAATCTACTGACTCGTCATGTGTTTCGTCAAGGGTATTCATAGGAATCTTATCAGAACCGGTGTCAATGTAGTCTTTCCAGTTGTTTGCCGACTGATGTTCCAAAGTATCTATTGAACGGTATGCACCGGCTTCATCGTCTGAAATGTTAAAATTAACTCGCATTGAAGTGGGGTAGTCAATGATACTCGACTCTGCTTCGCTACTATTTACCCTATTATCTATATCAACAGTTGCTTTATTTACGTTGAAGTCTTTCTTGTTTTTGTTAAGAAAAACATTAAAACCTTCCTGAGAATATGATAAATTGAATGTTTTAATCACGTTGTTCACGAAATCGGACATCTTTTCGGTTTTATGAAGGAAGTTACCCAAATTGAGTTTAGTTCCCCAACCGGTCTCTTTCTGCTCGTCATTCGCCAAATAATAAATATCCTTGTTTATGTATCTGTCAATATCGGGTGTGTATGGTGTAATAGTAATATCGTAGGTTATTTCAGGGTCATAAGTTCCCCACTCGCTTGTTGCTGAGCCTACTTGTCTTGTTGCCTTTAACTGATACAGACCCTTTGTTAACACCTTTAAATAGATAAGGTCGTTCTTGTTAAGTTCAACTACACATGTGACCTTACCGCTTCCGTATGTGTCAGACTGTGTCCAAAAGTCCGCATTCGGACATTGTAATGTGTTGCTGTTCTTGTCGGTAAATTCTATATTATAGCCGGGTGAAGTATAGACTGCTTTCTTGTAGCCTGACTGTCTGTAATGTGTCTGATTGAATGCTGTTACAGACGGATTCCAACTCCTTCCGTTCTTCATTACGGATGCCGACTTGTTCTGAGTACTGAAACCGCATATAAAGCCCTCGTTTACAGAAGGGTCATAGGCTACTGTAGTTCCCTTATCGACAAAATAGCGGTCACCTGCTGCCGGTAAATGACTCCATCTTTCACCGTCTGTTTTTATATATTCCGAATCACCTCCCATAAGTGTATTACTGTTCGTTTCATGGGGATATTGGCACAGACATCCCAAACCGTTGTCCTCTGCTGTCCAAATAAGTTCACATTCGTCAGTATTCCTTACAAGCTGCACCTCTACCGGCATCCATTCAAATGTCTTGTGCGCACTGTCCAACTGTATTTCCTCGTATATTACTTGAGGGTCTCTTAACGCTCCGTCACTTTTCGGTTTCTGATATGAATATGTGTAGTTGCTGTTTGTATAGCACCTTGCGACATCAACAGAACATTCCATTTCTATCGTATAAAGACCGGTTGCAGGAATCTGAATGAATCCGGAAGTCGAGTCTTTCTTTCTTCTGTAAATGTAGTTGTTCGTATTTACCGGCTGATAATGTGTTGCCGTTGCGTCAGTAAGCGAAGCGGGTGTTGCAAACACGTCATAGACGTATGCTTTTGAATAGTCATATTCGTCCTCTGTTTGAATAATTCGCCCTTTTGGGAAATCCAAGTCTTCTATGATACTTACCGCCTTTGTGTATGTGGCTTCGGTTGTTACACCTCCGGCTCTCCTTCCTCTTCCTCTCCCTTCTCCTTCAGTACTTTGTGCTGCTTGTCTGTATTCTGCCGGTCTGAATCTTCCCTGAACTCTCAACTTGCCTATACTGTCTTTATTCAGATTATATATAGGGTCTTGCGAAGAATCTATGTACTCAGACAGATAGATGTTACTGAGGACGCTGTCATTGAATACATCACCGGATAGCGTATAGCCTTTCTGTGCAAACATTTTCCGCATGAGACCTAACATATTGAATGAAGGGTGAAAACTCTCCCAATACCACCGGTTCCATGAATCTATCTGCAAAAGGTCTGTGTACATATTGACCTCCTTACCATAGACTGCATAAGGCTCTTTCTGAAACGCTCCGTAGCATACAAGCGGAAAATAAAATTCACCGTTATCTGTCTCGTTTATTGTGTTTATCGTAGAAGTACCATCAAAGTCAACTTTCCATACTAATTCGTTCATAGCAGTTTCCTTGAAAATGTCCTCTACCTTTGCAACTTTCACCTGAACCAAATTACACTTGTATTTCTTCTCAGATGCATCGGTTATCCTAAGTGTTCCGTTGAATATTGTCATACCGTCAACTACAACCTGAGTGCTATACAACTGATTGAATTTGTTAAGTTTTGACAGATTGTTTGCATAGTTGAATATACGGTTGTTCTTAGGTGTTGCAGGCAGTTCAAACGAAAAGGAATACTCACCGGTCTTCGAAAGCATTTCTTCGGGCCGGTAAAGAACTGCGTTCATCCTAAGATTCAGTTTATCTTGGTCATACAACTCAACCGTTTCATTATTTACTATAATTTCTATATTGTGATTTTTCTTTAACATTAAAAATCCTATTTTAGATAAAAACGAAAAAAGCGACCGTGTTTCCCAACACAATCGCCCTCAAACAAATCTATGGAAAAAGTACTATGGTAAATCGGGGTATGAAATCTCGTACTGTAAAGTCGCTTTAAGAACATGTTTAACACTTGTTTCCTTTATTTCGAGGTCGGAAATGTGTACGGCATACTGCTGTCCGTTTATTGTAACCCAAGCCTTAGAACTGTTCTGTAACGAGAAGAACAGATACTTGCCATCTTCTGCAATATTATGTGAAGAGTGCTTAACCGTGATAGGAATTGACTTGGAATAAACTTTAGTCAACTCTCTTATTTCACTCTCATAGAAATCGAATGTCTGTTTCTGATAATATTCAATATTTTCCTTTCTTGTTTCAGTTCTTTCACCTGTCAAATCAGCAAATGAAATACCTCCGTACTCGTTACGCCAATAAATACGCTCGAAATCCTTGCTATCAGCCGCGTTGACGGGCTTAATTACATCATACCTTACCGTACCTATGTCAGGCAGAATAAGGTCAATGTACGTCGATTCTGTGAGTTTTGTACGGTCTAAGATAATATCAAAGTCAAAGAGTGTTCTTGTAGTGTCAGCCGTGTCAAGCGAAAATGAATCTGTATATAGTACAGTACCGTCGCTTCCGGTATAGTTCACTGTTGCTGTTGTAGTTGTTATGCCCGATTTTACATAAAGTGAAAATGACAGAACATTATCGTATATGTAGAGAGGTGTTTTATTATACTGCTCCCTTTCTTCACCTCTTGAAACATTCTGAGCGAAGAACCGGTTTACGAATGATGATATGAAAGGTTCGCTCTGATTAGCCTGATAGCCTTGTGTAATATATGCAGGTTCCGTCATGTGAGAGAATTTAAGACTTCCGTCTGAGAAGCCGTAAACCGTGAAACAGTACTGCTGTGTTTCCCCTTCGTCTGTCATGGATGAAAGAACCGGTGTCATATTGAAATAAACAGAGCCTCTTGTATAGTTCTTTTCGAGTGTTGTAACATATTCTCTGTTTGCAGGCAAAGGTGCTGCACCTATTCTTGTCTGAACTGTGTATTTATATACATCGACTGTTAACTTGTTATCACTGCCTTGGAGCATATCATCGTCAGAAGAACCTTGTACAGTCTGAACGAACGTATTGTTACCGGCTTCCGTGAGGTCTGTATAAGGTGTAAGGTTGTATTCTGAACCTACGCTCTTTGCCTCTATATAAACAGAAGAGTCCATTGTTCCGTCATTATCGTCACTGAGCCATACAGAATAGTTTGCAGCGATATCCGGTACGTTCCTCAAAGCCTTTGTGATTGAGTTGCAACATGCAAGTCTGTTGTCGTATGTGTCAACAGAAGGTAAATAGAAATTCATTCCACCTTGTTGGCTGTATTCATTTACAGAAGTTATTTTCGATTCACCTAAACTGATTGTGTAGGTTTTATCGGGGTCAACATCCGAAAGCGAACCTATCGTTATCTGATATTTCGACTTTGTGTTTTCTGTCGAACTGCCGGTAAACTGTAATATGTTGGGAACACCGGAAAAAGTTACGATTCCATTATTATTCGTGAGTCCGTTGTATGTAAGTTCCATTCTAATTAATCTGTAAAATATTTATCTAAGTCCTTCATGAGTGCTTCAAAAAGTTCGTCAAACCATCTGTCCTCGTTCTGCTCAATGTACTTGTCAAGCGGTGATTCCCCTTTGAAATCTCTATTCAGTCCGGCAATTACTCTACCCTTCCAACCTTCAAGCCATATAGAACGTGCAATAATGAAAGCAAGGCTTCTTACATTTCTGATATTCTTTGCAGTTGCAGCGATTCCCTTTGCTTCCAACCATTTTATAATCACATCTACCGGAGGCTGTTTTCCGTACTTCTTAGGTCTGTCCCATTCGAGGTAAACAATATAAAAAGGAAAATCTATGTCAATACTCGTTTCATTGACAGTGGCTTGTATATTTCTGTCCAAACCGCTTGTTTCCAAGGTATTGAAGCCTACCTTTGTGTTTATACCCAACTCAGAAGCAAGAAGGATATGCAACTGTTGCAGAATATCCTTCGTTATAGCACTCAATATCAAATCTATGTCTTTTCTCATGATTTAGTAGGTAAAAGAATAGGTCTTAATACTAATTCATTTATTTCTGTAGGTTGGTTGGGGTCAGTAATATCAATTTCCTTTTCCGGTTCGGGTGTCGGTATAAACTCATCCGAGAAGTTATCGTTAAAGGTACAGAAATTCGTCGGGTCGGGAGTTACAAGTTGAAGTGTCAACCGTTCACCGGCTGCATTATCATCCGTGTAATGGTCAAAGCCTATAATCTGATAGTCTCTTACGGCAAGTTGACCTAAAAAGTAGTTCTCCTTACGAATGTAGTTAATAACTTCCATGATTATCTGAAATGCGTCATTCTGTGCATCAAGAACAGTATAGCTTCCGTCTGTTTTAGGGAATCCCATTACATCGATATTCAACTCAAGTACAAATGGGACGTTCGGAACTGAAATCAATGTATCGAAATACGGCTTTGTATCTATTGAGACTTGCATATAACCGTTATTGTTCTGTGCATTTACAAGTGACCGGTTCTGATACTTTGCGCACATCACAGCCTTATGTCTCAGAAAAGTATAAAGTATGTAATCTATTATCTGTTTGTACATTACTGAATATATATTTTAATTAAAACGAAAATCAGTGTTTCAGTTTTCTTAATTGTTCTTCATATTTGTATTGAGCATCGTCAGCATAGGATTTATCAGTCATGTAAGAAATGTGCGTAAGGAAATCTAACAAATAGAATCTATCTGTTCTCTGTATTTTTTCAAAGTCCTCTTCACACGCATCTTCGACCATCTTGACAAATCCGTAAATTCGATTGAGTTTTCTAAGTTCTCCACAAGTTCTTTTAATTGGTGGGCGGCTGTCGTTAAATACCTTTGGGAAAAGATTGAAGATTTTTCGCTTCTCATTAAAAAAAAAGCAATAAGCGGCATTGCATCCTCTACCGGCATATTAGCAAACATTGCTCTTCTTCCGTCAAAAATATGGTTTGCAAACTCTTCGTCGTATGGTTCGTTTACATCCCATTCAATACCGGTAGTCATATCCTTCTTTCTTCCTACAACCTCTCTGCACAGTACAGCCAACAGAGAAGGATAGTCAGTAGGATTTGTTCTCAGTATGGTATCTGCATCCTTGTACTCCTTGACTTTCAATCCTTCCATGAAATTTATAATAAGTTCATGACCGTTTACAGTAATTCTGTTCGTTGGAGGTTTCTGCTCATATTGTGTAACCATGAATGAGAGTGTTGACATGATTCTTTCAAAGAACTCAACCGGAAGAACGTCAATCTTTTCAGGGTCTATTGTTGTGAAGCATCTTATAATGTCCTTATCCGTAACGTTATATTTCTCGTCGTTCTCGTCAGGTAAATCAGTCTTTTTCAGTTTTGCTTCCTCTGTATCTGATTCAAGGAGTTTCTTTTTGTCCTCGCCTGCTTTATAGAAATCACACATCATCTGTAATGTAACCTCCTTCCAACAAGTCGGTATTTTAACTTCACCAAAGTCGTAAATCACTTCTTCCTTTTTCTCGTCAAACAGTTTCACTTCTGCTTTTTTTGTTGTTCTTTTTGCCATAAAATAAAATTTTAATTTAGTTTGTTTTATATTCTGTCTTTTCTCGTTCGAATGAAACTATAGTTACTTGCGCCTGAGTATGGGAAATCTTCTTTCGATTGAAGGGCAATCATCAATGACATAATCCGGTCATCGTGATGTCCTTCTCTCGCGCTGTATGTAATTCTTCTTGTTTTCTTGTTAAACTTCAATTCAAACCATCCGAACTGCTGATATAACTCATTGTTGGTGTTATCGAACCATATTTCCTGATTATCTATCTTTAATTGCAGCATACCAACCTGAGCATTCTTTGTGTCATTTGTCGTTGTGAAATAATGAAGTTTGCTCTTATGCCTTTTGACTAACTTTTTTATTTCATTTATCATAGGTTCACCGATGCCGTTTGCCTCTATATAAACAGAAACAACATTCGGAAAAGAATCTATTATTTCAGCGATTTTCCTATATTTTTGGTCGAGTGAGCCGGTTATATTGTATTGTCTGCTTCTGTTGTTCTTGTCAACTGCTGTTAATATAGTTTCATCCTCTCCATTTGCGCTCAAGTCTATCCCTATCCAACATGATGAATATGAATCTATTTTTGTAAGTTCTTGATTATCAGTGAATTGTCTTTCAAATTCTGAAAATGCAGAACCTGCGTTGTCAAGGAACTCACAAAGGAACTCTTGCCGCCATGCTCTTTCGGGTGTAGTACGTTTCCATTCTTCTCTTAATTCATCTGAAATGTTCTCGTCATCATAGACTGTCGCAAATACAGTTTTCAATGTATTTGAAGTTCGGCTTTCGTTATATTTGTCGAAAAACAATCCGCTCTTTCCCTTCGGTGTTCCTACAAAGATTATTTTAGGTGAATACGCTTTAGTCACAGGGCGTATAATCATGTTCCAAACGTCTTGTCCGTCCGGTGTTTCTATCGGTAAGTCACCGCATTCGTCAATAATAAGAAGTCCTTTACATGTCTGTCCTCTCAATGAATTTATATTCTGACTTGAAAAGAATTTCAGTTCTGAGTTATTAAACAGTTCTAACGTAAGGTTCGTAGCGTTCTTTTTCGTTACTATACCGGTTGGTTGAAGCAAGAGCATTATATCACGGAACATTGTTCTTGCAAAGTTCTTGTCAGGAGTGATGTAGATTACGTTTGAATTTGATGTATTTATAAGTGTTGTTATAATTAAAATCTTACAGAGCGTTGACTTTCCTGACTGCCTTGAAAAACAAAGAAGAAGTTCTTTTGTATTTTTATCCTTATATAACTCGTAGGCTTCTTTTTGCTTCTTCGTGAGATTTATCTTAAAGTGAAGATTTACTTTACTCATTCTCCTCAAGTCCGAAATCCACTGTTATTTCCATCTTACCGGTAAGTTCAACCTTTTCTGCTTCGTACAGACCTAAGAGTTTGTTTGTTTCTTTTATTGCATTAATTGCGTTATTCCGGTCATTTTGGTCTCTGCATTCCTCAAGTATATCGTCAAGCCTCGCAAGTTGTAATTCGCGCATTTTCTGCTTATCCTTTGCAAGTGGTACTTTGCATTCGTCATAAGCGGCTTTAATAATCTTATATTTGTTACTCCGGCAAATATCAGATGTCTCGAATCCTTCATAAGCGTCTTTCTCAAGTTTTTTGAGGATTCTATAACGCGACACACCGTTAAGGATATCACATACTATATGTTCAATTAAATCAGATTTATCGTATTTTTTCGCCATTTTTACACATTATTTTTATATAAAAACGGCATTTTTCTCGATTTTTTGCCGAAAAGTAAAAAAACCGTACTGCCCATCACGGGTGGCACGGTTCATAGGAAAAAAAATATCTTTTCTTTCTGTTTTTCTATTTTTCAGTTAGTTGCTTTTTAAAATTTGTTCTGATACTTAGTTTTTGTCTGAACTACCGCTGTAGTTCTGTTTCTTGTTTTTGTTTGATTTTACATTTTTCGTTTCTTTTTTTGATTTTACATCCACTTTTTGACCGGTCTCTGTTTCTGTTTTTTCATCTGCTTTTTCATTTTCTTCTTTTACATTTACTATTATGTTATCTTGAGGAGATATAAGGTTCTGTATGTTTCTATATAGTTGAATTAAGTACGGTCTCAAATTGCAGGCGCACAAATTTTCTGATAGAGGTCTTTTTAATCTATCTTTAAAAACCTCGTTGTATGCTCTCACAATACGTCTGACATTCGGCTTTAATGCACTGTCTTTCTTTTCATAGACGTATTTTATATATTCCATGTCTTCATTGCTTATCATCACTTAAAACATCTAATTCTTTTATTTTCTCCATGAGCATCTTTACACAGAACTTAATGCAACTCGCACATGTTGGTTTTAGAGTCTTATTATACTTCTGATTTTTATTTTTTATTTCTTCTTCAAAAACCACTTTATATAAATTTATAGTTTTTTCTCCATCCGGAAAGTGGTTAGGTTTCTTTAAAATCTCATCTGCCTTGATTATGAAATCTATGTCGTTATCAGTTAGTTTCATTCTTCTTGAATCATGTTTTTATCTTTGTATCTAAGGGCTAAATACTCACCTAAACTAAGCAGTAAACCGGCTGCCCCAAACCAAAAATTCTGAATTATCACTGCTATTGAAATGTAACTTGCAACCATTGTCCATACTGTCAAGCACTTTCTGCAATCGAAAGGCGGCTGTTCGAGTATTCCGAATGCTTCAGGTTGCCATGCGAGTTTCTCCTTTATAAACCATACTGCAACTAAAATTGTGAAGTACAGGAACCAAAATCCTGTTATATAGTATATATTAATTAGCATTTATATTAAAACTCTTTTTCAAATTTATTTACAATATCGTTAAACTTTATGTTTTCTTTGAGGTACTTGTTTATCTTAACGACTCTGTCTTTCGCATCTTTAAGTCCGGTTAATTCTCTCAGTTTCTTGTAAGTCATTTTAGGTATAAGATGATAGAACCGCCAACAGTTAAAACTTCTTGAATCGAACTTGCTTTCTACTATTTCGATAAGTTCATTTGCTGCAAAGTCCTTTAATGTATCTGTTTTTACCTTTTCCTCAGTTGTTGTTTGCTGTGAAATATACTGTAGATAACCGGTTTCATTGAACTTCTTTTCTTTTCTGTATATATCCTTCTGTAAATTGTTGGCAGACATGAAAATAAGACCTTTCCATGATGTTTTTGTCTTTTCTCCGTATTTAAGTACATATTTGTGGACTTTAATTATCGCTTCATTCAAAAGCCCTTCTTCCCACTTGTATTTTTTATTGAAATATTTAGAAAGGTCTTCATAACATTCAGATGAATATTCAAGAAATTCTCTCGCAACTTCCTCGTTAGACATTATTGTTAAAAATATAGAAAATATTTTATTGTTTGTTTGCCTTTTTTAGCAAATTACGTTTCAGGTCTTTTCCGTTTATTACAATATATAAATTCATATTCTCTATATAATTGATAGAGTGATTGACCTTGTTTTTCAGCTTCTTTAGGTCTGTTACGGCATAGTAATCATATTTTCTAAGTGCTTCCTCGTTGGCATCCGTAAACTCTCCTATATCTTCGTAATTTCTTATCTGTTCCATTCTGAAAAAGTTAAGGCTTCTTTATTATTCTTCAACTGCTCAACGACATATTTAACATAGTCGAGAACTGCTTGGTCATTTTTCTTCGTAAGTTCGTCTAAGGAGGCACAGAGGCGGTTAAACCTCCGTACTTCCATAAATTCGCATAAAATGAAAAGAATTGAAAATATAATAATGGCTATTATCATTTTAATAATCTTCTTTATCTGAATTATCTATTATTGCCGTACCATTGAAATCTATGAGTGTTACCCAATTATCGAGTTCTTCAACGAAAAATGCATCTTTTATTTCGAACCATTCTTCAAACTCCTTTGGTAAAGAACCTATGATTATCGACACTCTGTTTTCTGTATCGAAGTGTTCCTTATACGTTAATATATCTTGTAATTCTGAAACATCTATTTTTTTTCTGTGTTCTTTCAGTAATTCGTAAAACTGTTTGTCAGTCATAGTTTTTTAGTATATTAGTTTATTATTCTTGCTTGAAATCCGCATTTCGCTTTGTCTTTGTTTACCTCCCAACCGGTAAAAATAGGTCTGATATGGTAGCAATCATCGTCCTCAATCAGTCCGGCTGTCTGCATCATGTCAAGAGGTAGTTGTGCCATGTTGATATAGTCAAATTTAGCCTTTGTTGGTCTTATGAAGAATATTTCGAGTTTGACGGGCTTTTCTGCTTTGTCATACTGCTCTCTGAACTTCTTTTTATTTTTTAGGAAAACCGGTAACATTACCTTTTCATATTCTCTTACTCTCTCGCTTGAAAGTAAGACCTTGTTTGCCATTACTTTACTATTTTTCTTACTGTACACCGGCATACCAAGGAAATCTATGTATTCATTCATGCCATATTTTAATATTTTTCTTTTTGCTATTATTTTAGGAAATTTAGTTCGTACACCATAGGTCTCATTTTATCAGCCAACCTCTTAAACAATTCAGTGAACTCCTTATATTCGTTTGGTATAAATTCCTTCCACATTGCCTTTAATTGGTAGTATGATGCATCCCAATTCAGTATTTGGTATTCTGTATGTTCCTCATTGAAAATCTGTCTGTATTTGAATGATTTTCTTGTAAGTTCTATTGCTTTATCGAGAACTGCTTGTGCTTCCTTTGATAGTGTGATATTCTGCAACTTGTTATATACATATCTGT
>Ga0310695_10002111_pt1 | contig 43031 bp, 31 predicted proteins | sample RumenRJG_04DNA_FD_203882 | JGI IMG/M metagenome (GOLD analysis project Ga0310695, IMG submission 203882) | Bovine rumen microbial communities from Lethbridge, Alberta, Canada - RJG_04 (v2) (version 2) | ecosystem: Host-associated > Mammals > Digestive system > Stomach > Rumen | place: Canada... | reverse complement strand
ACTCAAGAGCGTTATCTGCCTTATCGGCGGCGGTGTTTCGCTTTGGGGTGTCGTAAACCTCCTCGAAGGTTACGGTAATGATAACCCCGGTGCGAAAGCACAGTAGTGATATAGAAGTTTTTTTCTCCCTTAGTGTAGTCGCATAACACCGTCGGTTATGCGACCTTTTTTCCATATTTACCTGTTTCAACGGATATGGTGGACACTGCCACATCAAAGCGAAGGTGTATCTCAATATCCTGCACACGCTTTCCGCTGGACTTGTCGGGTTCGTGGACGATGATCTTGTCAACCAGTTCGTGCATGATCTCAGGCGTGAGCGTTTCGATATGCTCATACTTATGCACCACTTTGAGGAACGCTGTCACATCGGAGGACTTCTGCTCCGCACCGTTAATCAGGGTTGTAAGCTCCGCAACAGTTGCTTTCAGCTTTGCCTGTTCTTCCTCATATCCTGCCGACATCATCGTGAAACGCTCGTCTGAGAGCCTGCCGAGGACATTATCCTCATAGAGCCTTGTAAAGAGCTTGTCCAGTTCAGCGATACGCTTTTCAGCCTGTTTCAGCGCTTTCTTTGCTTTTGTAAGCTCCGAGGACTTACGCTGAACGGAATTGCTCATAGCCGTCTGGATAAATTCGTCCTCATTCTCCCTCACCATCGTCAGGAGCTTGTTCAGCTCACCGAGGACTATCTCATTCAGGACACAGGTGCGGATATAATGCACAGTGCATTTATCCTGTTCCTTTGCGTATGTAGAACAACGCATATGCTCCTGTTCGGGACGCTCGTTCTTGCGGCGGCTCAGATACATCTTCTCTCCGCAGTCGGCACAGTAAACCATTCCTGCGAACGGATTGACCGTCTGCATTTTCTGAGGTCTGCGCTTGTGTTTGCGAAGTTCCTGCACCAAGTCAAAGGTTTGCTGTGTGATGATAGGCTCTTGCGTATTCTCGAAGATCTGCCACTCGTCCTGCGGATTGTAGACGATCTTGTGAACCTTGTAGGACTTCATTTTCGTGCGGAAGTTGACCGTATGACCGCAGTATTCGTAGCGTTCGAGGATATGGGCGATTGTCTGCGCTCCCCAACGATAAGTCTTTGCATTATGCCGTCCGTTGTCACGACCTTGCGATAATGCGTAGGCAGTCGGCGTAGGGATACCCTGTTCGGTCAAGATACGGGCGATCTGCACCGGACCATAGCCGTCAATGCAGAGCTTGAAAATCTTGCGTACCACTTCAGCGGCAGGCTCGTCAATCACCCACAGGTTCTTGTCGGTATCCGACTTCTTATAGCCGTACACGGGCGGACACAGGTGCTTGCCCGACTGTCCCTTTGCCCTGAACACGGCACGAATTTTCTTTGAGCAGTCACGGGCATACCAGTCATTAAAAATGTTCTTGAAAGCAAGCAGTTCATTCTCGGACTTCGCTGTATCAACATTATCGTTGACGGCAATGTAGCGAACATCGTAGTCAGGAAACACCATTTCGATCAGCTCACCCGTTTTCAGGTAATCACGACCGAGCCTTGAAAGGTCTTTGGTAATAACCGTAGCGACCTTGCCGTCCTCAATGTCAGCCATCATCGCTTTGAAGCCGTCACGCTCCCAAGTCGTACCACTCACTCCGTCATCGACGTAGAAAGTCGGGTTTGGAAAGCCGTTATCCTCTGCAAATTTCTGGAGGATAGCCTTCTGGTTGGTGATACTGTTGCTCTCACCGTCCAACATATCGTCCTGCGAAAGACGGCAGTATAAAGCTGTTATCTTGTCTGTCATATTAACCTCACTTTCCGACAGGATACAGCAAGCTATGTTATAAGTTTAGCGCGCATTGCCGAAAAAGTCAATACGCACCAAGCTAAAATTTCACACTGCCTGCTTGTCCTGTTCCTGTTCATTATCACCGAGCATTTTTTCACAGTCAGCCGTAATGAGCCTTGCAAGTATGTCACTCAGGCTTTGCCGAAAAGCTGGGTTATAGACGGTTTTTACTCTGTAAATCGTATGCCCGATATGATATTCGGACACACTTCCCGATACCGCAACAGCGGCAGTTTTTGTTTCATTCATAGCGAATTTTTCTCCTTAGCTTATCTATATCTACGCTTATAGGTCTGAGGGCATCGCTTTTTATCTATCACCCTCATGGTTGTTGGTTGTGATTATAGCCGTGAGGAACGGCATTTCTGCCGTCCCTTACACAGCTATCGTTTTGTTGTCGGAAATATGTTAATCCTTGTAGGAATTATCTCCGAAGAAAGAAGTCTGTCCGACAAATTCATCATCGGCAGAGCTATCGTCCGACTTGCTGTCTGCACCGTCAGAGCTATCGACCAGACCCTCAATGTCAGCGTAGGACATACCGCTGTCGGTCAGCTTGCCGATGAGCGTATGCTCCGCAGTCACAGCATCGAGAAGTGCCTGCCCCTCAGCACCGCCGTAAAGCTGTGAGAGCTTATCGTAGGTGTAGAGCTTGCTGTCCGTGATAATCTTACGGCGGCGCTCATAGGCAGCCTGAATAGAACTGTTCAGCTTGTTGAGCTTTGCCTGATTCTCAGACAGCACTCCGTCCATGACGGCATCAGCGGAGTTGTCAGCAACCTCAGCTTTCGCTTTCTTGCTCATTCGCATCACCTCTTTTCGGTTTTAAGTATCGCAGGATTTGATTTAACCCCACGATAATATTATAGCAAATTTCGGAGCTATCTGTCTATTCGCAGGGCGCATGAACTTTGTGCGCCATTAGAGTTTTCGAGTTCGTCAAGTTGTTATGAGGAAAATGAAAAAAGCTGCGGAGCGGAGTTCGCTCACACAGCTTGTGGGGATATTCAGTTTTTCACCAAATACACTTCATATCAATAAATTCGTCTGTCATTATTCGTTCTAAAGATTTTTCAAAAGTAGTTCCGAAGCAGATTACTTCTCCTTCATGTGCAGCGATCAATTCTGTATTTGCACCTAAAAAATACTCATCTTCATGATCTTTTGAATGACCAATAGGTACTATTGTTTTCATTCTCAAAAAACTGCTGATCTCATTTGCATATTCTATAGCTTCTTTAATGTCAGCATCAGAAAAATCAGAAGTGATATAGTAATTGGGGTTTATGATTATTATTTCATTTGTGTCTATAGTGTATTTAGTACGCCTGACTTGATACCTATAGCATGGAATATGTAGAGTTAACCCTCCGAAAGATGATAAAAACTTGACAACTTCATCTATTATTTCAAATCCATATTTCTGATACCATTTTATATATTGTGAGGTATCAATAACACGATTTTCATACCAACCACTTTTCATTAGAACTTGTTTTATATGATGATTGTTTATTATCATATCATACCTCATTCTCTCTTTATATGCAGTTTTCGATTGATGTGTGAAAGCCGAGTGATTTCTCTCACTTATAGATTATACCATACCACCACCGAAAAAGCAATCCCCACTTTCATCAAACTGCCGCCCACCCAGCACGATAACTGCGCCGTACCAGTTTACAATTTCAAGAGTGATGATAATAGAGAGCATCACGCAGGAGCGTGAGCGAGTATGACCGCCGACCGATGCGGCGGAGAGATTAAGTCGCATAGCTCCAAATTCGATGACGGAGCATCGAAAGCCTGCGAGATATGCAAATCCCACAGGCTGGAAATATGCGCCATAGCGCAACAAAAATAACAAGCATTGTATTTTGCGCCGCACAGCGAGCGAAAATACCAAATGCTTGTTGGGGACACCCCAAGCCCCGAAGTCTGCGGAGCAGACAAAGAGAAATCGGCTAACGCCGATTGAGTAAAAGAAAGGAGTTCCACTATGGAAAATACAAAACGTAAGAGAGGCAGACCGCCCAAGCTCAAGGCTATGGAGTTCGGGGGTATGACCTACGAGGGTGCTATCAATCACGCACTTGACCAAGAGGTCAGAGCCGACCTTGACAAGAGCCTTGCCGACAAGGACGAGAGCCAGCTTACCGATGATGAACGCAAGTACCTGAAACTCAAGAGGGAGAAGAAGTCCTACACGCTGAATGTACGCTTTACAGAATCAGAAATGCAGGACATCTTAGCGAAATGTGAGCAGTACGGTTACAAGAACAAGACCGAGTATATCCGTGACTGTGTTCGTGCGAGGGTTGATCTCACTCCCGACCGCACCGAGATTGCCGAATGCAATCGTCTGATGAAACGCATCGGAGCGAACATCAATCAGATACTTGTCCGACTTTACAGCACAGGTCACATCTATGCCGAGGATATTACCGAAATAAAGAGAGGGGTTAATGAAATTTGGCATACACTTCTATCCATACGATCAGGGCAACAGTCAGCGCAGCGATCGCTTACATCACAAACGGAGATAAGACCATCGACGGTTTATATGTCAACTCTTATGCTTGCAGAGCCGACAGCGCAGGAGCAAGCGAGGACTTCCGCACTGTCCGAGGAACAGGCACAGGACGCACACAAATCCTCGCATATCACATGATACAGAGCTTTGCCCCCGGAGAAGTCACACCCGAACAGGCTATGCAGATTGGAGAGGAGTTGTGCGACCGCTATCTGAAAGGCGATTATCAGTATGTGATAGCCGTCCACCATGATAAGTCACACTTGCATTGCCACATCATTTTCAACAATACCAATCTTTACAATGGGCTTAGTTTTACTACCGAACATAATCAGGGCAGGAAGTCGGAAAGAGCGTGGGCAGAGCTGCGTGAGATTTCGGACGAGATTTGCAAAGAACACGGGCTATCGCTCATTGACCCGATTGGTAAGGGCGTATCTCATTATGAGAACGAAATGAAGAAAGAGGGCAAGTCGTGGAAGGACAAGCTCCGCAGTATGCTCAGGGAGATTATTTCTTACAGCAGGAGCTTTGAGGACTTCCTCAAACACTGCACCGACAGCGGAATTGAGTATGTGTATACTCCGCAGAACAAAGTCAAGCTGAAATTCAAGTTATCAGGAGAGGGGCAACAGCGGTTTACACGAGCTGATACGCTGGGTGATGAATTTGAGCCGAGTGCTATCACCGAAACCATTGAAACCGCACAGAAGAAAGCTGCCGCCGAAGAAGCAATGGAGAAATTCCTTGCAGCCCGACGGGCAAGACAGCAGGCAGAGCTTGCCCTGCTCAACCGAACTTCTGCCAAGTCAGCCGAGCCGACACCAACTCCTACCACACCGACCAAGCCGACCATTGCACAGCCTACCGCACCCAAGCCAATCGAGAGCAAAGCACCTGAAAAGAAAGAAGATCCGTGGAAAGCTATCAGAGGTATGGGCAGAGCAAACGAAATCATCGCAGATCTTGAATCGGGTGGCGTTATGTCATTCAGCGATCTGTCAGGTTTTTTCTTCAATACACCTCACTCCGATGACCACACAACTGAGCTTGCTGATCTGAGAAAGAAGTTTACAGCTATCGACACGCTCATTGAAAAGATGAAGCACCGTGATGAGCTGGAGCCTGTTTACAAGGAGTATCAGGGCAAATCGGGCTGGTCGCAGAGCCGTTTCAAGAAGAAAAATGCCGCCACTATCGAGGACTATGAAGCAACAGTCAAATACATCAAGGAGCATATCAAGAGGTATGCTGTTGACGGCAAACCGCCGACAATGCTTGACCTTTTGGAGAAGTCCAACAAGCTGAAATCGAAGTGGAACAGGCTTAATGTCGAGCATACCGCATTTCTCACCAAGCGTGTAACGGCGAAGAAGTACATCCGACAGGTGCGCCAGTACATCAACGAACAGCAGATGAAGCGTGAGCGTGAGAAAAGCCGTCAGAGGACACAGGCTAAACATAGAAATAAAAATACACTTGAATAAAGAAAGGATACAATAACATGAGCAAAATAGGTTATATCCGTGTTTCTACCGAACATCAGGAGACAGCAAGACAACAGGAGATCATGTGCGACTATCAGGTTGACCGCATCTTCTCCGAGAAGCTGTCAGGGGCAAACACAGACCGCCCTCAGCTCAGGGCTATGCTTGACTATGTGCGTGAGGGCGATACGCTCTACATCGAGAGTATCAGCCGTCTGGGTAGGTCTACAAAGGACTTGCTGAACATCATTGACACTCTCACCGAAAAGGGAGTAACTCTCATCAGCCACAAAGAAAAGATCGATACGGACACACCTGCGGGGAAATTTATGCTCACCGTGTTCGCCGCCCTCTCACAGTTGGAGCGTGAGCAGCTCAAACAGCGTCAGCGTGAGGGCATCGAGATTGCTAAGGCTCAGGGCAAGTACACGGGACGGAAACCTCTCCCCACCGACTGGACGAGGTTCGGGCAGCTCTATGGGGAATGGAAGTCGAAGAACATCACGGGGCGTGATTTTATGCGAAGAATGGATATGTCGGCAAATACCTTTTACCGCCGTGTGCGTGAGTATGAACTCCGTCACGGTATCACCGAGCAGACCTCTGCTTGACCGTCTGGCGAACGGAAAAGTCCCACAGCACCGTCCGAGCCTGCGGAGCGGAAAACTAACCACTGAAAAGAAAAAGCCCTCAGAAACGCTTGCAAAGCGTTTCCGAGAGCTTGCGGTTATGTTTCAGTAGGGTTTGTGCTTGTTGAGGTATGCTCCACAATTCTGATTATGACTTATGCGGAACGGAAAACAGGTGTGCCATTAGGCTATGTGATATGTTTCCTTTAGCATTCTGGGAGCGTAAACTATGCAAAATCAGGAAAACATAAATAGCTAGTTTACAAATTTCATTTCTCTTCGTTACTATTGTTTCTATTTCCATAAGCAACTAACAATGCAACAATAAAAGCTATGAACTGGAAAAATACACACATCAAAAAATTGTCCGTTGTATTTCTGGTTGTTAAGATTGTTTCAAAATGATTATTTAAATAGTTATATATGATTTTTTGATTGTTGACTAATATTCCTTCGATAAGGATAGACACAAGCAATCCTACTACTTGCATGATGAACTTTTTGTATATGAAACATAACATTGAAAGAACAGTAAAAACAAAATAGACTAATAAATGTGTGTCATTAGCCTCGCCAACCACCTGAGATATAATGATTGTTAATTCAAACAGTATTGGTACAAAGAAAATTTTTAGATGATAAAAGAACTTTTTCATATCAATCACCCAAATATGGTAGATCCATGTTTACTAAAGTTGATAGTAGTTTATTCTCACCATCTGTTGTTTCCATTTCACCTTTTTGCCACGTTATAGTTCGTTCAAGATATCCTGACATCAAGAACTGTTGAGCATTCCCTGTTTCGTGTAAATCATGAAGTATCTTTAATTCTCCATCAAAGTGATATGCCCATTCATATATATCAATTATATAATATCTAAATGTCATTGTATATAATGGTTTTGCATTTGTGTTGCCGGTATATTCATCAAGTAAATCATTGTAACACTTAGCTTCACATACTATGCCAACAAATGATTCACCGATAGTGTTTCCCCAATCTACTGCACTGCTATTTTCATAGTGAGTTAAACTATGTGACATTCCACAACTATCTGTTAAATAATCTTCTATCGTACAATTATCTGGCATCAATAAATCAAGAAATTTATCATAATTACCCTTATCAGTTGTATCGTCTTTACCACTAAAGTAACATGTTGCTCTCAAACCACAATCTTCTGTGGTTGACAGTGTGAGGTTATATCCGGGTGTCAGCGAACCTTCTATTTCACTTGTTAATTCCTTCATATTATAAAGGTAATGATCTATGTTAGCTTGATGTGTCATTATTGCTCCCATTACATCAAATGATGAAAAAATATATTCTTTACCACTACCTTCTAAATAATGATTCATAAGCTTACTTGCGTTTTTCATTTCCGCAATCTGCATATTATCAAAGCCATCATTCCAAAATGATATTAAACTTCCAACAAGATGAGTGTCTCCTGCTATAAAAGAAATAGGATAAAGTGATTTGTTAAGAATAAAGTTTTTTACAGTAGTATCGTTAAACGGACGTATTTTATAGCATTTTTTACTTAAATCATATCGTTTGTCAACAAACTCAACATTAGGTTTATAGTCAATTGAATCGACCAATTTGAACAGTTCAAGTGTAACTTTGAAGGGAGCTGCATCGGCATCATCTTCTATTCCATCTCCATCCGTATCTTCATCACACGGATTGGAGTGAATCGGCAAAATTGTTGTATTATTACAAACATAGTGTAATCTCTTTTCAAAATCCGAAGAAGGCATTCCACTCCTATACTCGGCAGACTTAAAACGTTCCAGACCAGATAAAGCATAACCTTTATCAGAACTATCAATGCAATCCTGTACGGTTGGGAGAATAACAGAGCCGTCATTATCCCAAGAAATCATCTCAGTCATTACTTCTTCCCAGTCTGTTAAATCATCACTATCAGACTTTACCCCATTATCGGGATCAAGAATGCCTTTAAGTGAAATTTTAGTCCATCCAGTAGGAATAATAAGACCATAAGCAACTTGAGGGGGAGCAGCATGATTGCGTATATGATTGAAAACCTTATCTGTAGATTCTGAATCAAATGTGATATTCAAACCATTTGTACTATTAATAGCATCAGAAACTTGCTTGCCATAACTGGGATATTCATAATAATATCCAGCAGGCATGATTTCTGAATAGTTAATATTCAATTTTTTGCAAGTATTGATTTGATCAAAATACATCGAACCAACATCTGTTGAACCATTCATCACTTGAATGATGTACTTAGAAGCATTATCTCTAAAAGTGACATTCTCCTGCAACAATTTAAATGCATTTCCTCTGTCAGTATATCCTGAAGCATACTGATAGTTAATTGCATTGAGAGCAAGATCAACTGCATTGCTGTTGGTAAACCAAATATCATTATTTGTAAAATTCAGTGTTTTAGCTCCGGTTAGGTCATAGGTGATAATACAAAATCTAACATTACCGCTACCATATTCTTTGATAAGTGAGTTCATGTCATCTACAATCATCTTTTTTTGTGCAATGAAAGTATTTTCACGCTGACCTGAAGTTTGGAAAAGTATGGCTACATCAATCGGTGTGACATTAACTGTTGGGACAGCTTTCGCCTTTTTCAGCACAGATTTTTTCTGCGGTGAAACATCAGTGCTATTTTCGTCTGTATCAGGTAAATCAATATCGGTAGTTTCTCCATTAAATCCCATTCTGGATTGTTCCTCGGTAAAGCTGTTGTTAACTGCCATTTTAGGTTTTGCCATCAGTTTTTGTTTAGGAGTGATTTCTTCTTCGGGGATATCAAAACTGTTTAGCCAAAGCTCTATGTCCATTACACAGTATGTGCCAAGCTCATCGACATCAGCATACACCAAGTTATTATCCACATCAAATTGAGTTTCAATTGGGAGCAACATATTTAAATCTTCAAAATACTTAAATACGTTGAGTCTCTTAATTCCCGAAATTACTTCTTCATCAGAGTAGGCATTAAGTGTATTTTCGATATAGTCGGGCTTTATAGTAAATTTCAAAGTTACATTATGAATAGTATCAGCTTTTGAATATCTTAATTCAGGAGCTATTCCGAGCATTGCAGAGTTACTGATTACCTTTGAGTAACTTGTTTCATTTGCTTTCAAATTGCCTTCTACATACCCTGCTGCTTCAATTTCAACTGAAAGCATATAAGGACTGCTATCCGTATTGATTTTTTTAAGTGAGTCGCTATCGGACGTAATGACTTGCTTTACAATGTATTCCGCATCGGGAACACCAAAAGTCTCAGGGTTTGTCGGATCAAGACCAATATGCGGCTCATCACCGTCAGGAAGTGTATCACCATCGCTGTCAGGATTTAGCGGATCGGTATTATATGTACCCTCCTCGCTATCATTAAGTCCATCATCATCAGTATCAGCTTTCTGGGGATTAGTTCCCATAGTGATTTCTACGGAGTTGGACAAACCATCTTCGTCACTGTCAGCATCTGCATCGGAAATTCCAGCAACGACAGAATCGTAAATAGTAGGGTCAGTTCCTGTCGTATAGATTTCCTGATAGTCTGTGAGATTGTCACCGTCTGTATCGGGCAGATTTACATCTGTTCCGATCATTATTTCATAAATGTCCGGGAGTCCGTCCTCATCACTATCAAGCAAGTCAACCTCGTAGCCGTCAACACTTTTAGTTGCTACGAACGGAATTGATTCAATTACTTCGCCATAGTTGGTAACGAGCGAAATTTTGAAATATCTCTTCTGAAAAACCTCAGTAATCAAATACTGATATGTTGTTGCATCTGTTACTGTGGCAACAGAAGTATAATTCTCGTTATCTTCCGAATAAAGAACTTCGTAGTTGCTGTTTGTGTAGTTGGTAATCCATTCAATGTCGATAGCATTCACATCAGCATTATAGCTGCCCATCGCATAAAGTTCAACATCAATATCGGATTCGTTTCCAATAAGCTCTGCCATACTGCTGCTGTAATTCGCATTGACATTGGGGCAGTCTATCGTAATGGTCTGACCGATGATAACAACATTATTAAGATTAAGGTTATCAGAATCAATCACAATATCACCATACGGAGCATAGATCAATCCGTTGAAGTTGACATTGCTCGTCTCAATGTTAATATCTCCTGTTTCAGAGCAAATAACAGCGTTGTTGGAATTCTTGACTTCACCGTTGAGAATAACATCATCGACTGCCTTAATACCTGAATTCAGATTGATATTTCCTGTAAGTTCAATCGTTCCATCAACATCTATTGGATTATTGATGTTGATATTCAAGTCCTCCAGCACATAATCTTCTGTGTAGGTTTCAACATTCTGACCACTGAAATAGGAATAGTTCAGCTTTTTCAGGACATATAGCATACTTTCATCAGCGTGTTCTGTCCTTGTGCCGTTGATATTCATATTACCGCTTGAAACGATAGTGCCGTTGGTTGCAACATTACCATTAACGCAGAAATTCCCCGTATTGACAGTGATTGCACCCTCGTCACTTGAAGCAGCGAACATCGTATATGGGTACGGTTCTGTGCTTTCTTCGGCATGAGCTGAAACGATAGGTATGGCACTAAGCAATAATGCCATACTTGTCATGCCTGAAAGCACTCGTTTGAAAATTTGGTTCATAGAAGACCTCCTAAAACAATATTACGCTTGAACTCATACTGAAAGATGTATGTAAGTCAAGCGTACAAGTTTATTGTACCAGATATTTGAAAGTTTGTCAATGTTGAATTCTATAATTTTATTATCAAATTATAAGGCCAGTAAAATTTAGCTTGCTGTACCCATTTTACAATGTTTGCCTAATAACTTCTCTATGCCTACTGTCCTAAGAGCCAGGGCATGAAGCAGCTTATGGCTGGTCTTGGTCTGATCCTCCTCGCTATCATTCTCGTACCTGTTCTTGAGGGTATGATGACCGGTGCGGTGTAATCTGAATACCGAAAATTCAGAACGGAGACAAGCGTAAACCTCGGCTGAACGCTATATAAATAATGCCGTTCCAATAGAATTATGAAAGGTCGCTCGGCGGTGGGCTGTGGTGGGTATGAGCGATAAGACAGAATGGGAATAAACATCGGTTATCTGACAGCTAACCGAACAAGTGCAGGAGATGAGGTCTACACACCATTTTATGCGGTAGAACCGTTACTGGAGTTTCTTCCGAAAGACAAGAAGATATGGTGTCCGTTCGATGAGGAATGGAGCGCTTTCTATCAGTTTCTTTCGGAGAAAGGCTATGAAGTGGAGCGAAGCAGCTTAAAGGAGGGACAGGACTTTTTCAGGTATGAACCCGAACATTGGGACATTCTTGTGTCCAATCCCCCATTCAGCAAAAAGAATGATGTACTGAAACGAGCATTTTCTTTCCAAAAGCCCTTCGCTCTGCTCCTGCCCGTGAACAGTATTCAAGGCAAGGCGAGATATAAGATTTTCAACAACGAAATCCAGATGCTCTCCTTTGACGGGCGTGTGGACTATCATACACGGCAGAACATGGAATGTTACACTAAGGGCAATCACTTCGGCTCTGCTTATTTCTGCCGTGATCTCCTCCCCACAAAACTTGAATTACGGCAGCTTGTCAAATATGACAGACCTTTAGTCACTCCCACGATTGGAGGTGATGAATAATGGGAATTATCAGCGATGCGATCGATGCACTGGAAGATTGGTGTAAGGACTTATTTAAGGACGGCATCCAGTCTCAGTTTGACGGCATTTCCGACCTCCTGACCGACACTTTCTCGCAAACAACGGGAACAGGCGGCAGCGGTGGACTTGTCAATGACTTCGTAACTCAGCACCCGTCACAGTTCACTGGCGGAGGTACTGGCGGAACTACGATCTGGACAACGATCGAAACGCTTTGCAACAATGTCGTAGTGCCTATCGGCGGTTTCATTCTGACAGTTATCCTGTTGAACGAACTGATACAGATGGTACTGCGAGGAAATAACTTCAAGGACTTTGATGATTCTATTTTTATAAAATGGATCATAAAAGCACTTTGCGGTGTAATTTTGGTCGCCAACACCTATTACATCGCTTCGGCACTATTCTCGTTTGGCACAACGGTATGCTCCAACGGACTTGCCACACTATTCGGGACCGGAGATTATCTATCTTCCACGCTCTCGATCAATCCGTCGGCTCTCAGCGGTCTGAGCTTGGGTGAGCTGATGACGGTGTGGTTTATTTCCCTGATCGTTCATCTTGGGGTGCTGATACTGATAGTTGCTATCGTTATCACACTTGCAAGCCGTATCATCGAGGTGTTTATGTATCTCAGCATTGCACCGATTCCTATGGCGACCATGATGGACAGCGGTGAATGGGCTTCTATCGGTAAGAACTGGATCAAACAGCTTCTCGCTCTTTCTTTCCAGGGGTTCTTTATCGTAGTGGCACTCGGTATTTTCAAGACGCTTTTCAGCAATGCTATTGTCGCTCTGAACGCAAGTACAGACGGCGTGATCCTGCAAATGGGACTGCTTCTCGGCTATACCGCAGCACTTATCTTCACGATTCTCCGCACAGGAGCTATCAGCAAATCAGTGTTCAACGCTCACTGAGAACAAGATCGGAGGTTATTATTTGGCACATTATGTACCGATCCCAAAAGATTTGAACGACATCAAGGAAAAGTTCATCATGGGATTCACAAAGAGACAGGTAATATGCTTCGGTATCGGTCTTGTTCTTGGTGCGCCTGTGTATTTTCTCACAAGAGCGTCTATCGGAATGTCGGGGGCGATCTTCGCTATGGGTGCGGTCGCCGCACCTGCGATACTCTGTGGCATTTACAAGAAAAACGGCGTGTTCTTGGAGAAACAGGTGAAGTTCATGCGTGAATATTTCACCCGACCGAGAAAGCGATATTACCAAACAACCAATGTATTCAGGTGCATTGAACGGCACATCGAATACAACAGAATCAAGAAGAAGCTGAGAGATGCCGAAAGAAAAGGCTGATACGGCTCTCTATATATAATAGTATAACTTTCGGTGTCTCCGCTTTGGAATATAAACGGAGGTCACAATGGGCTTTAGAAAGAGAAATGCCAAAAGAAGTGATAACCGCAGCTCGGCTAAGGTTATCATGGGCAAGCCTGCCTCTCAGTTATCAAAAGAGGAGAAAAAGATTCTCTCCGCAAGAATGGCGGAGATCAGGAGTGAAAACGGCGGTAAATCGACTGTGCAGAACACGATACCGTTTCTGTGTATGTATCAGGACGGCGTGTGCCAGGTGTCGGAGAATTTCTTTTCTCTGACGGTGCAGTTTTACGATGCCAACTACTCCATTGCAGAGTTTGATGAGCAGAACAATATCTTTTCCAAGTATTGCGATGTGATCAATCTCTTTGACAACACAATTCGTTTTCAGCTTACCTTTGAAAATCAGAACCGTTCAAAGGCAAAGCTCGTCAAAACGGTGCAGATACCCGAACAGGACGATGATTTCAACTCTATCCGCAAGGAATACAGCGAAATGCTCACCGACAAGCTCCTGAAAGGCAGCAACGGACAGAGTGCAAGAAAGTTCCTGACATTCGGTATCGAATCCACATCATACAAGGCAGCAAGGGCAAAGCTCATGTCGATCAAGAATGATGTTATCAAGGGATTTAAGGCTTTCGGTGTCGAAGCGGAACTGCTTGACGGCAGGCAGAGACTTGAAGCTCTGTATTATGCCCTGAATCCTTACAGAAATTCCCCATTTCTTTTCGATTGGGGCGAAATGCTGAGGGCAGGAATGGACACAAAGGACTTCATCTGTCCGCCCTCGCTCAAATTCAATAAGGCAGACTTTGAGATCGGCAATGCCTACGGTGCTGTGTGGGGTATGAATATCCTTGCCGGAGAGCTGCCCGATGAGATACTCAAGGACTTCCTTGAAATGCAGAATCTTTTCTGCGTGAACATTCATGTAGAACCGCTGGACCAGATAGATGCCCTGAAATTCGTCAAAAAGAAGCTCACAAATGTTGAGCAGATGAAGATCGACGAACAGAAAAAGGCATCGCAGTCCGGCTATGATCCCGACATTCTGCCACCTGCGATCAAGATGTATATCGAGGACATTGAAAAGCTCCTCGGTGATCTGAACAGCAAGAATGAGCGACTGTTCCATATCAGCATTTCGCTGAGGGCATACGCAAAATCGAAGAAAGACCTGAAACTTCTTTCTGAGATGCTGAAAAGAACGTGCCAGAAGAACAACTGCACGATGTTCCCTTACGATTACAGGCAGGAGCAGACGCTCGTTTCCACACTTCCGCTGTGCTATAACGAGATTCCCGTCCGCCGTGAGATGCACACCAGCGGTATCGCTATCTTCGTACCGTTTACCACAAAAGAGCTGTTTCAGGACGGACAAGCTACCTACTACGGCATCAATACGCTGTCGGGCAACATGATCCGTGCCAACAGGTCAAGGCTCAAAAACCCGAACGGACTTATCCTCGGTACGCCAGGTGCAGGCAAGAGTTTCAGCGTTAAGCGTGAGATCCTCGACTGCTTTCTGACAACCGTGGACGATATTATCATCTGCGATCCCGAAGGTGAGTATTTTCCGCTTGTTTCGGCACTCCACGGACAGCTTATCCGTATCGCCAGCAACTCGGAACAGCACATCAACCCTATGGACATCACCATTGATGACTATATGTTCAGCAATCCTATGGAAGTCATTGCGAACAAGTCTGACTTCCTGATCTCCCTGTGTGAGATCATTGTCGGCGGCCGCTACGGACTTTCTGCGGAGGAACGCTCGGTCATTGATAAGTGTGTTCAGCGTATCTACAAGCACTTCATTGAGAATGAACCGTCTGAGGACAAGATGCCACTTCTCTCTGATTTGCAGAGAGAGCTTCATGAGGAGGGCGAAGTCGCTCTGAGAGTGGCAAACTCTTTGGAGATGTTCGTAAACGGCAGCCAGAACCTCTTTAATCATCGCACCAATATTGATATGAGCAATCGTATCATCTGCTTTGATATTAAGGAGCTTGGCAACCAGCTCAAAAAGGTCGGTATGCTCATCGTGCAGGATACCGTGTGGAACAGGGTTTCCGCCAACCGTGAGAAAAAGAAGATCACTCGCTACTATATCGACGAGTTCCATTTGCTTCTCAAGGAGGAACAGACAGCGAAGTATTCCGCTGAGATCTGGAAGCGTTTCCGTAAATGGGGCGGCGTTCCCACGGGAATCACGCAGAATGTCAAGGACTTGCTTTCTTCTCAGGAGGTCGAGAACATCTTTGACAACAGCGATTTCGTGTATATGCTCAATCAGGCCGCCGGAGACAGAGATATTCTCGCTGAGAAGCTCCATATCTCAAAGGAGCAGATGAAGTATGTAACGAACAGCGGTCCAGGCGAAGGACTTATCCGCTATGATAAAGTCTTGCTGCCGTTTACAGACAAGTTCCCGACAGATACAGAGATGTATCGCCTTATGACCACGAAGCCAACCGAAAGCGCGTAAACTGCGAAGAATGGAGGATTTATGAGCTTACAGAGAAAAGAAAATAACCTCCGCAGAGCGCAGGCACGGCTTGACCGTATTCAGAACCCTCCCCGCTGGAAAGTGGTTTCCCACCTGAAAGCAAGGGAGTTTCAGATCGACTATCGCCGTGAGCCGAACCGCCACGGCAGATACCGAACCCGTGCGTATATTGTCCGTGGTGCGAAAGCGTATCACGGCAATAACCATGGACTTATCCACAAGGCTGTCAACCTGAAATACCGTGTGCAGGGCGATAAACCCTCGGTCACAAGAACTATCAAATCATGGCAGCCAAAGACCATGAAGGGCAAGCTGTTCAAGGCAAATGCCCGTGCTGTGAATTTTGCAGTTCACGATGTTACACAGACGGCAGTCGATACGGCTCTCGCAGCGGAGACTGTCGGTCTGAAAACATCGGATACTGCCCAGCGTGAAGTCCGCAACAAGCTCAAACAGAAGTACACCCGTGAAGCGGTGGACGATTATCACCGTGGCGTATTTCTCATGGGGCGCACGGCGGTCGATGCTGTCAAGGGTACACATCACCACCTGAAAACAAAGAAACAGCATAAACTCGAAAAGGCAAAGTTTCAGCTAAAGAAAGCTGATAACAAGCTATATAAGTCGAAAATCGGCAAGCCGAAGCTCAGGGCGAACAAGGCAGCTCTGCGAGGTGCTAAGGCTGAGTATAAGGCGAAGAAAAAGCCTGCCCACGGCAATAAGCTCCGCAAGGCGATGAATAAGCGTAGGCTGCAAGCCTACAAACAGACGAAGCGTGAGCTGAAATTTGAGCGTAAACAGCTCAGGACAGAAAACAAGTTCCGTGTCAAGGAATTCCGCAATCAGAAGAAGATCAGCAAATTGACCAGACCGGGACTGCTTGCATTGAAGCCTGCCACTTATACCGCAGGCAGAATGAAAGCGTCCGCTTGGCAAAAGGCGGTCAACGAAGATCAGGACAACGATTTTCTCCACGCTATCGACTCTGCAAAACGCAGAGTTGTAGAGCCTGCGGCACAGAAAGTAAGCAAGCCTCAGCGTTTGCAGAAAAAAGAGAAACAGCGTGACCGCCTGAATGACAAGAAGTCGAAGTCCAATAACCGCCTGAACAGGCAGGAGACTCGACTGAAAGACAAGCACGACAGCTATAAAAAGCGTAAAAAGCCGAAGCCGAAAAAGAAGAAAGGTGCTAAGGACACGATCTCCGCTGCATTAAAGGCAGCGTGGAAATTCGTGAAGAATGTCTATGAGAGCGAGGTCAAAAAGTTCTTTCTTTGTCTGGCGATACCTGTCATTGTGATATTGCTTGTATTCGGTATTATCACGATGCTGTTCTCTGCGACTTCCTCGCACAGCGGTTTTACGCTCGGCACATACGCAGCGCAGGACTATGACCTGAGTGAAGCGGAGAAATACTACACGGAACTTGCCTATAACCTCAATCAGAAGATTCGCAAGGTAAGCAGTTCTGCTGACTGGCAAAGCGGTCTTGCTGCTTTCGGAGCAAATACGGGTGATCTCTCCGATACCCCTGATGAATGGGTGTGGGGACGCTCCTCGGTCTATGACTTTGATCCTGTGTATGACTTCGATACCTACAAGCTGTGGTCGTTCCTCTGTGCTTATTACTATGATTTCGATGCCGATAACGATGATATTTACTATTGGGAGTTCGACGGCGATACGGAAGATCTGCTTGAAGAAATCTTCAATGATGAATATGAGTTCGTCTATTGGTATGATAATCAGTCCCGTTGGGAGGAGCTTTCCCCATACAACTATTGGGGCGGCGGTAACGCATCTTCGGGAACATATTACAGGGCTGAGAAAGATGCTTATATCTATGACGGGCAGCCGTACAGATACCGCTTCAAGCCGATTGCGATCACATCGGAGCTTTCGCAGTATGAGGACGATGACGGCTATCTCTGCATTACAGACGGCTATCGTGTGCTTGATGCACAGAACGATTACAAAGAAACAGGCTTCTTTATCATGGATCACCGTTGGTATTCCGGCACAAGCCACCCGTTCTACTACATCGACAACGATACCGACACTTTCTTCTTTATGAAAGGAAGTACCCGTCATAACCGCAGTTTTTGGGGGTGGGACGGTACAGATGCTTGGTTCTTGGTATCTCCGACAGATACCCATATCTGGAACAGCAGTCTGAATGATGTGTGTATGTACGGCTACTATGAGAAATACAAGTGGAAAACGGAGTGCAAGCTCTACTATAACGTAAAGCAGAACAAGACCTTTGATGAGGTCATTGCCGATAAGCTCGGCAGTATGTCACATTCCGATGAACGCTTGCAGTATTACAGTCTGCTGATCGGTACGGACGGCTCTGCTTCGATGTACGGCAATCACCAGACTTTGCATAATCTTCTTCCGGGTGCAACGATTCGTGATTACTCGCTGAAACGGGAGTTTGGCTATGAAATGACGGGTTGGAACACCGACAGCGACGGGCTGTATCAGGGTATCAAGGTGTACTGCACCAATGGCGATAAGCTCAAAGCTCCGTTCAAGGGCAAGATCACCGATGTTGATACCGACGATAACAAGATCACAATACGCAAGGACGATGTGGAGTATTGGTATGACGGTACGGGCGGAACTGAGCGTGATACGGAAGTCACCATTGCTAATGCTGTGCTTCTGAGTGGCTTCTCTGAGGGCGATACGGTCAATGACGGACAGGAGTTTGCAAAAACAACAGCAGGAAATGTAAATTTCCATATTTATATAGACACTGACGGCTACGGTTGGGACTACATTGATCCCCGACTGGTGCTGTATTGACGGAGGTGCGAATGGCTCTATACGATGCGAAGATCGAAAAAAACTGCAAAAAGGTAGAGCAGCTTGAACGGAATATCAAGCGTGATACAGAGGAACGCAGACGGCTTCTCTCCGAAATTGACAGACTGCGTTACCTCTCGCTCTGCGAAAAGCTGAACTGTCAGGGAGAGGAATTAGAAACCGTCCTCGCCAGAGAACATGAGCAGATCCAGAACATGAAGGCTCGTGGAATGACCGATGATGAGATCGACCATCTCGGCAAAGGCGGCAATGACGGTAAATACGAAGATCAAATGAGTTTTTACTCTGAGGAGGACGATGATGAAAACAAGAATGCTTAGTGCTGTTATGGCAGCATTTATGCTTGCAACTGCAAGTGTGGGCGGTATTACCGCTTCTGCCGCTGAAAAGGCTTCTGCCGGAGAGGATACGGCTGAAACTACTGCGGTCGATGAGGACAGCTCGGCAGATACTACGGAGACAACTGCCGATACAGCGGAAAGCTCCGATACTGAGGAGACTTCTTCTGTTTCAGAAGATAATACCGACGATATGGAGAAGTTCCGTGAGGTCATGAGCGACCTTGCCGAAGCAGGAACAACAGAGGTCGCTCCTGACTATTACGGTGATGATTACTATGATACGGACGGTAATGCTACGCTTATCAAGTCCGAAAGAATTGTCTACAATTCCGAGGAAATGCAGTTCATCGCCGTTACTACAAAGGACGGTCATGTGTTTTATGTGCTGATAAACTATTCGGCACAGAATGCCGAGGACCAGGTATTTTTCCTGAACAAAGTTGACGACTATGATCTGTACGCACTTCTCTACGCCGGAGCTGAGGACGATGATGAGAAAAAGAAAATCACGCCCGAACAGGCAGCTCAGGCGGCTGAAAAGGCAAACGGCAGGATGCAGTCCAGCAATGGTGCAGATACCGCTGATACAGAGGAATCTGCGGAGGACGGCGAAGATGCAACAGATGCTCAGGTCCAGGCAAAGCCTGTGCCTATGAGCAAGAACAGCATGATGCTCGTTTTCGGTGCGATCGCTCTGATCGGTGTCGGCGGTGCAGGCTTCTTCCTGATGAAGAAAAAGAACGGCGGCAACAGTAAGACCGCTATGCAGGTCGAGCCTGAGTATGACGATGATAATGAGATCACTGAGGACGAGGACGATATGAAGTTCTACGATGATCAGGACGATGAAGAATAAGAAAGAGAGGGCAAAAGAATGGGAAAGATGAAGAAGATCGGTGTATGTATGGCAGCGGTGGCAGGTGCCGCCGGAATTGCGGGACTCTCCGCTAAGGCGGTCGAGGGCGTGAGAAAGAAGTGGTTTCTCCGTGGCTTTGAGGCAGGACAGTTCATCGGCAATCTCACCGCTGCGGAGAGCTTCGCTCAGGAAAAGACCGTGATCCAACAGAAGTATGACAAGCTCTGCGAGGAGTTTGACGAACTTCAGGAGAACTACAACGAGCTTTGTGAGGACTACTACGAAGCATAATCAACTTTGAACCCAGTGGATTCAAAGTTCCCGACAACAGAACAAACAACATAAGACAATGAGAAAAGAGAGAGAATTTGTCTAATGAAGGTACTCAGCTTATTTGACGGTATCTCCTGCGGTATGCTTGCACTACAAAGGGCAGGCATACCCGTGGAGTGCTATGATGCGTTTGAGATCGACAAGTATGCCGTCACAGTCTCAAAGCGCAATTTCCCCGTAATCGTTCATCACGGGAATGTTTATGACGGCGATTTCACGAAGTTTCAGGGGTATGACCTTCTGCTCGGCGGTTCGCCCTGCACCTATTGGTCTATCGCCAAAAAGGACAGAGAGGTTGACTGCAACGGTGAGGGGTTCAGGCTTTTCAAAGAGTATGTGCGAGCTTTAGAGGAATCAGGCTGTAAGTATTTCCTCTACGAAAACAACTACTCCGTTCATCAGCGTATCAAGGACGAGATCACAAGGGTTCTCGGTGTAGAGCCTATTATGATAAACTCGGCGCTTGTTTCGGCTCAGAACCGTAAACGCTGCTACTGGACGAACATTCCGTTTGCTTCTTTTCCTGCTGACAAAGGTATCCTGCTGAAAGATGTACTTGAAAGCGGTGTTGCGTGGCAGGACAAGTCCTACTGTATGACCGCTTCCTATGACGGTGCTGTGCTGTATAACACTTTGGAGCGTAAGCAGCGGACTATGGTCGCAGAGCCTATCCCGATCAATACATATCAGGGTTCGGACAAGTCCCGCACTGTCATGGCAGGCTATCACAAGTACGGTGAAGCGACTATTATCAAAAACTCAGGTTTTAACGGCGGAACAACTGCGGTCGCTATGCCTGTTGGTGCCGCCCAGCGTGGCAGATACGTTGACGGTGAAAAGACCGAACAGCATATCGAAGTGCGTGAGGATGGCAAATCCAACTGCCTGACAACTGTGCAGAAAGATAGTCTTGTATGCTCTCCCGTCCGTGTCGGTCATTACGGCAAGGGCGGACAGGGACAGCGTATTTACTCCATTGTCGGCAAATCTGTCACACTCTCTGCTAACGGTGGCGGACAGGGTGCAAAGACCGGTCTGTATAAGATAGACCTTCCCGACGGCGATTATGTGATCCGAAAACTCACGCCGATCGAAGCGGAACGCTTGCAGACTCTCCCCGACAACTATACCGCAGGCATTTCCAATACCCAGCGATACAAGTGTATCGGCAACGGTTGGACGGTCGATGTGATCGCCCACATCTTGGGAGGGCTTCACAATGCTTGATGAAGCCCTGAACAAGTGTGCCGAAAACAATAACTACACCATTTATACCAGTATGTGCAAGGCACAGCGTATCCTGATGCGGTCTTATGATGCCGTGTGCAGTATCAGCGGCGGTTCGGACAGCGATATTGTCCTTGACCTGATTCACAAGGTCGATGAGGACGGCAAGGTCAAATATTTCTGGATAGATACAGGACTTGAATACACTGCCACTAAGGAGCATTTGGACTTCCTTGAACAGAAATACGGTATCACCATTGAGCGTGTCAAGCCCGATAAGCCTATCCCGACTTGCGTTAAGGAGTATGGTGTTCCTTTCCTGTCGAAATATGTATCTGAACAGATGATGCGTTTGCAGGCTCACGGCTTTCAGTGGGAAGATGAACCGCTTGAAGTGCTGTTGAAGAAATATCCTCGGTGCAAAACGGCTCTGCAATGGTGGTGCGGTGAACGATACTCCGACAAGGACGGTATCCAGAAGATAAGCCGTTTTTCGATCTATCGCAACCGTTTCCTCAAAGAGTTCATCATGGCAAATCCGCCGGATTTCCCCATATCCAACAAGTGCTGTGAATTTGCGAAGAAAAAGCCAGCAAAGCGTATCGTCAAGGAACACGATGCAGATTTGGATATAACAGGTATCCGGCAAGCTGAGGGCGGTATCCGTTCCGCAGCTTTCAAGACCTGTTTCTCGGAATGCAAGTCAAAGGGGTGCAACACCTTCCGTCCTGTGTTTTGGTACACGGACGGCGATAAGCGTGACTATGAGGAAATGTTTGGTGTGACGCACTCTCGCTGCTACACCGAGTACGGACTGCGGAGAACGGGCTGTGTCGGGTGTCCATTCAGCAAGCACATCACCGAGGAGCTTGCGACCATCGAGGAACATGAGCCGAATCTGTATAAGGCGGCAGTCCATATTTTCGGGAAGTCCTACGAATATACAGCGAAATATCGTGCTTTCGTCAAGGAAATGAAAGCGAATGAGAAAGAGGAGAAGAAACGTGATAGACTACGCAGCCTTAATGGAACATCTGCCTGTGATACTGGTGGTAACAGCGGTGCTGGCTCTCCTAATCGGAGTGCCGTATCTGCTAACTACAACGCTCCTGAGATCAGAAAAGGAGCGTGATAACGATGTTCGATCCTGAATTTCAGAGAAAAGCTCTTAGCCTGATCATGGGCTTTATCATGCAGTTTTCAGAAACTCCGGCAGAACCTGAAGTGCAGGAGCTTTCGGTCAATGACCTGAATGTATCGACGATCTCTGTTTCCTGCCTGAAAGTGGCTTGGAATGGTGAGCCTGACCGTGATTATTATGTGAGCTGCACGGCTCACGATGATGATTATGCTTATGCGGATAATATGTATTTTGAGTTCAAGTCCAATGAGCTTTGTTACATAACAGGTCTGCGTGAGGGTACGGAGTACACGGTAACGGTCGAGCCTATTCTTTCAGATGATGAAAAGGACGGTTATACCGCAGTTTACGCAAGTGCTGACGGCAAGACGGAAACGGTAGAGGTCATTTATGAGTTCCCCTATGAGGACGGTTGGACAAACTGTTTTGCAGGAGAACGAGCTTCGGGCTTGACGGCAATGCCAAGCTCAGGAGCAATATATGGCTCAAAGGTCGATACCATAACAGGCACGGGCATTCGCCGTGATGATTATGGTGATTACTGCTGTGCTATGGGCGTATGGTATGGCTACTGCAATGACAGATTTTTAATCGAGCTTGAGAATGGCACTCAGTTCACTACGAAAATCTGCGACAGCAAAGGCTATGCCGACGATGGCGATGGCAAGTATCACAACTTCGGCGGCAGCGGTAAGTGTATCGTGGAGTTTATCTACGATGATTATAATTTACCGTCCTGCGTGGCTTTCTCAGGCTCTTGGGGTTATTACAACTGGAACGGTCTTGACCTCGGAGCAAACATCAAATCAATCAAGAAGATCAACTACGGTGAACCCGTAGACTACTAAATTTGGAGGTTACTATTATGAACGTAAAGAAGATCATCAAGGGTATTATCGGACTCGGTGCAATCGGTGGCGTTGCCTACGCAGCTTATAAGCTCGGTGAATCCGACGGAAGATTTAACGAGATTCACCGCCGTATGACTGAGAACGGAGATGAGGACGATGAGGACATTGAGGTCGAGGAGGACGATGATTACAGGTTCTACGACAATTACGATGAGCCTGACGATGGCTGCATCGCTCCCATTGACTTCGGCAAGATGAACGATGCACCTGCTGAGAAGTATGAGGACAGCAAGTGTTGTTCTGCGGATAAGGACACATTTGCACCTTTCTCCTCTGTTCAGGTGAACGGCATTTCGGAGAGTGACTTCCTGTCTCTGCTCTATCAGATCTCTGCAAGAAAGTACATCTCCAACAAGGCGATCAGAGAGTACCTCGATGTTGATACCGACAAGGCGGCTGAGGTGCTGTCGGTTCTGTATCATGCCGGCTACATCGCTTCGGAGACTGGCAAGCGTATTCCCGTCCGCCTGACTATCTCTGACTATTTTTCCCTTATCAGAGGTGATCGCAAGTGAGTATTCTGATCGTGGGCGAAAAGCCCAGCGTTTCCCGTGCGATCAGTGCGGTGGTCGGTGCTTCATCTGCACACAAAGGCTACACCGAGGGTAACGGCTATGTGGTTTCGTGGTGTGTCGGACACCTTGTCGGTTTGAAGTTCCCGAACGAATACGGCAACGGCTGGGACCAGAGGTGGAGCTTTTCACAGCTTCCGATGCTCCCCGAAAAGTGGCAGTTCCGTGTGACTGACAGCACAAAGGCACAGTATGAGCTGCTGAAAAAACTTATGAACAGAGTCGATGTTTCGGAGATCATCTGTGCAACGGACGCTGACCGTGAGGGCGAGTGTATTTTCCGCTATGTGTATAACATGGCGAACTGCAAAAAGCCTGTGAAGCGGTTGTGGGTATCAAGCCTTGAAGAGTCGGCTATCCGCAAGGCTCTCACAACGATGAAGCCTATGTCCGCATACGATAATCTGTTCAATGCAGGCTATGCCCGTGCAAGGGCTGACTGGCTTGTGGGAATGAACAGTTCTCGTCTGTTTTCCGTTCGTTACGGCGGTAAGCTCAACATTGGCAGAGTGCAGACACCGACGCTCGCAATGATCGTTCAGCGTGATGCTGAGGTCAATGGGTTTATCAAGCAGAAGTATTACACGGCAGACCTGAACTGCGGTAAGTTCATTCTTTCTTCTGCAAGAATTGACGATGAAAATGTCGCTGAATCACTTGTTTCTGCCTGTGACGGCAACACAGTCACAATCAGCTCGGTCAAGCGTGAGGTCAAGACCGACAAAGCGCCGAAGCTATATGACCTGACCACGCTCCAAAGAGAAGCAAACAAGGCTTTCGGCTATACGGCACAGCAGACGCTCGACTATACGCAGTCGCTCTATGAGGGCAAGCTCGTTACATATCCTCGCACAGATAGTCAATTCCTGTCCGATGATATGGCGCAGACGGCACTTGATGTGGCAAAGCTCTGTGATACCTATTTCGGGTTCGGTATCTCGCATACACCTGATATTTCAAAGGTCATCAACAATGCTAAGGTTTCGGGGCATCATGCAATTATCCCCACAAGCGGTATCGCAACGGCTGACCTTTCTTCTCTGCCGTCCGGCGAGAGAAATATCCTCACGCTGATCGCAACAAAGCTGATCTGTGCAACGGCTCCGGCGCACAAGTATGAAGCTGTTAAGCTCACAGGTATCTGCAATGGTACGGAGTTCATGGCAACGGGCCGCACGGTGCTTGAAATGGGTTGGAAAGCCTATGCCAAGCAGTCCGACAAAAAGAATGAGGAAAAGTCTCTGCCTGCGGTATCTGAGGGACAGACCTTCACGGTTGCTGCAAGCAAGGGCGAACACTTCACTTCTCCTCCGAAGCCGTATACCGAGGACACACTTCTCTCCGCTATGGAGAGAGCCGGAAATGAGGACTACGACGAGGACATCGAAAAGAAGGGACTCGGCACTCCTGCCACAAGAGCTGCGACTATCGAAGCACTTGTAAAGAATGGCTATATGGAGCGTGTCGGCAAACAGCTCAGGGCAACGGATAAGGGCAAGGAGCTTGTGACTGTTGTTCCCGATGAAGTGAAGTCCGCAAAGTTGACCGCAGAATGGGAGTCCAAGCTCCAGCAGATCGAACACGGCAGCCTGCCCGAAGCGGTCTTTATGTCGGGTATTCAACAGTTTATCACTGAGATGTGCAGTAAATACGGCTCTGTGGATAAGTCTGTTTCTCTTTCTGACGGCGGTAATGAGCCTGTCGGCAAATGCCCGAAGTGCGGTGCTGAGGTGGTCAAGGGTAAATTCGGTTACTACTGCAAGGGCAAGTGCGGTATGAATATCGCAAAGGTGTACGGCGTGGAGCTTTCCGATACCCAGGTCAAGGGACTTCTTGACGGCAAGTCCACAAGCTACACATCTAAGGGCAAAAAGACGATCGTACGCCCTGAGATCGTGGAGAATCCGTATAACGGCAAGATGTACTATCAGTGGAAAACAGAAAGGGGTAACAAGAATGGATAACAAACAGCTTGCGGAAGTCGCAAAGATCCTCGGTGTCTCCGAGGACAGTATTTCCGCTATGGACGATGAGATCAAGAACAGTATGACAGCGGTCTTTGAACAGGTCGCCGTCAAAAACGATGAGGACAAAAAGGCTGTCTTTGAAGCCCTCGACAATCTATGGCAGAAAGGCTCTATCTACATTGAGCTGAGTGAAGTCGCAAAGTCCACGGGTATCACCACCGAAACGCTCCGCAGTCTTGACTATGAGACTCAGCAGACTATCGTCTATGAGTTCATGATGGACAGTTCGCAGACCGCCCGTTTCTATGACCTTGTGAACAAGTCACTTGCGGTCGCTGACCTCCCGAATGTGGCGAAGCTCATTGGCACTCCCGTTCGTGAGCTGAGGTCGCTCCCTCGCCGTATTCAGGAGAATGTATGCGGTGCGTATGCAATGGAGTACGATGCCGACAGCACCAATACTGACCTTATCGACACGATCAGGGAGATGATCGCACCGTGACAGATTTCCCGTATATCGGCGGTATCGAAGTCTCCGCTATCCAGAACCGTGAGTTTATCCGCATTGAAACGGACAAGGCGCAGGCTATCGTGGTGGCTCTCGACAAGAGCAATATTCCTTTTTCTGCCCGATTCGGTGATGCCGAAATGGTGCTGACCTATGACGGCAGCTACAAGGAACAGGTCGAGGAGATCATCGCAAAGGCACAGTCCGGCGACTATGAAGCATTGCTCCGTGAGCTGCAAGTTTACGGAGTGCCTGACGGCTATTATCGGCTGCTCGGTGAAGTAGCGGAGCTTCTGAACACAACTGTGAGCTTTTTGCAGTCCCGTCCCGATGAAGTTCAGCTATTGCTCTGTAAGTTCTATGTTGACCTGTGGCTCTGCGACAAGGCTACACTTCAGCGTGAGCTTGACCGTATTATCACGGTCAACGGCAGAACGCTCTCGGATATTTCGGAGTATGAACGAAAAAAGGTTCAGGAGAAAACTCCTGCCGAACCTGTGCAGACGGCAGACAAAGTTCCCACATTTGAGGAGCTTTATGATGCTTATCAGCGCCGTCATGTCAATGACCACTTTACAAGAGAAGCCCATAAACATCTGGCTGAGATCGCCCGACGCAGACAGCGTGACGAACAGGAGCGTATCATTCAGACAGAAGAAAGAGAAAGGAAGAACAGACCATGAAGAAGTTTATCATCATCGGAAGTGCCGTTGTTACGGCTGTGACCACAGCGGTTATCATCATCGTGAGAAAGAGAAAGTGAGGTAGCCTATGCCCGTACAGGACAATGACGATAAGAGAACCGCCGACCAGCCTGCGGTCGATGCGGAGGAAGAACTGAGAAGAAAACAGGCGCAGGCGCAGGAACAGCAGCAGGAGGAGTCCGGCGCTCAGAAGTCGGGAAAACTTCTTCCTTTTCTGAACGCAAAGGCGGAGCATCATCAGAGCCGTATCGACTCTATTGACGAAAAGATTGCCAATCAGACGGACAGGATCGACCGCAACAAGGCGAAGATCGAAGCATTGTCTGCAAAAGCTGACAAGCTCGAAGATACGAACCGTATGCTGAAAGCCACTATCGGCAATCTGCCAGGTATCCGCACTCTCATCGCTAACAACGAGAAGCGTATTCAGGCTATCCGTGAGGTGAAAATTCCGAAGCGGCAGGAGAAGATAGATCAGGGTTGGAAGAAAATCGACACCCTGACCGCAAAGCGTGACCGTATCGAACACAAGCTGAACCGTGTGATCGCTCTCAATGACACGATCAAGAGCTTCGGTATCCACTTCAACAAGGAGCGCCGTGAAGCCTTTGCCGATGCAATGACAAGGCTGAACAGCTCGACCGTGGACTGCCTGAGCGACAAGAAAGCAACGCTTGAAGCGAAAAGACAGGATATTCTTGACACTTATAACGCTCCTGAAACAGGTGCCGTTGACAAGCTCAAACTTGGTGAACAGCTCAAGGGCGTGAATGAGCGTATCGGCGCACTGGAAAGCAAGATCATGAAGCTCGCCCGTCCCGAAGCGCACTACGAGGAGCAGACCAATGACCAGCTCGATGCTTCTATGGTTCTCACTGGAGAAAAGCTCGGTGAAATGGTGCAGAACGGCACAATGGATATGCCTTCTCTTGCTGAGGGTGCTGTGCAGGCGGCACAGGAAGTTGAAACGCTCGACAGGTCAAAGGTTGCTGAACTTGCCGACCAGCTTGGTATCCAGCCGCTTGCCAATGCAGAAATGCAGATGGAAGATGATTACAACATGATTGACGGTATCATCAACAACGGCAGCAAAGAGGATATTGACAAGGCAAAGGCAGAGCTTGCAGAGGGTATCAAGTCTATGGAAAGCCTTGCAGACAATCCTTTCGTTTCTGAGGAAGTCCGTGCTTCTGCGGCTGATGAGCTTGCAAAAATGAAGAAACAGCTTGAACTGCTTGACAGTGCCGATGAAGTCCAGGTGGATAGCTGGCTCTCAGCTATGATCGAGAATGGCGATGCAGTCCTCACCGATGACGGCGGTTTCAAGGTCAACCCCGATTATTACAAGGAGTTGCCGAGAAATGATCGTCATGTGGAGACTATGACGGAAATTCAGGCGGTCGAGGTCATGTCCGCATTGACTGCCGCAGGCGTGGCATATTCCGCTGCTACTAAGGGTGAGGATAAGGTCGGCATTACTGTTTCTAAAGCTGATGTTCCTGCCCTGAATGATGTGATGTACGCTTCTATCGGCAAGATCGCCCATACAGAAGCCGCAAAGGAAAACGGCGGTAAGGGCGAAAAGGGCAAGTATCAGACGATCAATCCCGAATACTATGCATCGCTCGGCAAGGACGATAAGCACACCCGTGTTGAGCCTATCGGAACTGCACGGAAGATCGTGGCAGAGCTGCAAAAGCAGAATATCCCGTATTCAGCGGTAGTCCGCAAGAATGACACGGTGGCGGTCACAGTCTCTAAGGCGAATGCCGAAGCCTACAAGCAGATTGAGAGTGCTGTCAAGGGCGAAAGAGCCGTGGAGTATGTCAATCCCGACTTTTTCAAGTCACTTCCAAAGCAGGAGCGTTTTACGCAGCGTATGGACGAGGGGCAGGCTCGGAAAAAGTCGGCAGAGCTGACCGCAAAGGGCGTGGAACATTCTGCGGTGTTCGGCGGTGAAAAGTCCGCTGTCACAGTTGCAAAGAAGGACTCACAGAGGGCTTTCTTCTCCCGTGGCAGGATGCAGCGTGACGCACAGCGTATCAGCGGTCGAGGACAGCAGAAGCCTCAGCAGAGAGAACAGACACCCAAAAAGAGAAAGAATCAGGGGCTTGAATAATAGATGAGAATTACTGACGAACAGAAAGAAAGGGCGGCATTTGTCAATCTTCCTCAGTTCCTCATGGCTCACGGCTTTGACCTGAAAAAAGTCGGCAGAGAGTATGTGTGGAAGAATCACGATAGCCTGCACATCAAGGATAACGGTCCAGGTGAGCGTGGTGCGTGGTTTCGTTTCAGCGAGGACAAGGGCGGCGATAACATCGGATTCCTGCGTGAATACATGGGAATGTCCTTTGTTGATGCGGTCGAAGCCCTCACAGGCGAACACATTGACCGCATCTATACTCCGTCCCGCACATACGAACAGAAGCCGAAAACAGTAACGGCAAGGGAGCTTTCCCTTGCCGAAGCTGACAATGCAAGGCGTGTGTTTGCGTACCTGTGCAAGACCAGAGGGCTTGACTATGACCTTGTGGCTTCACTTGTGAGACAGGGCGTGATCGCTCAGGAAGAAAAGACAGGAAATGTCCTTTTCAAATACTATGACGATCAGGGCAAGATCATCGGTGCTGAAAAGGTCGGCACATCAACAGAATACAAATTCAAAGGAATTGCAACAGGCTCGGCAGCAGGACACGGCTTTGAAGTAGTCCGTGGCACGGGCGAAAAGGCTTTTTTCTTTGAGTCGGCTATTGATATGCTCTCCTATCTGCAAATGCACGATAAAGAGCTAACCGATTGCAGGCTCGTTTCCATGATGGGCGTGAAGCCGAATATCGTGCTTGATACAATGCTCAGGCACAATATCTCTCCTGAGAATGTATTTTTATGCTCCGACAATGATACCGCAGGCAATGATTTTGCCCAGCGTTTGCAGGAGCAGTATCCCGACATGAAGCGTGTTATCACTCCCGATACATATAAAGACTGGAATGATATGCTTCGTGGTATCCCAAAAGCAGTAGAACATGAGACTGAGAAAAAGGAGGTTGACAGCGTGGCTGACCTTATTACATTCGGCAACAGAATGTGGAATGATGCGACTGATAACAGAGACAAGTCGCTGATTTCTATGCAGCTTGCAGACTTTCAGCGTGTGCGAGACACACTTGAAAGATCGGGTATCAATTACTATGCCTATGAAATGAACGGTACTGTTCGTATGGCGGTAAATGATAAGGACACCGACTGGCTGAGAAATATCCTCGGCAATGTGAGCATTACAAAATCCAACAGACCTTACTCTCCGCCCGAAAAAAACATCTTCGGAAGTGCGGAGTATCGTTATATCCCGCAGAAGGAGTACCTCTCCGCTGACCGTGACCTTGTGCTGAAAATGGCTGAGATCATGAAAGCCCGTGGTATGCAGTTTTCGGGCAGAGTCTATCCGTCCGGCAAGGGTACGCTGACGGTTAGTCACGCTGATCTCTTTGCAGTCCGCAACATCAGGGACGAGGTTGTGAATATGCGTAAGCAGTTTGCAAGTCCCGATAAGGCGCAGGAAGTCGGCAACCGTGACTATCGAGCGAACCGTGATACCCATTATTATATGAGCAAACTCACGCCTGAACAGTTCGGAGAGGTCAAGCCTTTCCTTGAAACAAGTGTGAGCTATCACGCTGTTGTTCGTGACGGCAAGGTAGCTTTTGCGGTCGATAAGGAAAATGCTCCTGCATTTCATAGAGCATTGGAGAACGCTGTCCGTGAGGTCGGTATGCTCCGCAATATGACAGACCTCGGTCTGCCAATGGAACAGATGGTAGCATTATCTCCCGTTGTTCATCGTCTTGCCGTTGAGGATATGAAGCTGAATCTTGCTGACTTTTTTGACCGCAGATATGATGAAGCTCAGTTCGGTGAAATGCTCTCACTTGTCAATGCGTATATCGCTCAGGCTCCGGCTGAAAGATATGGCGAAAACTCCAAACTGAATGATATGCTTGAAGCAAAGTCAAGTTTTGACCGCAGTATCGAGCTTTCGGACTTCTTTTCTCAGCACGATTTCTCCGATGAGCAGAGGGCGGCTATTACCGCAATGTTTGTCGGTGATGTTACAAGAGGACAGATCGACAGCATTGACGAAACTTTCACGGCTGAGGATATTCAGGCGTATGACGAAATTCTGCATAATGCTTTGCAGGAGTCCGATGTTGCTGATTTCCTGACTGCCCATAAGCAGGCTGTTATCGACAGAGAGAACGCAAGCAGAGTGCCGACAGAGGAAGAAGTTTTATTCTCCCAGGCTGACCTTGCAAAGTTCATTGCGGAGCGTACACTGTCCAGCGATGAGTGGGAGGACATGGCTTACCCTCTGTTTGACAGCGGTTATCTTGATAAGCATAAGCCCAACGACAAGGCTGCTTTCGGCTATCATCTTTCTGAGCCTGCACTCTATGACCTTGCCCAGCGTTATCATGACGGTGAGGATATTCGCCGTGAGCTTGCCCTCGGCCTGTTAGAGGGCAGCGGGGCCACAGATATTGAGTTTATCTTTGAACAGGGCGAGATCTCAGACCGCACCTATTATTATGCTGAAAACCTCCGTCACTCCCTGCATACGGAGAGGACTGAGGACGGCTTTATGTGCAGTTTCGGCGGTATGGAGCGTTTTGTTTCCTTTGAGGAGATCGGGCAGGCTTTCATTGACCGCACCCATGAGGAGTTCAATGACCTCGCTTTCTGGTGGGTTCGTGATGATATTCAGGCGGCTGTACCCGATATTGAAGATACAAAAATCGCTGACCTGCTTAACGCTTTTGGCGGCGCAGCTATGGCAGATTGGGAGAAAGGCGACAATAAGCCGAAGCTCAACCGTATCAAAAAGGCTCTCTATGGTATTCTTGGTGATGAAGCTCAGACCGAACAGGTATTTGCTATCATCGCAAAGGAAAAGTATCATGTAACTTTTGAGCCTGAAAGCTCTATCCACTTCGGTCTGTTAGGAAATGGTATTACGGCTTATGATGTATCCCGTACTGATCCCGAAACTCACGATTATCCTACTGTTGCTCATATTTCCGAGGAGGGCGTTGTATCTATTTATGACGATACTCTCTCGGAGAAAGATATGCAGCGTATTCAGGAACAGGCGCAGTCTGCCCGAAAGCAGTTTTTTGAGAGATGGAACAGGCTGTCAACAGAAGAACAGTATTATCAACTGCTTAACAATGCCGATATGACTACTTCTGTGAATATCACCAGAGATCATCTTCCGATGGAAAAAGCAATCGAAAAGTATATGCCGTTTGTTTTCTTCAAGGAGGGCGAACGTCCTGAACCTGAGCAGAAAGGAACTTTTCAGATTTATCAGCTCCCCGGCGGTGACAAGTATCACGGTATCCGCTTTGAGGGTATGGAACAGCTCAAAAATGACGGTGTTCAGCTCAACAAGGACGATTATGAGCTTGTCTATGAGGGCGAAGTCGGAGAGTTCAGGGGCAATGCTACTCTTGAAGCTCTCTTTGCTCAGTTCAATACCAATCACCCCGAAGATTTCAGAGGTCATTCTCTTTCAGTTTCCGATGTTATCGTCATTTCCGTTGACGGCAAGGATACAGCGTATTTCTGTGACAGCTTCGGCTTTACCAAAATGCCTGAGTTCTTCCGTGAAAAGGAGCTTGTGCAGGAAAAGCCCGAAACTGCAAAGGTGTCCGATCTTGCAGTCGGTGATATTATCATGTATGACGGCGCTCACCGTGAGGTCGAGAAGATCAGCGACAAGAGCATTTCCCTGAAAGACCTTGACGCACCCGACTACGGCGGTATCCTTCTCGGTACTTCCGATGTTCTTGCGTATGACGGCTGGCAGCAGGATATGGAGGAAAAGGGCTTTGAGATCATCAGCAAGGGCGGACAGCAGGCTGAAAAGGCTGAACCCGAAGATAAAGGTCCGGTATCGCTCCGCAAGTTCGGTGACTTCTACGAGATGCACGGCAAAAATGCGGAGATCGGTGCGGAAGTCCTCGGACTGCGTATGCTCTCCAAAAATGGGCAGCCTATGGTCGGTTTTCCGGCTCATGTCAAGGACGAATACTCCGACAAGCTGAGAGAAGCTGGATATACTGTCCTGATTGAACAGGCATTTGAGCTGAACCCTCCGAAGCGTGAAGCTGAGAAGCTCCAGACATTACAGCAGGTCGTTGACAAGTTCTTCGGGACTGACTGCGAATCTGCCGAAACGGAGCGTGGCACATGGAAACTGGCAATCGCTGACGGCGATAAGGTCGGTGAACTGTTCTATGACGGCGATCCCATCTGCGGTATCTATAACCGTGGCGATAAAATGGAGATTGAGCCTTACCGTGAGATGACCACTTTCCCCGCACTCCTGCGTACTGCGATGCTTGAGCATAACCCCGACAAGCCCGTGGAGATCATGGATTTTCAGCATACTTTCGAGACTCCGCTTGATAAGGCAAAGTTCCTTATCAACGATTTTTGCGAAGCAGAGTACCGTGAGGGTGCTGATTTCTCCGATCTGCACAATGTCGGTCTTGCGTTTACCACTCTGACCGATGATGAGCTGCCCATTCAGGTGACGGCTGACCTTGTGGATTTCAAGTTCACTCACGAATTTGACGGCGAGGTATTCGATACAGAGCAATTTGACAGTATCGAGGATATGATCGAGAACGGTCTGACTGACTTGGACTTCTCTGACCTTGTATCCGTTCCCGATGAGGTTATCGACAGGCACACTGGCAAGGACGAACAGACGGTTGACCTTATGAGTGATGCCGCCGATGTTTCTGATACTTCTTCTCCTGCGGAAGATGTGCCGTCTATTACGCTGAAATACAAGGGTGATGCCGAGAGCCTTGACGAGATCAAGGATAAGGCACTTTCCCTCGGAGCTACTGTTATCATTGATAATGCCGAGGGCGTTATCTCTATCGACACCTATGAAAACCATCATGCTGAGATCGACGGAGCCGCCTATGAGCTTGGTCTAATGGCAGTCGATGATGCTCCAACGGTTTCAGAGGATATTGACAAGCCCCTGTTCACCGATGATGCTGTTATTGAGGAAATTCAGCGGAGTCAGAACGATGATATTCCGTTTTGGGAGAAGCCCGATATTCAGGGCGAACAGCTTTCTTTGTTTGGCGATCCCGAACCGCTGACATCTTCAAAGCCAGCAAAAGAAAAGCCTAAGTCCGAGTTTGCAAAAGGTCCGGTGGTGGACGGTGTTCAGGTCTATGAAGCACTTGCCGCCGAGATCGACCGTGGAACTGGCTTTGTTCACGGCAAGCTCCGTGTGCAGGACTTCTACGAAGAAAAGCACCCGACTATCCAGCAGCTTGCCGATTTCTTGAAAAAGGAGTATGGCACAGGCGGACACAGCGGTGAGGGCAAGATCTCACTCGTTGACTATAATTCTCAGGGTATCACATTCAGCTTTGAGAACGGCGAAAAATTCCGTCATTCGTGGTACAATGTCGCAACAATGACCGAATCACGGCTCAGGGACGATACCTACCTTTCTGCTGAACAGAAAGCTGAGAGGGCCGCACTCAAAGCGGAAAAGGCTGAGGAGCAGAGCCACAAGATCGTGGAAGTCGGTGACCGATTTCGTCACAAGATTACTGGCGAGGTTTCTGAGGTTATTTCGCTGACGGGCGCACTCCCGTTCTATTCGGACGATTGCACCATTCAGCGTGAAAGCAGCGGTTTCGCTGTGACGGAGAATATCTCCTATGATAAGCTCCTTTACAGCGGTCTGTATGAGTATATCGGCAGGGCTGAACCCGAAAAGGAAAAGTCTGAACCTGTGAAGCCTGAGCCTGTAAAGGCTGAGGTCAAACCGGATAATCCTGCTGTCGCGCATGAAACGGAAAAGACTGATATTCCTACGGTCAAGAACCTATCTCAGCTCAAAAAGTCATTGAAGCCAGGAATGATATTTGAGATCAGCGATCATCTCCGTCCTGAATGTATCGGAGAGCGCAGAATCGTCACGGGTGTAAGCACCGTTGATTTTACTTCCAGAAAGCTCGATGAAAACGGTGAACCTACGGGCAAAGACCTCCACATGGAGTTCGACCGTGCGAAGAACTGGACTTTTGACGGCGGTGAGCTGACTTCTCGGCTCGATAATGGCGATATGCTGATGTCATTCCATTTCATTGACAGCTTGGAGCGTGAGCAGACTGTTCAGGCTGAGAAAGAGCCGGAGGTCGCACCTGTTGTTGATGAGGTCGATGCTCCCACACCGGAAGCAACTGCACCCGATAAGGGCGAAAACTTCACCATTACTGATGATAACCTCGGTGACGGCGGTGCTAAGACAAAGTTCAGGGCGAATGTCGATGCAATCAAAACACTGAAAACACTTGAAGCTGAAAAGCGTCCTGCAACTGATGAGGAAAAGGAAACCCTGTCGAAATATGTCGGCTGGGGAGCTTTGGCAAAGGCTTTTGACAAGGACGATCCGAAGTGGGCCGCAGAATATAAGGAGCTTTCAGAGCTGCTGACTCCGCAGGAGTACGCTCAGGCTCGTTCAACGGTCAATGATGCTTTCTATACTTCTCCTACGGTTATTGACGGCATCTATGAAGCTCTCGGCAATTTCGGCTTTGACGGCGGTGCTGTCTTAGAGCCTGCAATGGGTATCGGAAACTTTTTCGGCAGAATGCCCGAAGATATGCAGGCACACTCCCAGCTTTACGGCGTGGAGATCGACTCGCTGTCTGGCAGGATCGCTCAGGCTCTTTATCCTGATGCGGATATTGCGATTCAGGGCTTTGAGCAGAACCGTTTTCAGAACGGCTGCTTTGATGTGGCTGTCGGCAATGTCCCGTTCGGTGAGCTTGGTTTCCGTGATACCGTCCACGATACCACGAAACTGCACGATTTCTTCTTTGCCGAAGCTCTCGACAAGCTGAAAAATGGCGGAATCATGGCATTTGTGACCTCGGCAGGCACACTCGATAAGCGTGACGAAAGCACTCGCCAGATGTTGGCTGACAAGGCTGATTTCATCGGTGCGATCCGACTGCCGGGTGGCAAGAACGGAGCTTTTAAGGATAATGCAGGCACAGAAGTGACCACTGATATTATCTTTTTACAGAAGCGTGAGGGCAAGTCTGTTGCCGAAATGTCCGATATTCCTGATTGGGTACATATCGGTGAAACGGCTGACGGTCTGCCGATCAACAAATACTTTGAACAGCACCCCGATATGGTGCTTGGTACGGTGGTCGAGGGCAATAAGCTCTACGGCAGCGGTACAATGGTTGTCGCTGAGGACGGCTTTGACCTGAGATCGGCACTTCATGAAGCAGTCGGTAAGCTGTCTGCGGAGATCAGTCATGAGCGTGGCAGAGATGTTTATGCGAAAACGGCTGACGGTGTGCAGGTGCAGATTCCCTCTAAACTGCGTAATTACAGCTTTTTCCTTTCTGACGATCAGGTTTTCTTCAAGAAAAATAACGCTGCCTGTGAGTTCCGTTTCGACAAGGGTACTGCACAGCACAAGCGTTTCAAGGCGTTTATTGAGCTTCGTGACCTCACCCGTGAGCTGATCGAAGCAATGGAGCTTGACAAGCCTGACAGCGTTATCAAGGATTTGCAGGCAAAACTGAATGTGGCATACGACGATTTCTATAAGAAATTCGGACTTATCCACTCTCAGACCAACAAGCGTTATTTTGCGGAAGATGTTTCGTATAACCTTGTGGCAGGACTGGAAAAGAGCTATGATAAGACTAAGCTCCTTGAAAAGTCCGATATTTTCACAAAGCGGACTATCGTGCCGCCGAAGGCTGTGGAACGAGTTGATACAGCACTTGAAGCACTCACGCTCTCCATTGCTGAGAAAGCACGGGTTGACTTTGAGTATATGGGAAAGCTCACAGGCATGACCGAGGACGAGCTGAAGCACGACCTTACTGGCGAAATTTTCAAGATTCCCCATACGGAGAATGACTATCAGACGGCTTCGGAGTACCTTTCGGGCGATATTCGCAAGAAGCTCCGTGAAGCTGAGGAGATCGCTGAGTATGATCCCGATTTCAATATCAACGTATCGGCGCTGAAACAGGCTATGCCTGAACCTCTGAAAGCCGGAGATATTGACATTAAGCTCGGTGCCGCTTGGCTCGATCCGAAGTATTACGAACAGTTCATGTATGAGCTGTTGCAGACTCCGGCATATCAGCGGAGTGACAGTCCGTCTGCACGTTGGAACAAGTCTGCTATCGTAGGGGTGGAATACTCCGTCCACGCTAATTCTTTCCATGTAAGCAACAAATCTTCCGACAGGTCGGTGCTTGCGACTCAAAAGTACGGCACACACAAGATGAACGCTTATGACATCTTTGAGCATTTGCTGAATCTGCAAGAGCCGAAGGTCTACAAGACGATCGAAGTGCCTGACGGCTTGGGCGATACAAAGGAAAAACGTGTGGTGGATATTGATGCTACCCGTGTGGTACAGCGTAAGGCTGACGATATTCGCAAGGCTTTCAAGGCTTGGATCTTCAAAGATCCGCAGCGCCGTGAAGCTATTGTAGAGCGTTACAATGAGCTGTTCAACAGTATCCGTCCCCGTGAGTTTGACGGCTCGGCTCTTTCTTTCCCGATGATGAACAGCGATATTCACTTGCACGATCATCAGAAAAATGCTATCGCTCACGCTATGTTTGGCGGAAACACCTTGTTCGCTCACTGTGTTGGCGCCGGAAAAACCTTTGAGATGATCGCTACTGCTATGGAAAGCAAGCGGTTAGGTCTGTGTACCAAGAGCCTGTTTGCCGTTCCAAACCACTTGACGGAGCAAATCGGTGACGATTTTCAGAAGCTCTATCCGGGAGCTAATATTCTTGTTGCGACCAAAAAGGACTTCAAGAAGGAAAATCGCCAGCAGCTTTTTGCAAAAATCGCTACTGGCAACTATGATGCGGTTATCATCGGTCACTCTCAGCTCGGTAAGATTCCTGTTTCCAAAGAGAGACAGGTCATGACCATTCAGAGCCAGATCGACGATATTCTGCAAGGCATTGAGGAACTGAAAAAGAGCGAAGGCTCTAAGTTCCAGATCAAGGCTATGGAGCGAACCCGAAAGAGTTTGCAGAAACAGCTTGACAAGCTCGAAAAAGCAGGACAGGACGATACGCTGACCTTTGAGCAGCTCGGAATCGACCGTTTGTTCGTCGATGAAGCCCACGAGTTCAAAAACCTGTTCGTCGCCACAAAATTGCAGAATGTAGCCGGAATTTCCAACTCGGCTTCACAGAAAGCACTCGATCTTTTCCTCAAATGCAGATACCTCGATGAAAAGACAGGCGGCAAGGGCGTTATCTTTGCAACTGGCACGCCCTACGCATCACCTTATCAACACTAAAAAATACCGAAATTCCGCACTTTTTCAAATGCTGAATTTCACCTCAATACCTGTTTCATCGGATATAAGCACGACATCTATCATAGCTGCCGCTACATCGTGCTTTTCCTGCACCGTCAGCTTATCCCACTGCTTCATAGGTTCTTCCAAAGGCTTTGTGTCGATCGCCTTACGCTTACGGCACATTGTCTGCATTTTTTTATCAAGCTCCGATTTCTGTTCGTGCAGGGCGCTAACACGCTTCTGAATGTAGTCAAAGAGTACGCTGTCCGCATCAGCGAGCTTTTCCATGAGCTTCTGTATCTCGCTGTCAATGCGAATGATCTCCGTTTTGATACTCTCCGTTTCGGTGTCGGGCTTGCTGTCCTCACGCTTTGCGATTTTGAGCTGTTCGATACGCTTCTGCATTTCTTTCAGCACAGCGTCCTCGACCTGTTTCGGCTTTAACTGAATGGGCGGAGTGGGACAGCCGTTCAGCGTGAACTTGCCGTAGTCGATGAAGCGGTGATACACCACACCTTTTCTGTTGGCACAGTGATTAAAGTGCATCGCATAGCCGCAGCAGGCACATTTCACCATACCCACAAGCCAAGAGTTCATAGCCTTGCCGTTTGTCGGGAACTTGCTTTGATGCGACTTCCTGTCCTGCACTCTCAGCCACGTTTCCGCAGGCACAAGCCCCTCATGGTAGGCAACCTTGACGAAATGCGTATCATCAAGCCCGGCGTGAACGAACAAACCGTGAATACCGTCATAGACTTCAATATCGTCAAGCATTTCATATCCTTTGGAAAGAAAATAGCGATAGACCTCTTTGTCAGCCCTCACATAAAGCGGATTTTCAAGGATACGGCTCAGGTGAGATCTGTCAAGATTTGAAATGCCTGTTTTCGTGCGTGGTGTCGGTCTTGACGCATTGATATCGTTCTCCGTCATATAGCGGATAATATCGGTCAGAGAATTTTCGGGGTGCTGATACAGGTCATACGCCACACGCACCGCCTCAGCATTCTCCGAGGGAACAAGCACCGAGCCTGTCTTTCCGTTAATTGTTCTTCTTTCGGGAGTGTAGCCGAACTGAACTTTACCACCCTGATAGAAGCCTGTTTCTCTTGCCTTAGTCTGGAAAGCATCGGCTACTCTTGCGGCGATAGTCTCACGCTCAAACTCCGCAAAATTCAGCAGATTGTTTCGCATCATACGCCCCTCTTTTGTCTCCGTATTGAACGGCTCAGAGAGCGAATAGACGGTCACGCCGTAGCGGTCAAGCTCGTCCGTGATATTCAAGTATTCCCTCATATTTCTGCTGAAACGGTCATACTTTTTCACTATAATTCTGCTGATAAGTCCCTCACGGGCATCGCTCATCATCTGCATAAATGCGGGACGGTGCATCACATCTTTGCCAGACTTGCCGTCATCGCAGTAGATACGATAATCGCATTCTCCCACAAATCTGATACACTCCTCCTTCTGTGCGGAAATGGACAAGCTGTTGTTGCCCTTATCCTTGTCACTGACGGATCGACGTACATAGATCGCCGTGATACCGTCATTTGTTTTCGTTGTTCTTTTCATTGTTGACCTCCAATTGCGTTTGCAATCGGACGGTTGGTTTTACATCTATATCATAGCGCAACCGTCCGAAAATTGCAACAGCGTTCTTGTAACTGTAATCATTTTTCGGCAGATTGCCAGATCATTCAGTTGTTTCTTCTGTTCCGTTGCGGCGCATTGCACCGAGGAAAATATCGTACATCTTGTTGATCTTCTGCTGTCTGATTGTTTCGGGAACATCATCAGGGTAAGAAACTCTCACCTTGATACCCTCATCAGACACATAGTCAACTGCCTTCTCTCTCTTTTCTACGGCAGATGTTGTATTCAAATTATTAGTCCTTTCCGACAGCTTTATCTTTCTCGCTGTCTGTCATTTCAGGTTTGGTTATCAGCATCATAGCATCTCTCAGCTCATGCTGGATCGTGTAAGTATCGCAGTACCAATTATCGACATAACGCTTGCAGACAGCAAGCTGAATATCCAAAGGTCTGCGGCTGAGCGTACCCTCTGTCATACGCAGGAGTTTTGCGACAGCAGGCAGGAAATAAAGGCAGTCATCGCCCTTATGCTCCGCTATCTCATTACGCTGTACAGCATACTCGTCCGAGGTGAATTTTGCGATAATTTCATCAACGGACTCCTTGTAAATGCCGTCATAATTAAACAGCATACGCTCTTTGTCGAAACGCCCTTTGAACGGGATACCGCTTGCGGCGAGGGCAATGCTTATCAGCTTTCCCTTGTCAGAATTTATTGAAACATATTCCTTGTTGCTGCTCTCATAATCGTCACCAACAAGGAAAACATATTCACTCATTCAATGCCCCCTTTCATCAATCCTCGTCAAACAGAGTACGGGGAGAATCCTCATACAGAGAAGCCTTGTCCTTATCCGCAGGAGCGTTGTCCGTCAGACTATCAATATCCGAATCGGACATACCGCCGTCACGGAGCTTTTCAAGCTGTTCATGCTCACGCTCGATAGCGGAGAACAGGTCTTTGCCTTTCAGTTTGAACTTATCGGCAAGAGCCAGCAGATAGAGCTTGTTATACTCCTCCATATCCTTGTCGAGCTGTTTCTGTTCCTCAGCGATAGTTGCCTGTCGCTTGGCTATCTTCTTTTCGAGCTTTGCCAGCTTGTCAGCGATAGAAGTCGTAGCCATATCATCACCACCATTCTGAAAATTTAGTCGTGCCGAATACTCAGCCCCATACTAAAATTATAGCGCACTTTCGGGGTGAAAGTCTATTCGCAGTGCGCATGAAGTTGAGTGCGCCATAAAAGTTTTCTTATCGTGAAAATGTTATGGGGAAAATAAAAAAGCGGAACGCTTGCAACGCTCCGCATTAAGTAGATATTATTTCATTTGATTCTATTACTTTATGTTTGTAATAACCCAGTCGTGTTCTTCGTGCAAATATTCATTTCCGCAGTACGGGCAGGCTTTCACATTGCGTGCATCGAAACTTCCACCGCATGACGGACAGCTAACGGCTGAGAAAGAGAATCCAAGCTCGGTCGGAGCTTTGATATGCTTTCTGATACGCATTCTGTATTTGTCAGTTTTACTTTGGATTTTTCCTTTTTTGTAATGAAGACAGTCAAGAAAAAGCGTGACCTCTACATCACAAACATTATCTTTTATTTTGCAACTGTTTATGTTGAAGTTGAATAGCTGTGCTTCAATGATGTCAGCCGCTTTTTCAGGACACTGACACTTACAGCAGGCAAGCTCTGTGGCATCCTTGCTGTAAACAGCCATTCTGAACAGTGATGTGATTTTATCTCGGAAGTATTCGATTGAAAACTCAGGATCATGCCGTTTGATCTTATTCGCATAAAACAGAGTTGAGCCTGTACCTCCTCCGCCCCTCATATTCTTGCCCATAAAGAATATGACCTCAAATAGCTTTTTGGCTCCAAACAACATAGCACCGACAATACCTCCGGCAACAATGCCACCGGTGATTTTTTCTATTGCGCTGCTGTTCTGACCTGTGAACAGGACGTAAATCATTGTCAGTAAAATGCTAACCGTTATAAAGATTGCCAACTCACGCTTGTTTTTAGCAGCATTTTTGTCTCTATTATATTCCTCGCTAATGAAAAAGTTCACGACTTTCGGATATAGTTCGCTCATAAGGAATCCGGTATCACAGTATTTACATCCAGATTCGAGTTCCCCAAGAGTAGACGGCGCACCGCAGTGAGGACAGCATAACGGCATAGAAGCACTCGGCTGGGTATCATTTTTCAAACTCTGGAATATTGTACTCAGACCGATGTTCGCTGTATTTTTATAGAGCTGAGTCTGATTGCATCCGATGTTTCTTGTCATGCACATATTTCCGTTGACACTGCTGTTTGTGAATACTCTGTCGCTGTAAGAAGCACCATAAATATTGCCCGTAGCTGATCCCATATTTTTGAGATTGCATTGCATATCAAGTCCGAGCGATTGCAGTTTTTGTCTTTGCAGCTCTAAGGCAAAGCGCAGATCCTGACTTGCAAGTTCGGGCATTTCTCCTCCGTTATACCATTTTGACATCTGCCTTACGAATGTTTTATATGGCTCTGCCAAATCAGAATGTTCCGTAAAACTAAAGCCAAAAATACTCATTTGTTATTCCTCTTTTCAATATTCAAGCCAAGCGCCT
>Ga0310695_10002110_pt1 | contig 43064 bp, 25 predicted proteins | sample RumenRJG_04DNA_FD_203882 | JGI IMG/M metagenome (GOLD analysis project Ga0310695, IMG submission 203882) | Bovine rumen microbial communities from Lethbridge, Alberta, Canada - RJG_04 (v2) (version 2) | ecosystem: Host-associated > Mammals > Digestive system > Stomach > Rumen | place: Canada... | reverse complement strand
TGATGATATTATTGTTTCTGATGTGATTAAGAAGAACAGTTATCTGTTCAATTCGTACAACGATTATCTTGATGACCTCCTTACCAGTAAGCCTCTGAAGGATGATAACCTCGAGTTTATCAAGGCTGCTAAGTTCCTTGCCAATTATAAGAAAAACTATTACAAACTGCCGAAGAAGTATATCTACGGTAAGATGTATACGTTGAGTGACGGCACACCCATTGTGTTCTATGATGATGAGATTCAGATCGGTTTCGATACTTATAAGTATACGGACTTCGGTGATACTATTCTCTTGAACACGCTGCCGTCTAAAACGAAGAAGATTATCATTAACATTTATCTTCTTTAATTTTAACCATTAAGAACTATAAGTCATGGGATTAGTACTACCTACAACCAAAGTTCCAGCAACTTCTACGAACCCAAAATATTTAATAGTTTATGGGCTGCCCAAGGCAGGTAAGACAAGCGCATTAGCACAACTTGATAATAACCTGATCATAGACCTCGAAGGCGGATCAAAGTTTATAGACGCACTTGCTATACAAGCACGTACTATAAGCGACTTAGGAGAAATTGCTCAAGCCATTCGAGCTAAGAATGCAGAAGTAGGACATAATTTTTATAAACGCATAACAATAGACAATGCTACTCGCCTCGAAGATATTTGTATGAGCTATGCGTGCACGTTGTACAAAAAAACTGAACTAGGGAAAAACTGGAAAGGTGACGATATTACAACTCTCGCACGTGGAGCAGGTTATAAGTATCTAAGAGATGCAGTTAAGAAAGTCATCGATATGTTCAAAGACTTATGTGATGAATTCATATTAGTAGGACATGTCAAAGATAGTATTACTGAAAAAGATGGACAAGAAGTTAACGCAAAAGAAATCGACCTTGTTGGAAAACTTGGTAAAATCATCTGCGGAATGGCCGATGCTGTCGGGTACGTATATCGAAAGGATAACGAGACTCACATTTCCTTCAAGTCTGGAGGAGATGGTACCGTTATGGAAGCACGGGCACGTCATATTGCCGGTAAAGACATTGTTATTGCTACCGGTAATGAAGACGGAAGTATAACAACCTATTGGGATCGTGTTTATAAACCTGAATAAGAACTTTAAAGTCAATAAATTATGTACAGTACAAAAACAGCAACAACAAACAATAATGAGTTTAACAGCTCATATATGCCAGTAGGTATCAACGAAAATGTAACCTTGAAAGAGGTTAATGTAAAGAAAACAGACCAGGGTCGTGACTTCTTGGAGATTGTCTTCGAGAATGCACAAGGCCAAACAGCAACTTTGACTGAATGGAAGAACGAGAAGAACCAGTGGATTGTTACTGACGAAGATTTACAACGTCGTGATAATCAGCAGTTCGGTCGTATTTTACAGGTTATAGATGCAGCAAACGGTAGCCATACTGACTTCGAAGGAAGTTCGTTTGTAGAGATGATTAACTGGGTAAAAGCTCAGCTTGAACCAGCTACGAATCCTGCAAACATGCGTCAAAGTATGCGTCTAAAGGTTGTTTACGACAAGAAGGGTTATACGAAAGTTAGCTCTCTTGGTATTTTTGTTGAACCTATGAGTGTTCCAGAGGAACAGTCTCAGATTAAGCTTTGGAAGAATGACCTTCTAGAGCGTCCAGTACAGGCTGACGTAGAGAAGCCCGTAGATCCGCTCAGTATGAATACTGCTCCGGTTACTGAGACTCCTACAGGTGCTGACGACCTGCCCTTTTAATAGTTGGGATAGAATTGCATATTGGCGTGATAAACCACATCCTATACCACTATTAAACATGATAATAGAAAATGTCAGACAACACGCATTTGATTCATGGTATTATAAACCATGCAATGAATACACCGGAAACGGTTTATTAGAACAAATAGTCAGTGATAGAGATTACACTTCCCAGTAAGAGTATAAAAAGTGTAGACCTAGTATACAAAAGAGAGGCTCTTTTCTCGTTAGTATTGTTGCAGGGGTTATGAACAATTCTGGGTTTATTGTTCATATCTCTATGATATGGTGCTGACTACCGTGAGAAAAGGTCAGTGGTGGAGAGCTGAAGGTTGTGTAAAATGTATGACAATGACGATGATGCGAACGATAGTACATTTAAACAACAGTCAGCCCCTTTCAACTTTTCTTTTGTTTTTGTAAACTAAGGTAAGTATAGATAATTGGCATATCGGTGGTAAGCATTGACATATGATGCCTGAGATGTTACTCAGAGAACGTGGTGAGAGTCTACGACCGTCGTTGGGAACTCGGATTTCCCCTATACTACATTTATTCATGATAATTCGTAATTATTAATTTAAACATAATCAATATGATAACACTAAAAAGATTACATTTTTTTGTAAAAGAAGCTTCAGTTAACCAGAAGCGTGATATTCAATTTATAACATCACTTACGCATATTAAAAAAAGCGAAATTATAGCAATAACAGAACACATTAGAGAAACAACAATAGGTGATACTTGGAAAGAAATAGAAGTATATAATTATGTGAATAAACATGATCTCTATCTGTGCAGCTTTATGTTACGTAACGGAGATACTATTACTAATATTATAATAGATGATGTTGTAAAAAAGTTGATATCTGAATTAGATTAAAAATTTATGAATAAGTTTAAACACGGAACAACAGAGTACTGGATGGATTGGTATTGGAATCGTGGAGGACGAGAGAAAGTCCAAGCACGTAGATACATCCGAGAGTACGAAAGAGAGAGAAATAAATAGCTCTCTCACTTGCGGTCTTAGTTCAGTTGGTAGAACGCTGGTCTCCAAAACCAGTAGTCGGGGGTTCGAGTCCTTCAGGCCGCGCAATACAAAAGAGCTTATAAGCCATGTATAGTACAAAAACAGCGATTACAATGAGTCTTAGAGACTTGTTGGAAAAACTGGACGACTATGATATCTATTCATATTATATAGGTCAGTTTAAACCTGGCAAATTGATGAATAGTCCTTTAAGGAACGACGATAAAATCCCTAGTTTTGCAATATTCCCAAGCAGAACTGGGGATTTATTGTTTAAGGACCACGGAAGTGGAGAGTCTGGTAATGCTATCAAATTTATTAAGCTGTATAGAGGAATACAAACTAGAGATGAGCTTGAAAGAGAACTGCTCAGGATAGTAAGACGGATGAACCCTAATGAAACTATCAAGACTAACAACTACACAAAACCTGTTGGGTCTGGAGTAGCAGATATAGGGATAGTTCGACAACCTTTCACCGATATAGATAAACGATACTGGAAACAGTTTCATATATCTATAGACACGTTAAAGAAATTTAATGTGTTTAGCATTAAGTACTTTCTTTGTAATAGAGTCGTCAGAGGAACCTACAAAGAAGATAGTCCTATGTATGCATATAAGGTTTATGATAAATTTAAGATTTATAGACCTTTAGCTTCCAAGTATACTAAATGGCGTACCAATCTGACAAATCGGCACGTTCAGGGATTAGCCGAATTGCCTAAGGAAGGAGGTAATCTCTTAATCATCACTAAATCTCTTAAAGATGTGATGTGTTTATATGAGATGGGATTTAATGCTATCGCAGCTTCAAGTGAAACAACGTTCATACCCGATGATATACTAAAATCATTGAGAACGAAGTGGAAACATATTGTCATACTATATGATAGAGATGCTCCAGGAATGAAGAATGCTCGTAAGTATAGTAAACAATATAAATTTGATGCTATATTCGTCCATAAAAAGTTTAAAGCAAAGGACGTATCCGATGCTGTTAAAGCGAATTCGTTCTTTGCAGTAAAAGAATGGTTAACTAAAACAGTAGAAAGATATGCTTGCTAATATATTGATTGCCCTTGGTTTTTTGGGCACTGGTATCTTCGTTGGACTGGGCTTAGCTGCCTGGTGTGATATGAAGAAGAATTCTAAAAAGTCAATAACGAAGAAGGTTGGTACAACAACCGTAACATTCGTTTATGACGAGTAAAGGCAGAGTTAAAAATGCGACAAAAGTCGATGCGTATGGACTACATTTCCGTAGTAAACTCGAACTCTATACGTATGAAGCTTTTATGAAAGCAGGAATACCTGTTAAATATGAGCCAAAGCATTTTACTCTGCTACCCAAGTTCGAGTGGATGGGTCAGAAAATAAGGCCTATTACATATCTACCAGACTTCGTAGGACGAGGTTTTATAGTAGAATGTAAAGGCCTTATGGGGGACTCTTTTCCTTTGCGTTGGAAGCTTTTTAAGTATTACTTACATAAGCACCGCGCAAAAACTAAATTATATCTTGTGAGAAATCATAAAGATGTAGACAACATGATTCAAGAAATAATTAAGAACCAAAAGAGTCAAAAGTTATGAATGAATTTATACGTTCCGGTAGTAAAATCTATACCAGGCCGACTGGTGTAGATTATACGCTAGAAAACGGTGTTACATATACTCTCAAATATAACGAATGGGAAGGTACGTCATATCTTGAGCTATCGAACAACCTAACACTACCTGCAAACTATTTCTATGGAACAGAAGATAAAAAATTCGTAGATAAAGTTTTAAAGTATTTTGAGCAGACAGCAAAGAATACTACAGGTGTGATGTTGAAAGGACTTAAAGGGTCTGGTAAGTCTATTACCGCAAAAAAGATTGCCTTAGAGTCTAACCTTCCGATTGTAGTAGTAGATACTCGATTCCCAGCAAAACGCTTAAACGAGTTCTTTAATAAATTTCAGCAAAACGTTATAGTTTTGTTCGATGAGTTAGAGAAAAATGAACGATACTGGGATACTGATGATTTACTTTCTTTCTTAGATGGAATTTCAGCAACGTGTAAAAAGCTTGTAATCTTTACGTGCAATAGCGATAAAGATGTATGTGATTTCATCAAAGACCGTTGTTCTCGTGTGCGATATTGTAAAGTATTTGATGCATTGTCAGAAGATGCTGTACTTGGATTATGTACACGTGAACTTGAAGATGAGGGTGAAGCTCGTGCAGCTTGTGCTTTTATAATGAAGACGTTCAAGACTATTAGTTTTGATAATGTTCTTTCGTTTATAGAAGAAATAAAGATAGATGCGAAGTCTACGTATGAGGATTTGATGAAAGACCTAAATATCTATAAGAAAGAATGATGGACATTTCAATTCCTTATTACGAGGACAGAACACGTATATCCAATTCGAACATAGGCTGGTTTCTGAATAAGGGACCAGCCTTTTTGCATAAAATGCTAACAGATCCGCCAGAGGAAGAGAAAAACTCTACTCTGGAGAGAGGTACCATGATACATGAGTACATTCTGCAGCCTGAAGAGTTCAAAAAAGACTATGTAGTCTGGGACAAAAGTAGACCTTCTTCTGCACAGCAAGAGAAGTTCTGTCAGGCATTAGCATTTTCAACAGAAATAGAGCCAAATAGAGCCATTCTAAGCGCTTATAAAGAAGCGTATAGTACGAGAGGCAAGTCAGATGATTTGATGCTCTCAGAAGGCCTTAAAATAGCCTCTACGTTGAAGGATTATATTGACTTTCTGAAGTCTAATGACGGAAGGAAGATGATTAGTCCTTGGGATGTTAAAATGCTTGAGAAAATCAAGCAAAACATCCAGTCACATAAGCTTGCAAATAAGATAATATGGCCATTAAGTACATTTGGATATGAACAAGATGGTACATATACAAGCGGTGTTATAAACGCTTGGCATGAATTTCATATCAACTGGACATACTATGTAAAGATGGCAGCTGGAGTTGAGTGTAAATCGTTGTTAGATGGTCTTACACTTGACTTTAAAAATAAAAAGGCTACTATCTATGACTTAAAGACTACACAAAAGTTGTGGCACTTTGAGGATAGTATTGAACAGTATGATTATTGCAGACAATTATGCTTTTATATGCAAGCTGTAGTATGGTATTTAAAGTATGAACTTAAAGAAGACCCTAATAGTTGGAAATTTGAGTATTATATTATAGGTATTGATACTACAGGCAGTAACGAAATTCGTGTGTTCAAGATAGATTATCGTATGATTGATGCGAGAAAGGAAACTATCATGAATGCTATGAAAGCTATAATGTGGCACCAGGATACAGGTAAGTGGGACCATAGTAGAGAATATTATGAAGGCGATGGCTCAGAGTCATTGAACCTATGAGCAATTTGTTAAAAATAGCAATACCGCTGTTAAACGATGAAATAGAATGGAAAGATATACAGAACTCTAGTGGTTTTGTAGGGGCTTATTTTGAAGATAAGAATAGGCCGTTCTTAAATAACCATTTGTTTTTATTGTATGATGCGGAATCGAAAGAAGAAAATTCACTTAGTTGTTTTTATAAGTTAAATAAACTTAAAAACGTATATTCAACTAAGACTATTTATATAAAAGATAAACCGTATACGCTGTTTACTTTTACTATAGATAGTGTCATAAGAAGACTTCGAGATGGTAATATAATACTCAATCCTATGCAAAAGCAAAAGGTATTGAGTTTTTGGAAGGATAGGGACGCTTGGATAATGAATAATATACTCCTTGGAACAATGTATGAGCGTCCTGAACCTTCCATATTACCAGAGGAAGACTATATGCCTGAACTTTCTTCGCATAAAAAAAGGGAGATACTCGTTTGAGTACCTCCCTTTTATTTTTCTATATAAGTATAACAACACATGTAATACGTAGAGTTAATCGGCATATTCGCCAATTCTAGATTTTTTATTGTTTTTCTTTTTAGCTCCGTGTGAACCTAAACCATGCTCTTCGTTCCATTCTGATTGTGTTTGTACTAGAGCACTAGTAGGAGCAAGACTACGATAATAATTAAGCGTAGATTTGATTCCATCTGTATGCCAAGAACGTACGATGTTATCTACACCAGTAAATGACATTATTTTTAGTATGTCTCTAGTTCCACGAGTCATATGTTTATAACCGCCTGATTTAATTTCCTCGTCAATACGTTGAGAGAATAAGTCAGTCGCAAGACCCCACATTTGACCAACATCGTCTAGATATGAAGTAGCTACAGACGGAGAAGTAAACAATTCTACTGTCACCTGTGGTGTCCATGGTGTAAGACGTTCTGTAAAGCCTCTTGTGGCAAGCAAAGCTAACTTCCATCTGGCCCAGTCGGCAAATTTGTCGTCCATGTTGTTAGTATTAAAATGCAAACCTTTATCGTCTCCGGTTAGATTTAATGACCAAGCTGGTGTTTTATCATCGTCATAGTTATGTGTTCTCGCAAAAGATATACTCCACAACATTAAGAATAATAATCCACCTAATATAAGCAATTCAGATACACTACGTCTTACGGCGTATTGTTGAGGTTTAGTTAAAACAGATTGTCCTTGTACAGCGGCTTTTGCGTTTGCAGTAAGTTTATACATACCTCTACAAAAATCTTTAAACACAGCTCCTTCAAATTCTCCAGTCTCGAGGTTTACTAAACCTAAATCGTCTCTTTTGTATTCAGATGTCCAACTTATTTTATGATCCCCGTCTTCTGTAACATAGTCGGCTCCAGTCTTAAATCTATCCCAGTATGTGTTAATATAGAAATTACGCATAAGAGTTAAGAACGAACCAAAGACATTTTGTTGAAGTTTTGCTTTTTCTGTTTGAGGCATTACACCATTATACAACGTCGTTCTATCTCTGAGTCTGCCAGCAATTCTGTCTTCTAATTTTTTGTCTACTATATCTTTATACTCATCTTTAAGAGTAAAATATCCATCGACAACTTCATACGCATCCCAAAGAGTTTTTTTCTTTGCTTTCTTCCACAATCTTACAGCTTCTTTTTCTGTATATCCAAGCTTAGTAAATTCGTTTATGGCATCTGTTTTAGAATAAAATCTATCTTTACCTGTCTTAGGATCACGTATAAGTCTATAATGATTGTACGTAGCAGTAAGCATCATAGAATTTATCATATAGTCAGTTATAGTATAACCTCCCATCAACAGGTGATCGTGAACAAATTTATCAAGTTTAAACTTGTCAGTCATCGCAAATATTTCAGAGTTGCTTCTACTGAGTTGGTTATATTGCATAGCTGCAACGAGCTTATCGTCTACAACAGGATTACCTAAACCTTTTAACATCTTGCGAGTGTGTGCTATACATTGACCGAAAGCAGTAAGCATATCTCTTTTTGTTATATACTTACCTGCTACAGCATCACACAGCATAGAACACAATGCGTCCATATAACCCACTTCAATAGTTGTAAAGTTTACACCAAGCATTGCGACAGCTGCTGTATTACGAATAGTCTTGATACCTTGGATAGTGCGTTGTTTAGATTCTGTTATCTTTTCATTACTGTCAAATCCGAAAGATGTTTCTTTTCCATAATAACGTTGGTCTAACATGTTTTCAACCTTCGTATACTGGTCTTCCATTCTGTTACCGGTTTTTGTATCAGGCTTAATTGCATATTTTATAAGTTCTAGTGTAGGCAAGTTTTTAGATTTATTGGCATAATTACAAGCCATATCATAGAACATTATTACAGAGCCTAAAACATCTGTGGTTTGAACAGATGGGTTGTCAAGCTTATTTATAAATCTTATAGGAATATTGTTTACTACAGTACCGTCAGGTCTTCTAGCCAAATCAGTATTAGTAGACACATCACCTGTTGTTTCTGCATATTTAACTCCAAACTTTCTTACAGAATACTTTAAAGCGGTTTGCCACTCTTTATTACGAAGAGTATTAGATAATACTGACATAGTCCTACCACTGATTTGTGGAAGCATGTGATCTCTATTTAACGCTTTATTTGGGATCATACTATTAGCCTCATCCATAGTATCAAGCAGAGCTTTTAAGAATTCTTTTTCTTTGCTGCTTAATTCATCAAAAGCTTTGTTTTTATACATGTTTTTAGGCTGCATAGACTTTCCGTCTTTTACAAAATTACTATTTACAAAGACAGAAGATTCATCTAATTCTGAATATTCACTTCCAGGTCTGTTTTCTATACATTTCACAGTACGACCTTGTACAGTTAATGTAAAATTATTAGGCGTTAAATATCTAAATGCGTTTAGATATTTAATCTTACCATCATAATCTGTATAAGTAAACAGTTGATTAAATACGTTCGTCAAATTTGTATTAGAAGCAGCTGCTTGACGCCACTGATTATATAAATAATTGGCAAATGATTCTGAGGATGTATCATCTTTTGTGACATACTTCATTGTAGCTATTTGCTCAAACGTAACAGCTGTATTTGTAGGAGATGTGCCGTTTATGCCTCTTAACTTTAGATCTCGTTTTATATCTGCCATCCTCTGTTCAAGTCTCTGCAACTCCTTCCAACCAGATTGATCTGTATTAAGGCCTAACCCTAATTTATTCAAGTTGTGAGATCCTGCGCCCTCTCTATCTTTTAGGGCATTTATGATTTCAGAATGGCGTTTCTTTAACCTCTCTAATTCTGGAGTAGTAGCAGCGGTACCAACAACATCGTGAAGTAAATCATAGAATTCTGGAGTTATACGCATTGTTTTATTGGTTTTCTCAAAATCTATTACTTCTTGACTGTTTGCTCCATATTTTGCTTCTATTTCAGCTTTAGCTTTATTAAATGCCTTCCAATCTGGCTTATAATGAATCTTATCAGTTATATATTTGTTCCAGTTAGAAATCTCATCGGCTATTTTTAGAGCATCGCCACTTTTTTCTTCTACTACTAACACACCGTTAGAATCTGTGAATATATAATGACTACCGAGATCTCTTTTTTGTCGCCTTAATAAATCTAATTGATGTCTTTCGTTTTGTGTGAGTTTTGATAAATCTACAAACCCAGATGCCATTCTACATTTATCTAACAGCAGGTCTATTTGACGTTGTAATTGGTTTTTAGCCTGCATTGTTTTGGGAGACATATATCTACGCCTTGCTTTATAGTAATCTAGAGTATATCTTCTATTACAATGCGCATCCAACCAAGTATCTAGTTCGTCATAATACTTATTATAAACACTATCGTCTTTAATGAAATCTTCTTCTGGAAAAATGGTGTGACCATCTTCGTCGGCAGTAAGTCCATATTTTACACGTAATTCTTCTTCTTTCCTATCTTTGTCTCTGTAGAATTGTCCATAATTAATATCACGTATGAAATATCCAGTAGGTATGCCATCCCTGTCAAATTCCATGAATCGCTTTTGCCAGTTATAAGGACTTATTTGAGAGCCTTTAGGACGTAACTCATTATATTTTCTAATAAGCTCATTGCCTTTCTTAAGAGTTTGTCTAGAGGTGTCATATTCTGCAGAAGACATCATCTTTTCTACTATTCTAACGATTGGGCTCTTTGACCTAGAAGCCATTCCTATAAGAACTTCTCCTGCGGCAAGATCTCCATATGCAGCATCTTGTTCAAGCCACTTCTCCATATTATAGATAAACGTTCCTTTATCTATTATAGCGTCTTCTGAATTTACATAGTCTGTTAAAACTTTCCTAACATATGGTTTTACAACTCTTGCATTATAATCAGATTGTAACATTTCTATGTTATAGAGAAGCTGATTTACAAAATTTTCTAGGTTTATTGCGTTTGGATCGTTGGCAGTTCGATACTGATTAAATTTATTTATAGATGATGTTTTGTCACTAAATAAACTAGATACAATGTCCAACATGTTTTTATAATAACCTATCAGATCCTGTTGTATAAAGTTTATTTCTTGCGGATTCCAATTATCTATGTTTACTTGTATTAAAAGATTATTGTCTATATAAGACCTAGTTCTACCTATTTCTTGGTTTGCATTTACCAAGAAGTCTTGTATAATATTGTAAACGTCGTCTATAGAATCTTGATTAGTCCCGTCTATAATTTCCAATCGTGTTTTTAAATCAGCAATGAGTCTTTGGTTTTTAACATTTCTAGACAGCTGTGACTTCAATCTGGTTTTTACACCAGAGCGAATATTAGAAAGAACTTCTTTGTCTTTATCAGACAGGAATATAGATGACGACATATTACCATCTTCACGGTCGTATATCATCTGGTTACTATTAGTATATTCTAGATCTTCAGCTATCATGTATGCTGCGTCTACAGCTTTAAGTATATCCTGTTTCTGAGCAGCAGAAAAAACAGTGTTAATTATGTTTTTGACAATACTGTTTAAAGTAGCCCAAGTATTTCTAAACCAATCAACTATATCTGGATTTCTACTAGAAACTGGCTCTCTGGTCATATTGTTTACCAGATCGTCTTCTAACTGTTTGGATGTTTTATGACCGTTGTCTAGAGATTTTAAAGCTGCCTGTATTAAATCAGATCCCCAGAACATTCGAACATAATCTCTTGCTAATTCAGAATCGAGAGTGGTTAGATCACCATCGTACAACGCTGTGTATATAACATTTGCCAAGCTTGTAACACCTTTTACAGATCCTACTTGTTCGTACTTAGACCTGTTTATGTTTTCAAGATTATACGCTTTATATGTATCTTCCTGTAAGCTGTTTATAAAGTATTCTAACATCAACTTTCGTTGACCGGTTTCTTGGCTTTCATAATAACCGTCTAGACTTAAAGACATTCCCAAAGACTGCGCCAAAATAATCTGTTTATCTCGCATCAATGCGTTAGATCTGTCCAAATTAAACTGACGTCTTGCGTTGTTTTGAACACGTTGCAGATCATGTACAGACGCATCTTCATTATTCATCTGATACTGGTTTACTACAGAATCTATATATTGTCTTCTTTCTGTATCTATTTGTACACCTAAATCATATATTTCACGTGTAATAGACCCAGTTGTATGATAAAACATGTCGTCTGAATCTATATTTATATCAAACCTAGTATCTTCTGCATTTATTAAGTCTGAAAATTCTTGTAATGTTAGACTTTTTAATTTTGTCGGGTCGATATATACAGTTTCTCCGATTCTATCAGAGCTGTTTAATATTATAGATTTCAACCAGTCTACAAATTGCCTTACAAAATCTGCAAACTTGCTGTGATTATTGTTCTGGATGTCTCTGTTTACATATCTTGCCAATGCCTGAGTTACTATCTCATTATCGATGGTATCTTGTCCTGCATCTTTGTATATGTGTTCGATTTGAACAGTTAATTTTTTAAAATCTTTCCTAGCTTCACGGAGCAACGATTCAAAAAGATTTTTGTTGTCCGTTTGAAGAGTCTTTATTAACATGTGTAATATTTCCTCAGAAGCTATCTGGCCACCTTGTTTTGATAATCTAGAACGTAACAAATAAACTTCCCCGTGATATACTATACTTTTGTTGTGGTTATCTCTCAATATACCCTTTAGTACGTCTTCTTCAACGGGGTCATCCCTATGTATATCGTCTATGTCGTCTACAAAATTAATACGCAATGCTGGAAATTTATTTCTTAAAAAATTTACAACATTTTCCGCAGCTTCTACTCCAGTAGTTCCTTCCTTTTCTATTACATCGCTAAGACCTTTTGTACCGTTTACTTTTTTATCTACATGTAAAAGTATATTATCATTCTCAGTAGAGAACATGCCATTGTTATCAGTAGCCGATTTAATTTGGTTAGGTTCAAATACTACCAACTCATCGTATATATCATTTCCTACAGATAGTGTGTCCCTATTTAAAAGAGCATCCGCTCTTTTCCTTGAATTTGAAGTAGCAGTGGCGGTAATATTCAAAGAGTGTTTTGTAAATTCATCAGATGCGTAATTATTGTCATCAAATATATTTCGTGCATTTAAAAAAACAGGATATATAACATTGATAGTTTTGGTTTTTATAACCTCTGGGTTTGTTGTAAAATAAAAACCGTTAGTTTCATCTTCAAGTAACCCTAAGCCAGTATTTATCTTTTCTTTATCAAAAGCTGTAAATTTATTTTTGCTTGCGTGATATACCACCAAAGGCTCGCCATTTTCATCTACTACTTTAGAAGCGTTGGTAGGATCATTAATCCAGTCGCCAAACCAGTTCATAAAGCCGCCGCTATACACTTTAGCTTTTGCTTGTATTGCTTTTTGTCTGTCGTTATTACATAGCCCAAGTAAGTCTTCGAAAAGCTTAGACTTGGCCCCGTTAGGGGCCTTGTCTATAGGATTTCCATTATTAAGCGACCATATCGCATATGCCGCCTTTTCGCTTGTTGCTTCTTTTAATTCATTAAAATCCCTAGCAACATCGGGATTACTAAAATTTGGACATATTATCATAATCGCTTAATTTTAAGATTTACAATGTTTCATAGCGTCATCTGAGAATTCAGAATCGTCAAACTTATTATTTTGAGAAGATTGCTGTTCTTTTCTTAATTCATCACGCACTTCCATCAGAAGTCTTGGGAATTCAGTACCCCACTTACTTTTATCTTGAGTATGAGTAAGAGTAGCATTACCTGTAGAAAGAAGTCTTTGTAGAGCCTGAGGATTTTGTTCAAACGAAGCTTTGATGAGTGATTTCATTATTTTTGACGAATTAGCATCCCACCTATCTCTATCAAGATGTTTGAATTTGGAACCAAGTTTTTTAATTTCGGCAGAATTTTTAGAATTTAATATAGCATTGTACAACCTACTATTAAATTCATTATCTTCTCTACTAATTAATTCTCCGCTAGGTAATACATGCGATTGCCATCCGTCATTAGTTTCTCTGCCAACAAATGTAAATTTTGCTAATTGGAATGCTTGTTCTACACTGAAATACTCAATTTCTCCAGCAACCCAATTTGCTCTATTGTTTTTAATTGTAAATGGCCTTTCTGCGAAGTTACTCAAATCGGCATTTTCTCCAGTACCCGCGTAGATGTTAATCTTAGTTTCGGGACCGATAATGTTCTGTGCATCAACGGATGTAATAGGAACTCCAGGATCAGGTGCGGTATTGTCTTCTTGCTTAAACCCAGTATAATCTTGAATAACTACTTCTTGATTTCTATTATAGGCTCTATTTAATCCGTCTATAATAGCAGCAAAGTTAGGTTCAGACTTAGCAAACGATTTGACTAAATCACCAACATTAGCTGCTTGATAGGTCTTCTCTAATACATCCTCGTTTATGGTATACTCTGGAGAAGACATTCCGTCGTTTCTACCGTATTCGGTTATTAAGAAACCACCTCCAATCTGGTTACCTTTCGGATTTACTTTAACATATACTGGATATTCTACACCAGTCTTGTTTTTTGCTATCTTGTGGAGTTTATAAATTGTAAACCTCCTCTGACTATCATAAGACTCCCTGTCTTTTCTACGAGGAATCTTTATGAACATCGGTGCTGTTTCTGGATCAATAGAAGCTTTATATACTTCGCCATCCTTCTTTATCGCAGCAAGTATGGTAGCAAATCCATAAGGTACTCCGTTTACCTTGGTTGTGTATTTCATAAACTGAGGCTTATCGTCTTTATCCTTAAGATTGTACTTTCTTACAAAATCGTTATCAAACCAGTTATTAAGAATAACATCTTGAATGTCAAGGTCTGTTTGTACTCCCATAGAATATTCTATAAGCTTTCTTTGTATGAAATCTCCATACTTAGATTCTTCTCTCCATGATACAGGCGCATACTTAAATATCTTAGTAAATCCACCTCTATCACCAGATGTAATGAATCCGTACACGATAAGATCTCGTGCAAACCTTCTTATATTGTTTTCTGCATCCTTATTGTCATTCTTATAATGAAGCAGTTCATCCCAAGCATCTATTATATAGTTTGCAGTACTACCACTATCTTCTACGAAGTTGAAGAATTTAACAAACTTCATTGTTTCGTATGTATCTGGCTGTTCTCCAACTATAGACGAACCAGTATATTCTACTTCTTTACCAGGAACCAACATTTGTAATAATACGTTGTTTGGTTCGCCATTGGTATCTAATAAGTTTCTGTATACTGGATTTATCTTGATAGCTACTTGCAGGCGATTCAATCTGTCGTAAATTGTATTTTTACCACCCTTTATTCTAGCTTTTCCGTACATAGGCGGAAGCTTATGAGCTATGGTTAATGCGTTGTTTTCTCTATCGTAACCGGTGACAGTACTATTTATCATATAATATTTACCGTCTGCTCCAGCGTATGTAAGTCTGATTGGCCCATTCACATAAGTAGACAAATCATGATTTGGAGAACCTTTTACAGATACAGATGTTCCTTCAGATCGTATAACGAATTCAAGATTTTCTTCACTTTCGCTGACAAGATCGTGCAAAAAATGCTTATTGTCGGATATACGCGGTACATACTCGTTCACAAAGAATTGCGACTTAATTGCAGCACCCATCGCATTTGCTACTTTAGTTACAAGAGGAGTGCTTAAAGAGTCTTCTCTTCCTATTGCTTTCAGTATGACATCCATAGTTCCTCTAAAGGCTGGTGTACTTTGTATGAATTGCTTTCCTAATATATCTCGTACACTACTTATGGCATTTTGCGTCTTCTTTCCAATATAAGACTTGTTCTTCATATTCGTCAAACCTATAGGTTCAAACAAGTTTGATTCCCTAACAGTATCATATACTCTATAAAAACCTTCTTCGAATACCATCTGTTCTGTTACACTCTTTCCGTGTTTCTTTGTATCAATCTTGCTATACGTAACAAGACTAGATAAAGCGTTTGCATATTTATCAAACTGTAAATACGCAAGATAGTAGAACAGCTGATTTTCTATATTTAGCTTTTTAGATTTTGCATCAGATATTAAATCGGTATTGAACAGCGATGCTATCTTCTGATTTATTTTAGTACGAAGGTCAGCGTTCTTATCTCCGCCTTCTTTAACGACTTCAATAAGTTGCATTGCATTCCTACCTTCAAATATAACTCCACTTTCCTTAAACCAGTTTTCAGCAACCTCGTCTATAGCTTCTTGTTGCAATGTATATTTACTACTATATGGATCTGCCATATACATAGCGCTAGCATTTACATAAGCTTCAGACAAAGCTCTCATTATAGGCTGACTAGTAAAGTAGAATGTCTTTCTACCGAGACCAGTACGAACCAATAAGTTTACTAGATTATACGTAAACGGTCCTACATTAAGTCTGCTTATATACGGATCTTTTGCAATATCCACGTGAGCATTAATAAGGGCAGACAACCAAGACATGATAGATTCTTTATCTTTATCTTCACGGTTATCTAATGACTCTAAGTCTAATGCTGCCATGATACTAGATTCGATGTGTTTAAATCTAACATGATACATCATTGTCAAGATGTGGTTGTTATTATTTAATGCAAATGGACCAATACCTATTTTACCAGTAATGTAATCGTTTTTAGATTCAGTTTGCGTACTTAAACTATAGAAGCCGTATGGATCTTCCTTTGTAGTAGAAGAGCCAGATTCTATATCTTTTATTATACGTTTTAGAAGTTCTGTATCATTGTCGATAGATCTATGTAAGAAGTTTGTAGTTCTCTGTTTATGATCTTCAGCAGACGTCCAGTCTAATAGAAGCCCTATATAATCTCTCAACAACATGTTTTGATAATATGCATCTTCCTTTTCTTCGAACGTATCAGAAACAACCTGGTGATATTTACCATCTTCTCCTTCTGTTCTGTTTATCTTATATCTGATCGCAGATAAGAATAGTTTATCAATGTCAAACATTTATATTAACTTATATTTTCATATAAGATTAGACTATATCTTCGCTCTTTTGAGCGCTCCCAATTTCCACATTTCTGTGTACATCCAAAGGACGTCTCCTTTGGCTTAAATCATATGTTATCTTGTGTATCATAGACGGAACTTGTAATACATAAGGTTTTATTATATTTATAAACTTAAGTCCTTCTTTAGTTCCACAGCATAAAGAATAACTATCTTTCTTTTTACCTTCGTGAAATGCATAAAAATTTATATTCCATTCTTCTTTAAAATAATCTATGATTATTTGTAACTCATCTTTTGGAATACAAGTTGCTATTTTTATATAAAAGCCCATAGGTCTGCCATTTTTATCTTTACGAATATTAATGTGGCCGTCGTCCATATACCAAATAGCAACACCTTTTGCATCGAGTCTGTTTAAAAGTTTTCTGTTCCCTATTGTTTTAGAAGGCTTATAAAAAACTCTTCTCAACACTTTTATAAACGGGATTATACTTAACTGTACGTACAAAACATTTTTTCCAATGTTATATCCACTTGACGATATATATTCTTTTATACCGGAATTCTTTATTCCAGCGTTGTTCAATTGTTTTATTTTCCACTCTAGATAATCTCTTTGTTGCTCACAGTGAGATAATTTAAATACATTGTTATTCATAATAGTTCCGTCTCCTAATAACAATGCTATAAGTAAATTTCTACTTTCTTTTGTAATTTTTGTTTTCATAACGATTTACGTATGTTATTATATGATTTAATATTAGTCGTTGAACCTTACTCTACTAACGTATACAGTAGAGTCTTGGCTGCTGATTGCCCTCGTCTTTACGTTAGGGTTTCCCAGCAATTAAAGGAGTTTTTTATGGTTCGAACAATGACATCGTTTATCCGAACCAGTAATCTTGGTAAATTCTGCAGGAAGGATGATAGTATCGTTTACAACAGGAAGAATATCAACAATGCGAAGTGCGTGTATAGAAGATTCAGCCTGCGTAGGAATACGATAGCCTACTATATTAGCAGATGCCTCTTTTCCAATAATCTTTCTGTTTATAAGCCAGTTCCTTATTTCAGAGAATGTCATTTCTCTAGTTCTGATTCTGCGCTTATATACAGGATTACCTTTTTCGTCCTTCATTGGTTTTCCATCCTTGTCCTTACGAACGGCGTATATTACTTTACCGTTAGCATCCTTTTTAGCATCTCCGCGTGCATCCAGCTCTGGAACCAAATCCCAAACAACATTTCTGTTTTTATCCTTAATTGGAACTCTCGGGAAGTCTCCACCAAGCATCTTCTTGATAAAATCAACACTCACTACACAGTCCATAGAACCTTCGTCGTTGACCATCTGTAAACGCTCTCCGTTGTTTATCTCAGGTGACATGTTTTCGTCACTTACGATGTTTCCGTTATTGCGTTCGTATAAAGAAGATCCTTCCATTGCCCACACAGATCTCTGAATGAATGCTGCGCCTGGAGTTTCTATATCGATAACCTTCTTATTGATAGAAGAAATCAGTACACTCTCTAGCCAATTTGAATTAGAAACAGCATTGAGCGGCAGTCTCATATGAGAAGGTTTGCCCTCCTCTTTTATTATCTCTACAGCATCAAGTATGTTTTTATCGGGATCTTTAGACGATAACATTTTTAAAATTTCTTTGCTGAATTTAGCATCGGAATTTATTGTATAATCACCATCACCGTCTTTATCAAAGAATCTCTTTTTAATGTTGTCTAAACCCCTGCCGGACAGTTTGTTTATGACATCCATTATTTCGTCTCTTAGCTGAGTTCCGTTTAACCTACGACCATCTTGCATAAAATAATCACGTCCGTCAAAGAGGTTTGTCATGAGCACCTTAGTCATCTGTGTACCCATGGACATCATCCATTCTTCTTTTGGATCTGTATTTAACTGCTTACGCAAGTATATAAACTTCTGCTTATACGTACCAAAATCAAAAGATTCATCGAACGTCGGCTTTAAAGGATTATTAATGTTGCCACCCACGTGATTTAAAGGATTGGATTCATCTCCATCTTGTGCATAATCATCCCAGTTTATAGGTTTAGAGTATTGTCCTCCTACTTTAACTGCAGATTTAACCATGAGCATATCTATACCTTGCCGTTTCATCTTGTTGTAGATATTCTGCATTCTTCCAGTAGACATACACTGGAACATTGGGAACAAAGCCATCTTATTATAGTAGGCTATTTGTACACCTGTTTTAGGGTGTTTTCTACGGCCAAATGCTGTATATTTCTGAGAACCAATTACTTCTGTAATTACATCCTTATAGGCTTGTTGTTTTTCTAATATAGTAGATCTAACTTCTTCTCTTAGAATCTTAAACGCTTTTTCTATTTCAGAACTATAATTACCGTTCATTCTCAACAGCATTTCTGCCATAGTATCGCTTATATATGCACCACCATCTGCAACGTCTATACCATCGTCTATCTTACCATTCTTATACTTCAGCCTGTAACTATCTGTAGCTTCTTTTGCTTTTCTCAAAGCTATAGACTTGGTAATAGGATCAAGTGAATCTTCAAGGGCTTGCAAAGGAGTAGAATCTATTTCTCTAGATATTCTTTCGCGTATCTCTTGCTCTCCTTCATCAGGTCTTCCGTCGTATTCATCGAGGAACCCAACATCTTCTGGAGACAGTTTAGACCTACCAAATCTGTTTGCCGTGCTTATTATACGATCGTATTTTTCTCTAAATGCGGATATCTCGGCTTCTTCTCTAGATAAGTAAGCAGCTGTTACGATTTCTCCGTATCGCATACGTTCTTCGATAGCTTCAATTTGAGGAGATTGTATAAGTTCGTTGTCTACTTCTGCGCATACATACTCACCTGTAAATCTACCATCTGCATCTAGATATTTAGCAGGTATATCTTTTAACTCAGTAAAGTTATTATTTCCGGTTGATACAAGACCACCGAGACGCTTTAATTCGTCTACCGTTCTGTCTATAAGATTACCTTCGTCGTCGTACTTCCATTTGTAGAAAGCAGGATTTCCAGAGAATACACGCTCTACCTCTTGACCAGACATTATAGCTTTGTTAGAGATGTCGTAAATATAAATAAGTGTCGCCAATGATTTATATTTGTTGATTCCTATTTGATCGACAGGAGCTCCGTTTTTAGCAACTAGTGATTTGTAGATAGATTCTATAGCTGTAGCGTTAAGACCAACGTTGTTATAATTTTCGAACATATTAGTAGAATTACCAACAAGTTCTATTAGTCCAAGTTTTCTACAAGTCTCAACCTCTCTTAAGAATTGTTTATGTAACAACCTTTGTATAAGTCGTTCTTGATCTTCTCTACTTCTACTAAAGAAATATGTTTCAGCTTCTCTTATATTATCTTTTCTAGATTTGTTCTTATTGTTGAACGAGTGGAAACTTTCTCCTACAATTTGCATAGAACCATCTTCCGCTTTAGCGTAATCGTAGTCCCACACACCTATAAGCGATGAGAATCTTGCACCTTGTTCTTTGTTGTAAAAGTTATCTACTTCAGAAGACTTAGTGCCATCTTTTTCCATCTGATCGAGATCGGCATCAGCTTTTAACACCGATTTATACTCGGTCATGGCATAAGATATAAACCTAGATATGACTTCAGGATCTGCTGACAACATGTTGTCTAATTGTGATACAGGATCCTTAGATATTACGAATATATTACCTAGATTATTAAACGGCGTAGGATTTCCATCTTTGTCTACAGCATCTGTATAATCTAAACCAGGAAGTTTAATTCCATCTATATACAGCCATGTTTTCTTATCCGACAACGTTGGCATTATTATACCGCCTTCCTCTAGAATGCGTGCTTTAGATACGTAATCTTCTCTTTTACTTATCTCGAAATAATCAGATCCTTGGTCTCCGCGCTTGTCTGTTTTAAACCCTATGAAGTTTCTGAGAGTTATAAATGCATCTGGATTTTTTGTAATTTCTTCTAATATGAGAGATCCATACACAGGAGTTTCTCCTAATACGTTCTTATTTTCTGTATCTTCGAAATAATTATATACATCAGATTTAATATCTTCAAATTCTTGAGAACGCTTATTTATAAATCTAGCTACATCGGATATATAGTTGTTATCAGATATTTCGTAAAACTTATTATTTCCAGTAGCAAGTACTGTCAATTGATCGTGCGCATGTCTATACTGATACTTCCATTTTGCTAGTTCTTTTATGAACGCCATCTTAGCATAAGCATTTCTTATATCTGTCTTTCTTCCAGATATATAAACACTGTCATGGAGCTTTCCATTAGACGATATGTTTTTGAGGAACGATAAGAATGACGTCATAGAATCGTTAATGGATGTAGAATTAAACATGTTTGCTAAAGCTGTATAATCTGCAGATCCGTATTTGTGTCTAAGCATATAATTGAACTCTTCGTTGTTTATATTTATGCCTAGCATATTCAACACCTCTACAATCTTTTCTTTAACAACTTCTAGTTGTCCTGCATCTTTAGGATTATTACAATAGTAATATCTACCGTTATATTTTACTTTCAGATAAACAGATTTTGGTTCATTGAGTGTTGCATTGTTTAGCCATTGTTTTATTCCTACGTCGTTATATACAGCTCCGTTTTCTGCTTTTGCTAACTCAGAACCATGGTCGAACATTCTGCTAGCCTGTTCGAATGCAGTAGACGCGCCTTTTAGGTTAGGATTAAATTGTAAAGCTCCATTTGCAGCTATTTTTACAATAGGCGTTCCGCCGTTGACCAACATTTGATTCCACAACTCTGGATAGAATTTAGCATTGTATTCTGTATCGCTTGGTTGAATTGTTACAGTATATGTACCAAATTGACTATTGATAATTTTAGATCTGGCGATATCAAAAGAATGCTTATTAGAACGCACAATGTTCATTATTTGAGAAATAAGTGCTTCTTTATCCGAATTTCTTACAATCCTGTCGCCTTCTACTTTATATACTGTTCTGTGCAGTTTAGAAATAGAATTATGAAGGATGTTAAACAAAGGATCTTCTTTGCCTAGGTCTTGTAGCTTTTCTAAGAGTTCATCAACACTGTCAACATCGTGGAAGTAATTTAAAAACTCGTTAAACAATGTGTTTACTGGTACAAATTGAGGCAATCCTAAATCATTCAAAGCCATTTTAATGGGCTTCTTTATGACCTTTTTACCGTTCTCAATTACTTCTACAGGATCTCCATATACAACATCAGGAACAGTAGCAAAAAAGAATCTTACTCTACTGGAAGTCTTATCAAATCTGCTAAATTCATATGAACTTCTGGTATGTTCTCCAATGTTGGCATTAACAACGCTTACCTCATCACCTTGCGCATCCTCATTTGATTCGTCTTCTCTGATCTTTATAAAATCAGTAGATATAGCAGATATATAATTAGCGACGTCGTCTCGCAAAGATTCATTGTCAAACTTGTCGTATATTTCTTTCATCGCCAGTTGGCCGACAGTAAGATCGTTTCCGCTATTTTGACCGATTATGTCATAACCTTTCGCAAGCATTTTATCAATACCTGCTTTAAAAGTCTCTTTGTCTATATGACGACCGACGTTCTGTATATTTCTACCAGATCTGTCTACATTCTGTCCTTGTATTATACAGAATACTACCGTTTGCTTAAGTTTGTCATACATTGGCCTATTGACGATGTGTTCGAAATCAACACCGTGTATTTGAGCATATAACTCTTTATACATGCGGTTGTATCTTTCAACGCTTCTCTTCCACGGCAAGACGTCTTTATAGTCTCCGTTGTTAACTTCTACGAAAACCCTGTATAAATCACGGTCTCTGAAGTGAACAAACATGCTCACCCAATCATGAATCTTGTTTATAATTTTTGTTAGGAATGGTATTTTTATATCATTCCAATGATGATTCATGTGGTCCATATAGTGATCAGCAGCATACTCTGCACACTGACGGAATGCACTCGCATTTTCTGATCCATCTTCGTTGTATAAATCTACGCCGATACGTTTCGCAATTTTTTGAGATATGGCGTCGCGCTTTCTTTCTGGCAACAACATTTCAAACACTCTGTGGAATGCCTCATGATATTCTACACCGTCCCACGCAAGTTGTGACAATATTATACAGTCGCTTTTACAGTTACCTACAACGTGTGCAGCACCGCTGGCAACTTTTAAAAAGTCTTGTTCAAACTCTACTGGAACATTGTCTCCGAGTATTTCTCTAATGTGTTTGCGCGCTTTCTCTTCAGAAAGCTTTTTCTTATTCTTTGCCTTCTTGTCCTGCAGTTTAAATAACCCATCTATCGCACTTGCGTCGACTTTAGTTTGTATTTCTGGAACCGTTGGTATCTGAGGAATCTCTAACGCACCTGTTGGAGTGATAGATGGAGCAGAAGCAGATTCTATTTCTACATCGCCTATCTCCACATTACAAGATCCCATTCCTGCATATTGTGTCCTAAGCATATTATGTTTAAGGTAATATGCAAATCCGTTCAATCCACTCCGTTTAACGTTTGTAGCAGATGTTACGGTTCTAAAGTCGTCAAGATCAAATGAGAGCGTATCAGATATTTGCAAAGATTTTATAGAATTATTTTGAGAGTTGTTTTCTATAAAGAACCTACGCAATCCAGCAAAAGGAAGTCTTGGGTTGTTATCGTCGCCAAGTCTTGCTAAAAGCATATCGTGATTCTCTGCTATAGACATAGACTTTAACTGGTTTATAAAACCAGTAAGACCTTGTTGTGTACTTATATCATACGTACCCATTCCATTACTATTAGCAGCAATATCTTCTCTATTTATTATTCGTATGATATTATTGTTGGTTTGATCTATAACAATCGATCTTATGTTTCCTAATTTAGACAAGTCACTTACAATAGGTATCATTACATAAGCCAACTGCCTACCAGTAGCGTGGGTATTATACACAGAACCGTTTATTTCAACTTTATATTTTTTATCCAACAAATCTGGATTTTGCAAAAGCTGTAAAATAAAGTTAATATCTCCGTCCTTAAACTTTACCCTATCTATTGCAACAGGTATATTAGAATATTTGCCAAGTTCTTCTTTATATACATTTTTTACATAGATAAGTGTTCCTCGAGCTGGTACATCTTTGGGCCTAGTCCATATATATACTGGAGGGTGGTTTGTACTATGTTTGTCAAACGTGACTGCATTATTGCTGTTGTCTACAACGCCAATAAAAGGATAATTAGGAGAAAATTCAATATCGTATATATCTTCTCCAGCGAACAAATCGGTATCTTTTATCGGTACGTATGTATATTTATCGTTTTTATCCTTCGCCAGTTTTATAGCACCTGGCGTACGATCCATGCTAGAACGTATCGGAACGATTCTATCACCAGCTTTCATTTCCTTTTCAAGGCTTACTATTTTATTATATAGCGCTCTTCCTTTAGGGAAGAAAGTACCATTGTATTTTGTATCTACTTGTATATGTTTCCAAGTTTTTCCGTTGTGCGTTATGTCTACATATATCTCATTCCCTTCGCGATATAAACTAAAATCTCCCTTTGTAATAAAATCTGGAGAACTTGTGGCTAATTCTAAATCTCTATCTGCTTCTACTTGTTGCCAATATAGATTTGTATATGACGTATTACCACCGCTGTCCCGTTTATTTTTAGCTCTTACAGTAGAAACGACTTGACCTGGTTCTTCACCTTGTATCTTCTTTTCTTCCTCTTCTGCTTTTCTACGTTGTTCTTCTAACTCTGCTTCTTTCGCTTTTTGTTTTACATAATCTTCACGAACAGAATCTAGAACACGTGGATACGAATTAAGTAGATCGGTTATTTCATCCAAAACAGAACCCAAAAGTACAACATCGTCTTCTTGTGGAATAGATATATTGTGTACAGCATTGATGAAATCGGATATAGAAAGTTTACCTTCTGTTGACAACATGTCATAAGCATTGTCGTCAATAGCATCTTTGAGGTAATCTTCATTATTTAATAGTTCTTCGTATCTTTCAGATATAGAATCTCTAATAGCTTTGATAGTTTCTGCAGATGTATCGGCAACATTGTCCAATATATCAAGCATCTTCTTACTGCGAGGCAATCTTAATCTCGGCTCTAATTCTACAGAATAAATTACTCTAAATTCATAATCGTAATTACAGTAAGACGGTAATATTTCTATAGATGCCACAGTACCTCCTGTCTCCAGTTGAATCATTCTGGCATATCCAGTCTGCTGATTACTATAATCCTCAAAGGCAGAAATAACTTGACCGTATGAAGTGTTTGGAAGACTTGTAAATGGACGATCTTTATTTACAATAACTGCCTGATTTAAATTAGGTTCCCATTCTATAGTTATTGATTTTAGACCAGTATCATCTTTTATTGAACGCAAGACATTACGTGCTTTTTGGTCTAATTTACCATTTGTGAAATTCTCTTCGTGCAATATGTCAAGACTATTTGAATAATCTTGTGTTAGTTGTAGATTAGCAGTATATTTTGTATAAAAAGTATGTCTTGATGTTTTGAAATCTATAATATGTATGTCACCGTTTTCATCTACTCCAATCAAGTCTGTTTCACCAGCTACCCAACCTAAATCTGAGAAATTAGCACGCCATGTAAAAGGAAGGGCTCTTAATTCCCACTTCAACGTTTTTGTATAATACTCATATTGTTCACGTAATTTTTGTATTAAATTTTCGAACGTTTCGTAATTACTAAAAAGTTGTGCGTATGTTCTTCCTTCTGATTCATTTATAGAATTGAACAAGTTTACTATTCCACTTTCTGTCGATGTTTGCGTATACAAAGTAGGAGTACCAAAAAAGTTTCTATACAATTCGTCGACTACATTACCCATTCTTATAGCACTAGATATACCTTTTTCAGTTTTAGACAAAGCCTGTGCTATGTGGCGAAGTGTTATATTTTTTTCAATAGTTCCTTCAGGGGTAGGATTGTCGAAAAATGCATTTTTATTGTCACGTAGATATTGTAGATAAACCCGAGCGTCTTCATTATCTTTATATGATCCTGTTATTGTACTTTCTACTTCTTCGTATGTATTTTTCTTCAGAAGGTCGTTATAATAACTTTCTATAAATTCTTGTTCTTTCGCATGAACGTAGCTCTCCGGCATTACGTTGTGCATACGAGACATACGGGTAGGAACATTATTCACAAGTACAAAGTAATCCTGATTAGTAGTATGATATCCATTTGGATCTTTTAAGACAAGATTTTTATCTTCTTCATACTTTTTCTCAAGCATGTCTATTGTTTTCTGCTGTGGAGATTTCTCCTTAGGTGCTGGCGGTTCTGGTACTACAGGGGGTGTAGGTGGTGTAGGAGGTATTACGGGTGGTTTATTTCCACCTTCCTCTCCGCTACTTACAGAAGGAGCTGTTGGTTCTACAACAGTTCGCCCCAATGCGAACATTAGTTTACGCTGTTCAATAAACCCTTCTGGAGTCATTGGAAGAGGCGTTCCTGTTTGTTTTTGCCAAGTTTCTGCAAACGACCTTCTTATAGACTGGTCTAATTCATCTCGACTAATTCTGGGCTTAAGAGCCTCTTTAAACGGATCTTTTCTACCATAATCTATCTGTTCCCAAACGCGTCCGTCGCGAGTCATGAATTCGTTTTCTGCCAATTCCCTATTAGGTACACCTTGTTCATCAAACTGTACTTGCACTTGATTTCCATTTGCATCGTTTACAGCTCTATATTTGGCAGGATTTATTTCTGGATTTACCCAACCATTTCGTTCATTTAAATGTTCAGCTTTAAGGTCTTCTTGATATACTTTCTCGATCATAGATTCGAAGTCATCATCATCCTTCTCCATTTTGTGTATCGAATCAAGTATCTGTTTAGAATTTCCTTTTTCTACAAACAAATGGTTAAGGTCTTCTCTTGGATTCCAGTCAGCATCTTCGTCTGTTAAATCCTTTGCATTTCCTTCTTCGTCTATACGTTTGTGCTTACCTACAAGATTTTCATAAGCCTGAACAGCAGATTGATATTCATAATTCCATTTTATTTGATTTTCGTATGCATCTCTCAGCTGTTCGTGTTCTTCTAAATTGTATGCCAAGTGGTCTTCTACATCAGCAAGAGTGTTAATCTCTACATCGCCAAACGTATAATTTTTCGCGGCCTCTTTGGCCTGATCTATCATCGAATTCAAATGTTTGATTTGATCTTTCAGGCCTCTACGTACACGTGCGTATTTATTGTCTTTTTGAGCTTCTAATGCAGTTTCAAGTTCTTCTCGGTATTTAAGCAGTGCGGCCAAGAACGCAGTGTTTTTGGTTATAGCTGCATCATTATAAGCTTCCGCATTATCGAATGCAATAGACTGTTGTGTTTCTGACATTTGCGGCCCAACTCCAAGTTCTCTACGAAGTTCATTTTCTTCTTCAAGTCTTGCTGCAGCCAATCCACTATCTTCTGTACCAGTTTGTAGTGTAGATAATATTCTGTTGTTTAAGAGATTCTGTTCTAGATTGGCTTCTGCTTGCCTTACATCAGAATTAGCTTGATTACGATTCTCTGTTGTCTCTTCAAGCTTATTCATAGCAACAGCTTTTGCTGCTACAAACTCGTGATATTCTTTGTTGGATTTCCAATAATTTGGATTTGTTGCAGTTCTAGTCTTTATGCCAGCTGCTTCAGCTTCCATTCTAGTTATAGCATCTTGCGCAATGCTTATAACGCGCTTATATTGTTTTTCGGTCTGATCTATTATAGTAGGATCAATACCATAAGATCCTGTTTCGTCCTTACGATTATTATTTATCTCTCTGAGTCGGTCTATAGAATTTAAAACTTCCCCGTAACCAGGTTTGAATAATCCTTTACCCAACCAATTTTTAAACTGTTTTAAGTCGTATTGAGAAGCAAGTTTATCCGCATATATTTGTTCGAGTACTATTTCATTAGCTCTTTTTTCTCTTATATACGGCACAGTGTTTTCAATGGTATTTATCATTGCAGTATGACCCCATCCACCAATCATACCTCCTTTAATCTCGGGTAATATATTTCTATCTTTTATATCTATCAAACCGAGTCCGTCTAAAGGTATTCCAAGCATATATGCACCAGATGTAAGTCCGTTTACCATATCAGTAAGACCTATATCAAATACATTCATATACTTGCTGTCGATAGTGTCGTCTTTAAATGCTTCTGCATTTAAGTATTGTTTACCTTCTTCAATACCTTCTGATATTCCAGACTTTATTAATCTACCACCAATACCTTTTGCGTATTTTACACGTGTTCCGTTTATTAAAGCACTCTTTTCACTAAATTCTGCAGGATTAAATCTTGCTGCGGCTTTACCCAAAGAACTCAAACGTTTTTGTACAGCGTTGAATAATTCTCCAGCCTTTGTACCGTCTGTTTTTCTTACAATAAAATTACCTAAAGCTTTACTTGCTTCTTTAGCACCTCTACCAACAGTACTGTTTGCAACTCCACCGAGTACACCTACTGTAGGACCAGCTGCATCAAACGTACGATAACCTCTTACGAAGTCTTGTCCAAATCTACTTTCAACTGCTCTACGAATTAACGGGTTCTCTAAAGCTTTTTTAAACGCTTTTGTACCTCTTGCAAATTTTCCTAATTTTGCGAGGTGTCCTATAGGAACAGTATTTAAAGTAGCATCTACGGCAGCGTCCCATGTAGTAGCTGCCATATCAGTATTAAACAGATTCTCTACGTTTTTTATATTCTCTGTTATTTTTCTAAGCTTTGCTGGATCTGTAAGTTTTCCGGATACGATATCAGAAATATCTTTTTCCGACAAACCCGTTTTGTTTTTTACTCTTTCTATCGCGTGCTCTGCAGCTTCTGCATTATTTTCTGAAATTCCGGCGGCGCGTTGTAATCCAAACGAAGAAAGACCGCCTGCCACAAGTGGAATTAGACTTGCACCACCGGTTGTAACTGCTGCACCTATACCTCCAGCAAGACCGGCTATCATGGCGGGTATCTGTTTCATATACGAACTAGAAGAACCACCCATGATGCCTGGCATCTTAAACAGGTAAGTGTCCAAATCAAAGAAATCCGTTCCAGCCTTTTGTTCCCGTGCTTTATACCAAGCAGATACCTTATTCTTATATTCTTCTGCGTCCTTGTTGTTTTCTTCTATAATTGCGTTCCAACCTTCATTTAACGCATCATACTCTTTTAAAGCGGTATTAAGTTTTCTTCTTTTTTCGCTTATGGAAAGTTTTGGATCAGAGAGGTTATATAAAAATCTTCTTGCATCGTTTAGTTCATCGTGGGCAGCAGTAGTCTTACCGAACACTCCAGTAAGACCACCTTTGCCAAAATATTGATTTCCAGCTGCTATACTATCCCACGCTGCGCCAAATACATTCTGAGAGGTCATATCTTCAAGCTGCTTCCTATCAGTAGCTTTTGAATCATAAGAGCTCTTAAGTTGATTTCTACGAGCAATAAGACCGTCTAATTCTTGATTTAAATTTTGTAACTGTTTTACATTTAAATCGTTTCTGTTGATTTGTCTTATTTGATTTATTCGAACATCAATTGCTTCTATTTCATCGAGTTCGTCTAGAGACTTCATATAAGAGTTGATCAGCCTCTTATCATTTTCTGCTCTAAATTGATAACCTTGGGCATCTTTAGCTTGAAGGTTATTCATTTCGCCGAAGAAAGAGTTCCACTGGTCACTAAGAAAGTCAGACAGTCCATAATCATCTGGTTGATTAGGAACTTCTTTGTTTTTCACACGATTATATGCAGCTCCGACGCCATACATTGCGGCACCTAATGCGTTCTGGCCACCCATTACAGACGGTAATGGTGTTTCACTCATTCTTTTCTCGGTAGCTCTTCTATCGTCTTCTTTCTTTCTTTCCCACTCTAACTCTTCTAACTCTTCGGCATTCTGCCTACGCCATCTTGCGGCAGCAGAATCTATCTTTCTAGATACATCAAGATCGTGCGATTGCATCGCGTTGCCAGCCCTCTCAAAGTCGGATATATGTTTTAAAATCTCATAACCTTCTTTATACGCAGGGTTGTATATCGAGTTGTTCTTAGTTTTTTTATTTTTCTTCGGCATAATATTTATTATCTATTTTCGATATTCGCTTGTATTTGTTGTGCTTGGGTAGTAACATCCATCTTAGCTGCACCACCTGCACCTTGTCTGCGTTTAATACTTTGTATGTCTTGATCTGCCCATCCTTGGCCGTGACCAGTTCTCGTAGATATCGGCACTCTATAAGATTCTCCTTCTTTTACAATTCCGTATTTCTTTAAAGTGTCCTCTCCAATTTTATCAAGTTGCTTTACTACATTAGAATCATCAAATACTACGGATTCATTCACTATGTTGTAGCGCTTTTTGTTTATCGTAGCTGACGCATATTTTCTACTTGAAATACTGTCAGAGTCCACTTTGAATTTTTTACCAGCAATTATTCTAGACACCTGCTTTGGTATAGACTTATATCTATAACCTCTATTTCCAGTAGCACTAGCTATTACTATATCCTGGACCTCTCTAGATTTATCCATCGTGCCCTGTACTATATCGTTTCCATTTTTATCCTTAGCTGTTGTATAACCAAGCGTCTTATTGAGTTCTTTCTTCTGTTCAGAAGTAAATCCCACAATTTCATTATTTCTTTCGAAAATAGCTCTGGATCTACTACGTAGTTCTAGCGACGTTTGTGGTTTATTTCCAGCAAGACCTTCTGTAGTGTTGTGTTTATTCCATTCAGCCTCTGCTGGCGTAGAATAATTTTCCATCCTACTAATAAATTGATTTCGCCATTCTACAAATCTAGGATCCCTCTTGTTAGAATAAGCTCGTATTCGTTTTTCAGCTGCTTGTTTTTGTTCCGCTGTTGCATTTTTATCAGACAGTGTTCTATAATCTTTACCAAACTGCACGGCTATCTTTTTATCAGCATCGTTGAGATTATTATACAATTGCTTTTGTTTTTTATACGCATTGTCTGCACTAGTATTATACGCAGAAATAAAATCTTCTTTGTTGCTTGCGTATTGTAATATTTGCTGAGTTGTAAGCTGTGTGGCAGTACCCATTGCTTCTGCAGCAGAAGTGGCGGATCCAGATCCACTTGAAGATGTTCCGCTCATAGCAGCAGCCGCTGCATTTTTATATGCTTCGCGCTCAGAGTCATCAATCTTTCCATCAAGATTTAAATCTGCAGCTTTGAGTATATCGTATCTATAATCGTCCGCATTTTTAGCAGCTGCGGCTTTTATATCATTTGCAGTACGACGATCGTCAAGCATAGCATCATAGTAATAATCGCGTTCGCGCTTTCTCTCTGCACCTTCTCGTCTTTCTGGTCTAGTATATTTCTCAGACGCTGCGGCAACAATATTATTCTCCAGTTGTGCTTGTATTTGTTCTGGGGTAGCACCTTCTCCTAACATTCTTCTGGCTATGTCTCTTTGATATTGCCAGTATTCAGTTGTAAGGTCTGGGAGATGCGTAGCGGCAATCTTTCTCACGTCATCCGGTGTATTACCCCACCATTCATATCCAGCATCATCTGTATATAAATAACCTTTTTCCATTTGATCATACCAAGGTTTTGTAACAGTATTTAAATCTTGATATTCATTAGGAGAGGTTCTTGTCCACGCACCATTTACCGATGAGTCCCAGTGTTCAAAATCAGGCATACCGTTTTGCTTAAGTATCCATCTTTCGTAGTCGTCGTTATACAATCCTTTTGCTGCCATTGAACCTCTATTTTTAAGATATTCATTAGCAATGGCCGCAGACTGTCTTATATTGGCGAGCTTGGCATAAGGTATATTACGCATCATTCTAGACAACACAGCTCTTGCCTCTGGGCTTCTAGTAGGGTCTATTCCATTAGCGTACATTTGATTCACAGCATCAGCCAAAGGACCCATGGTATTATTATTCCAATATTCTACATCTTTCTGTATAGGGCTTGCAAAATCACCATACTTAGACACAAAGTCATCGTAGTCTTTTAATCCTCTTTGGTATTGATCCTTAACAGCAGATAGATAAGCCCCCATCATACCGCTGTCATATAAGTCAGCTACTGGAAACAATACCGGTTCATCTTGTCCGTAAATCATGGTCTAATTAGATTATTTAATGTATATCGCATAAATCTTCTAGGAGAAAAAGCGAAACTTGGAAGTTCAAACGGGTTATATGCATTTGGAGTATATTGTACTGGACTAATCGCACTGTATCCAGCTCCACTGGGTGTATATCTAGTATTGTAAACTGTTCCATACGGATCCACAGAAACAACATTATTGTTCCTAGATACAAACGGTGGAGTAGCTAAAGAAGGAATTCTATTTACAGTAGCAGGAGTAGCAGCATTTGTACTATTTCCATTACCTATTCTAGAAAGTATATCCATCTTATTGTCGTCAAGTTCCTGCTGATACATTCTGGCAGTATCTCTCCACGTACGATATTTAAACTCATTAGCATAGCCACTGTTGATCTGATTAAGTATATTAGCAACACTTGTTTCAATACCTTTAGTTTTTCTACCATGTGCTGCTACATAATCAGCCCAATCGTGTTGAGCAGCATTTTGTCTACGTTGAGCAATCTGATTACCTTCGTTAAGCAATGCGTTTGCATATTGCTGTCTATAAGCATTATTTTGTTGTTGTGCAGCAGAATATACATTTGCAGCATTTTGCATAGCTCCCATACCAAGTGCCATACGTCCCATATAACGTTGTCCGCCTGTCATACCACCAGCTTGTTCGTTTGCATATGCTCCTCTACGTTCAGCATCTTGCATAGCACGTACGGCAGGATAAGCATTATATCTCAAGCTTGCTAGTTCATTAAGACCTCTAGTACTATAAGGACTTTCCTGATAAGTATCATGATATTGGATAGGTGTTCTACCCCATCTATTAAGCTGTGCTAAACCAGCCAACGTACCTAGCGCAGTAGGCATCATTCTTGTTGTCCAAGGAATATTAGTAACACTATCACTACCTTTCTTACACTTAGGTAATCCGTCCTTACCTTTATTAGCTAGTACAGGACCGTATTGTGGATCTTGTTCGAGGTCGTGTTGTAATTCTTGTCTGTCAGTAATCTCTTTCATCTGTGCTAACAGAGGCTGCTTAGCCTTGTCTATTTCGCGTCCTAAGACGTTTTGTGTCTGTTTTGATAAACTACTAAGCTTGGCATTTTTTGGCTCCTTAGAGAGCGAATTAAGGGCCTCTAAGCGTGCGCTAAACGGTGCCACTTGATCTGCAAATGACATCGGTTTAGAAGTCTTTCCGTGATAGTACCCTATGTAATCTATATCATTTCCAGCTATTACGTTCGAATCGTTTGGAGATACAGAACTAGGCTGGTTATCTACTCCTTTCTTGCCTCCAGTTACCAAAGTAGAAGTACCATTAGTGTAGTCTATAATACTTTCTCCTTTGCCAACGAGGCTGTTCGTTTTGCCTACTTGTATTCCGTTCGGCGTCCATACTCTATTTGTTTTCATATATAGGCTTTTTTAAATCTTTTCCTCTATTGGCATATAGTACTCCTCCAGTAGTATTGCCATTTTCACTATAATAATCTTGTTGTAATGCTGTAGACACAGCTCCTGATCTTCCCATAACGTTAGATCTATCTGCAAAGGATTGAGCATTAGCTATTCTTTTACGCAGCTTATTCTTACTTGCTCCCCATCCAAATAGACCACCAACTAAGCCTACTGCTCCGCCTACAACAGCTCCTATGGGGCCAAATGAAGCACCTGCTTGTACACCAGATAAAGTAGAACCGACAGTATTGCCTAGTCCTGATTTATCTAACGCTCTGAGCTCAGCATCTTTGTTTATTCTATTTTGCTCTTGGTATCCTACACCTATTACACTGTAATTAGAACGTCCAGCATCTGCTAACAGTTCTGTTTCACTTTTTGCAGCGTTTAGTTGGTTTGATATAGATCCATATATACCAGTTACACCAGATATGACAGCGTTTGCTCTATTTGCTTTACTTAAGTCTGCATTCATACCTCGTGTTGTATCAGGCTTCCATGCACGCATTGCAGCAACACCGACGTTATTCACAGTCGTAGAACCAAAATCAGGCTGTATCAAAATATTTCCGAGATTAGTAGTATCAAACTTATGATCATCTATACCATCTTTTCCTATAACATAGCCAGGAAGATTCTGTATTTGTTTTCTACTCTTTAAGTCCATGACGCTCTAAATTTAGTTATTACATAAGACATAGATGCGTCCAGTGTAGGATTAGTATCATCTATTTCACATATCATATATTTACCTCGTATTCTTCCTCCAAATTCTGAATTGTTTACTCTGGGTATAGAATATCTATAATTACCTTCTCTCAACGTTATTTCATTTTCGAGAGTACTAGATGTCTTGTTTATATCTGTAGTCCAAGAGTATTTGTGATGTCTACTAAAATATGCTTTCTTGTCTATATTGTTGTTTATAGAATAACCATAACTAGCATCCTCTAACCCTTTATCATAATACTTATTCACAGTAACTATCTCTTGGTTGTCAAATACCTTCGTGGATACTGGTTGTTTATTTACAACAAAGCTTACGTACATATTCAATATCTTTCCATCAAAGTTTCTAGGCTTTTTATCTCTCGAACAGTTCCATTGTGATATTACGTATGAATCACCTTTCTTACCTACTAGATACATGCCGTTCGCAAACCTGCAAGCTCCTACAAAGTCTACATCATATATAGAAGTAAATACATCAGAATATTCTCCGTATGTTATCGTGTTGTTCTTCAATACGTTTGAAAGTACTTCATTGTTCTTAGAATCAAACGTCATCATCGGCCACTTGTCAGTATAACTATTCTTGTGTAGTATATTCTGTACACCTTTAGTCTTACTTAGATTGATAATTCTATTCCCGTCTGAATATCTCTTTATCTCTTGGTTGTCTTCATCCCACCAATATAAAGAACTGTCAGACATAGTATCACAGAATTGTTTCTCATGCATTCCAGCTGTATCGTCTAAATAGTCATATCTAGCAAGTACTCCGCTTGTACCAAGTATCAGCGGCATGTTGTTGTCGTCTGTTATTTGAGCTCTTTCATTTACACTAAGTAATCCAGTAGCTCTTTCTTGCCAGAATAATAATCTATCATGGAATGATCTAAGGTGTGTAATAGCACCATACTTTGTATCTACATCTAAATAGTTAGCAGGCATAAACTTAATCCAACTATCTATAAGCTCGTCATTCTGTTTCAAGTTAGAATAGTATACACGATAATCAAAGTTATGATCATAATCATATTTCGTGAGATCTTCCGCTGCAAACATTCTAACTTTAGGAGCCGCATTATACGCAGTATTATATTCATACAACGGTTTGTCTTGTACAAATGCATCATATACTTTAGACGGTTCTATTTGTATATTAGATATACCAGTATCTCTATGGTGTCTACTATATTCATAACCGCTAGTATAAGCTAAGTTGATATTTGTCTCCAGAGGAATAGCATATCCTATCTGGTGAGATATACCACTATCCTTACAATACTGTGTGTAGTATTTGTGCATCGACACGTAGTCTAACGGAGCTATAAAACAATCTCCATCAAACACAACTGCATCAGATGTGCCTCTATAGAATGCGCCAGAGCTATAATATGTATTCAACAATCTAGATTCAAATGAACCGCCGTAATACGGCACAACTGGTTGTTTTAAATTGCATATGTAAGTACCTATGTTGACCGTTGGTACATTCACTCCAAATATGTCATTATCGCTTTCTATTTCTAATACTGCACATCGTCCGCCAGGTCCAAAGATAGTATCGTCAGCTGTATTATTCCAACCGTCGTTGTAATAATCTTTATTGCCCATACTCTCGGAACCACCACTTATATCACATTTTACATCATAAGCACCGTTGGCAACCCAGTTAAGATATTCGTGTGATCCTACAACAGTAGTAAAATTCTTATACTTCAGTGCTGCTGTTTCACTATTTTCACCACTTAACTCTCCGAATGCATCATTCCACCCAGCCTCTTCTGCAATTTTTATGGAAGACACTTTAGCATTTACCTGTAGACTATCGTATAGTGCCTTATACAGCTTTATATAAGCGTGTACGCTGCGTTTAATTCTGTGCCACGATCCAGCACCACCTTTCATAGTGTGTTTAACGCCAGCAGCGTCTACATATGAGTATTCTATATTGTTCTCTATGGAGGAATGTTCACTAGGTTCAACCATATAGTACGAAGCCATCGTAGTATAGTTACGTTGATAAATTGTATCTATAGTATCTCCCACTACCGACTTGTTTACGGTTTTCTTTATCAGCGCGGCATTAGGAGACGGCAGGTAATAAGAATCGCCAGAAACATTCAGTGTGCCAACTATCTCGTCACGTACTGGATTAAGGCCGATTACTCTACTCAAGGAAAGGTTATCTATTTTAAGTAAATCTTTCATTGAATCTTTCTGATAACATATTTCTGGAGATATGAACTGAAACACTGTTGTATTCTCAAAGTTATCAGCTTCGTATCCGTCTTGTTTTTCTCCAGATAGTACATCATCATAATCCCAACTGCCTCTGTATTTATAATCTTTTCCTGTCCAGAAGTTACTAACTGTTATGAATCCAGTAGGCATGTATGGGTATTTAGCAGTAGTAACAGCTTCGCCATTTTCTTCCACATTCTCCCACTTGTGCTTCATAATGGGCCTAGATATAACACCTTGCGATATAGTAGACATGTCAGATATACCTCTGTTACATCTTACTATTTCATACGCCACTGCTCCGGCTGGCATATTGTTTACTTTAAACTCTATGCCCAATGGGAATACGGTAAGTTCTTTTCCGTTTTCGTTGTAGTTATAGGCAAATGTTTCAAATCCAGCACACTTGATAGAAGGAGTTCGTATATCTGCTATCCATTTCACAGGAGATGCTTCTTGGTATTTATTATAGAATACAATACCGTATCTGTATAGTTCATCGCGTCTCAATGACTTTAGCAGCATAGAATTAGTAGGATCAGCATATGTACCCGAACAACTCTCTGGTGTTACAAAGAAATCAGTAATAGAACTGTTATCTGGACCAGTAACTTTTTGCCCTCCGTATTGCACATAATATAATCTTGGATTCCTAGTATAATCTGTTATCTCGTCATGCGACGCTTGCGACTGACTGCTAGTTCTATATAAAGCTTTACCGAATTCTATATGCATGTGGTATGTTTCAGCGAATCCTACTGAAGAAGTATCACCATATAATTCCCCTACAACAAATCTCCAAGATATATTCTTACCAGTACCACCGAAGTATCCATCTTTATCATAAACCTCGCCTTCAGCATTATAAGGTAAGTTAACATCGTTGTTTAGATTATAAGCATCAATTGTCTGTGGTACATCTTGAATATTATTTAAGTCTACTATAGCATCTGTGATAGACTTATTGTAGAAGTTATGTAGAACTGCAGTATGAGTTGATGCGTCTCCGCTGAAAGCTCTAGCATCATAGTCTTTTATACTTCTCTCCCAATCATCAGGTATGCCTATGTTTGCGGCGAACAGATGATCATCTTTTGTTTCTATTACTTCCGGTACAATATGATAACCGCTTATACTATTATACTCCTCTAAAGTAAGATTACTAAGTGCTGTTAATCCAGCATCGGTAAAGTAACCATCCATTCTGTTTCCGTCGTATATAACTTCAACGGTTGGCAATTGACCATTCTCGACATATGTTATTCTAAATATCTGCATCTGGTCAAATGCATAATTGTCTAGAGGTATGTTTATTACTACTCCACAAGTAGATTTATCAGTAGAAAGAATACCTTCTACTTTTTTACCTCTGTTCCAATTTTCATAGTAATTGTTTACTATGGGAATTTGTTTAGTTGTAGGTGATATTTCTGTAGCTATTCCGTACTTATTATACAACCTATAACTATATTGTACTAAAGCTGGCTGTAATGTTCCTTTTGTTAGTTTTACGAATATTGGAGGATCTAATGATTGTTTTGGATATGAACGTACTAAATCTGCATCTCCTCCAAGAGAAGCATTATATGAATCAGCTTCTGGTGAAACATTTAGTACATATAAAGGATTTTCACCATCTGCTATATAAAGCTTTATATTATGTTCGTCTTCATATCTTAGTACGATACTTATCTGTTCTATATTTCCGTTGTTAAGAACAGAAGTAGATCTAAATACTTCATGTATTCCGTTTATGATGTTGAAAGCATCATCTTTTCTATCAGGGTATCCAATACAATTCTCAAATCTCCAAACAGCCCATCCAAAAGCGTCTTGTGATACTATAATACCATATTGTCTTACAGTACCGCATGCAACTATCTTACCGCTTATCCTAGTTACTAATGCTTGTCTTAATCCTTCTATTGGTCTTATTTGACCCTGTGCATTGTCTAGGATATGATCACCTGTACGGTTTAACGAAAAGATTCTGACGTTCTTAGCTAAAGTATACTGATTTTCTTTCAGCATATCGTAAGACACATCAGAATTCATACCGCCGGTAAAATAATTTATTTGAGAATTATTTTCAGTAACCATAATAGTAATCGTTATAAATAGTTTGTTCCTCTCCGCTACTCTTAAATAAGTTCTTATCAGAATTTACATCTGGGAGCAGTTTGTTCCATTCATTCTTTATACTCATCATTTCCCCTTCGTTCGGCATCATAGCTTCACAATATGCTTGATTCCTATAATGGTGCCATTGTTGCTGTAAATAAGCGTAAGTGTTAAAGTTGTACTTAGCTCTTCCGCCCAAAGAACCATTTAAGAATTTAGGGAAGTTTAATTTCATCATTACATACCAGTATATTGCTTCTTGATATGAAGCGAGGTCTGGTATCAATGGATAGCCACGTTCATCTGTTGCAATAGACTTATAGGCAAGTTTTACGAACCCCTTTGGTTTATTTAATACTATCCAGCCTGGTTTTACAAAATACGTAGGTTCTCCTCCCACAAGAGCATTCATTATATTGTGCATCTTCTGAGAATGATTAAATTCAGTATACAACTGAGATTTTGTAACAGGTTGTTTGTATTTCATTGGTTGTTCTGGTACATGTTGGTACATATCACCAGCTTCCTCCGCAACGTTCATATAACTTGCCTCTTCGTCTATGACAAAATTTTCGTGATCATATATAGGCCCTATTTGCATTTCATTGTGGACTGGATGTGGTTTATGTTGCTTCTGTTTAAATGTCTGTTCATTCTTTCTTACAGGAGTCCACGGACCTGTAGGATTAGTAGAATAAGCAACTCCCACTAGAGATTCCAGATCATCTGGTATGGGTACTTGTCTGTCACATATTTCTAATATAGGACAACCACACGTACCTGATTCTTTTTCTATGTACTGCATCGGAGCTCCTATCTTTTCTACAGCTTCGAATATCCACTCACGTATATCTGTAATACGTAAGTTCTTATCAGACATGTTGGCATCCGCCATTATTTTAGCAATGACAGACTCACATTTTGTATATTTGTATATCATTGACGTTAATATAATCGTGATTATTAAATATTAACTGAGCTAGGTGTCTTTTATTTTCACGTATAAGCATAAGTTGATACTTATATCTAGCCGGGAATGTTTGCGGTAGTCTAGACCAGTATAATCTATATTTATATCCTCCGCTGTGTTCATTAAGGTGATATATTCTCTTCCCTTCTTCCGCGCTAGATTTATAATCTACAGATAAGCTTTTGCTGTTATATGACTTTGGTTTATACTTACCTATGCAGATATAACCTAGTCCTAGAGGCATTTTAAAGCCCTCTGAGCGCTCTAAAATACTGTCCCTTACAACTTCATTAAACTTATCTAATATGCGCTTAAAACGCGAATAAGGCACCTCTGGCGCCTCATTTTCTATACGATATGATCTATACATATCGGGTAGTGTATACGACTTCTTATTGTTCCTGGTCTTGAGGTCCATGTGGTTTTACACTAGCCAGTGTTGAATTATTACTATCATCGCTAGGTCTATTCAGCATAAACCTTAGTTCATTATCCATGACGGCTTTCTTTATATCTGGTATCATCCAACCAGGTATTGTAACTTGATCCTCGTCACCTTCATCGTCATCTGTCCCGTTTTCTATGAAGTTAGCTGTAACACTTATGTACTTCAAATCAGGAGCATTCTCAACGTATATATAACCGTTTTCATAATAGCAACTTGGTTCAAGTCTTGTATATCTTCTAAACCTATGATAATGCTTGCGGGCTTGTGACATCATCTGTATAACACAACCGTCAGCATCAGTAACCGATACTACATCTTTGGCACTATCCCCTAATAGGTCTGGAAGTTTATTTACCGTGCGTTTAACGTTAGCGCAGCACTCATCGTGAGAAGGTTCTATTTGGAGTTCTAAAGGGCCAATAGTACTAGAAAGACTATCATCGTCTTCATCATCTCCAAGTTGTTCATCGTTGTCGTGCTGTTTTTTAGTAAGATAAGCCTTATAAGCTAACACCCAAGCACGTATTTGATCTCTTGATAAGTCCTCGCTCTCGCTAATGTTATTATTGCGTACTATTAAAAGTATATCATCAATAACAGTACGAAGCGAAAATATCTTCATATTAATTAATTGTTTCTATGACTCTAACTCCGTTGGTCTGTATAGCATCATTAGTATTTACTATGTTATACTTATATCTGGTTGTCTTCTTCCAATCAAACGTTAAGAGTCTTTTTATAAAACTTTTCTTATTCTTATATTCTTTATGTTTGTATATGTACAGATATTGAGAGTTCTGTATATCTAAGTTTACTTTAACACTATCTGTACCTATACTATAGTATATCTTAGTAAGAGGATTATATTGTATACTATCTGTATATACTGTATCTTTAAGTATTTCTATAATATCCCCCCTTACCCCCTTACTAGTATTAACGTTTATTACCTGGGTTTGGGTTGCCGCTGTCGTCAATTCCTTTGACTTTATCCCCAAATCTTTCCTTACTTTATCTAGTTCTTGTATGAGACTATCATTCTGTTCTGATAAAGTTTTCATGTCCAGCTTTAAAACATTTGAGGCCCACCAAGACCCACTAAGGGCGTCCTGATAGGCCTCAATATTGTTTTGAGCCATTTCTAGGCGTTCTGAGAGCTTTTTATTATCATTGTGGACAGTTATAGCCCAAAACAATAATAACGCAACAGAGGCGCAGGAAATGGCCTTAGCGGCGATCTTCCAGTGACTTTTCAGCCACATTAGTATCGTCAGTATGTTCATCTTTATTTAATTCTAATTCCATGCCTACATAGTCTTCGCCTTTCTTCTTCAAGAAGGCCCCGAGTATCTTCCACGGCCCTTTAGGATAGAGAGTATTTAGATTCTCTATAATAGACCAAAGTTCTGTCAGAGATATAATAACAGTTATACCGCCAGTAAGAACGAATACACCTTCGGTGCCCATGACTGTGAATTCTATAAGACGAGCCATAGCAAGCAACATTACTTCGTGGAACAATTTCTGCAATGTACCGTGCCAATTCTTATCGCTAGTGATTTTCTGATGTTGTTTCCTAGCCACAGCTAAGCCGTACAACATATCTACGGCTGTGAGAGCGAAACATGTTACAAGCAATCCAACTATCGGGGTAATATACGCAGTAAATACAGCACCGGCAGCTACCCAAAATTTACCCCAGGCGCTGCCGTTTGTTATAGTATTTACTGTATCGGCAACATGGCGTATAAATGTCCCAATAGATCCAAAACCGTACATTAGCTTATTGTAATGTGCACTTTGCCCTTTTTACAAGCGTCACGCACCTTTGGGAATAGCAGGCGATACCAATATCTACTATTTAGTACTTTTCCTACTTGCGTATTCTTACCCACAAGTATACAACCGAGTGAATCCGCAGCGCTGTTGCCGCTATGTATTCTTACTCCGCTATACCCCGGTACATTAAGTAACAAAGGCATGTATTGTTTAAATTTATTACTGTACGTGATCACTACTTCATAGGTTCCTGTAGGTATTGCGGTCTCCCCGTATACCTTATTCTTCTTGATAGTGTCTAAAGGCATTGTTTGTTTAAGCCCTCTGTCTTTATCTTCACACGTATCGCAGAAGTATTTACCATCTATATAAAGCTTTCCTATTGTATATGAATCACGTTTAGCTATACGTTTTAACTCTAAGTTCATGATTACGCGGCAGCGTTACCGTTGATGTAAAAATTGAGTCTCTCCTCAAGAGTTGTTACGCGAGCCTGCAATGCTATAATTGCGCTACGCAAATCATCAACGTTGATGTCTTTGTTCTTAAGACCTAATTGAAAAGCCTGGTTGAGTTCGCTTTGTTTCTTCTTAAGATTGCTATCCCAAAGCTGTTCAGAATCTGCGACAACACCCTCAGTAGAAACGCTAACTACTCTACCAAAAACTTTAATATCTTCGTTTGTAATCTTATCCATACTTAAGCAACTATTTTAATGTACGTTTTAATAGAAGCATCGCTGTCTACACGTACAGGATTGAGACATGCATAATAATATTTACTTCCAATTACTTCTGGCGATGAGATAGGAACATTACCTATACCGCTGTGTACAAGAGATATTGGCTTATTTGATACAATCCAAAGATACCAACCATTGTGCGTGTTTGTAACTTCGTGAGTACCTTCAATATCCTCCAACTCCGTAAGTAACGACAGATCTACATTCTCAGCACCGCTTGTAATATCAGAAGCCTCTTGATTGTCATTCTCAAAACTCTGATCATTGCGAATAGCGCCGAGAGGACGTACTGGAGCATAACCAATATAACACTTTTCAGCCGGCTCTATAACAACTGTGAATTCATCAGAAATAAGTTCAGACACAGCTGATTTTACAATCATACGAACTTCCTTCATTTTAGGTGAACTCTTTGTCATAATAATACCGTCATTATCGATCTGTACCAAATCATTATTAGTAGATTCAAATCTCAAAGGAGTATAAGGCCAGTTTCTAGGATTATAAGTAATAGTACTACCATTACCAAGAGTAACCTCTATATTGTATTTCTTTCCGTAGTTGTCACTAGCACCAAGAGCCATGTACTTATTCTGATACATATGATATGTATTCTCAACAACATTAATCGCTGCGATGTCTCCGTTCTCAAGGCTGTCAGTATCTACATCGATAACAATATCTCCGTCTACACCACTTTCGTCGTCTAC
>Ga0310695_10002109_pt1 | contig 43077 bp, 40 predicted proteins | sample RumenRJG_04DNA_FD_203882 | JGI IMG/M metagenome (GOLD analysis project Ga0310695, IMG submission 203882) | Bovine rumen microbial communities from Lethbridge, Alberta, Canada - RJG_04 (v2) (version 2) | ecosystem: Host-associated > Mammals > Digestive system > Stomach > Rumen | place: Canada... | reverse complement strand
TTGACAATTGGATGGCTGCCGCAGGGGAGGAACAGCGTTTCCGTCCGCAACAGCACAGAGGTGGCGGTGTAGGAGGCGACGCTTCCCAGCGTCGCAACAGCACATAGGTGGCAGTGTACGTGGCTGATGTCACGCTAGGAAGCGTGACCTCCTACATTGGCACATTGACGAACGGAAGAATCCCCCTGTGGTCTCGCGCCGATTCTTTTTCCCGCAGAGCGAGTTATAAATCCTTAAAAAAACACAATAAATAAATGGTATATTGGGAAGTGTGGACGAATAGCTGTAAATTTGCAGAATCATTCAAAAAATCTGTAAAAAACATGCCAACCATTATCAGAATGAGCTGGGGGCTGGCCAACAGAATGTTCCAATACAGCTACTATCTGTATCTTCGCCAGCGGGGAGTCGATGCCTACATCGACTATTGTGGCGTATTGGAAGGCGAACACGAGCGCGTAGACTGGAAGCACGTCTTCCCACAAGCTCCTTTGCGCCAAGCCACAAAGGGGATGCTGCTGCGCTATGGCGGCGGGACAGGATGGATAGCAAAGTTCAGACGACACGCTCTGCCATGCACCACAAGCGTTCACTACCATAAGGATGCGATGACCATCTGCTCGGACGACGAGCTCCGCCGCTACCACTATCTGATGGGGGTCTTTCAGAATGTACCCATGGTCTTGGATGTGGCCGACCAGGTGAGACGCAGTTTCCGCTTCTCAACCATGAAAGACGGCGTCAACCGCGGACTCATCCGCGAGATGAGTGAGGTGGAGTCGGTAGCCGTCCATGTGCGCAAGGGCCACGACTACCAGCGGCTGCCGTGGTTCGCAAAGACATGCCTGCCAGAGTATTACGAACGCGCCTTCGAAGAGATGCGACGGAGAATCGGCAACCCGCAATTCTACGTTTTCACCGACAATCCCGAATGGGTACGACAGAACATGCCCGACACCAACTACCGCCTCATCGACTGGAATCCCGTCGTAGGCAAGGGTTGCCATTGGGATATGCAACTCATGGCTTCGTGCAAGCATCAGATCATCGCCAACAGCACCTACAGCTGGTGGGCGGCTTTTCTGAACAACAATCAGCAGAAACAGGTCATCGCTCCCAAGCAGTGGTTTGCCTATGAGAACGACGAAGGACGCATACACAACGGGGTGCAATGCCCTGGGTGGACACTGATGTAACAAATGATATTCCGTTTCAATTTTTTCTTAACAATATAAACAACAGCAACTATGAACAAGAGAATCATAGCAACAGCAATAGCAGCATTGGGCTTGCTCTCCATGACGGCCCAGACAAGTGTCTCACAGTATGTCGACTCGCTGCGAGCCTACCGACACTATCTCGACACGGCAAAAACAGCCCGCTCCACGTTGTCGGCCTACAACAGATACCAGCTCTTCGCTCCCACGACATTCTTCCACAGTGTTTCCAACCAAAAACTCTCGATGAGCCTGCCTGCCATGTCGGCAGAAGACCAGGAGGTGAACGCAACGCTGATGAACCTCTATCTCAACAACCCCGACCTGGTGGAAAGCACTGAGACGGGGCTGCACGATGCCGGAGCGGTGAAGGAACAAATAAAGAGTCCTATCCGTCATGAGGTGAAATATGTGGAAAAGACCGTCAGCGTGCCACAGGAGGTGGAAGATGCTCCCGTTGATGTCGTCGTGGAGAAGCCCAACTTCTGGACCATCAAGGGCGACTACTACCTGCAGTTCCTGCAGAACTACGTCAGCGGCAACTGGTACAAGGGCGGTGAGAGCAACTATGCCATGGTGGCCAGCGGCGTTCTGGAGGCCAACTACAACAACAAGCAAAAGGTGAAGTGGGACAACAAACTGGAGGCGAAGCTGGGCTTCCAGACCTCGCGTGCCGACTCCATCCACTCGCTGAAGTCGTCGGAAGACCTGCTCCGTCTGACCAGCAAGTTCGGACTGCAGGCCACCAAGCACTGGTACTACACGCTCAACGTGCTGGCCTACACGCAGTTCATGCGCGGCTATAAGAATAACGATATCTTCACATACAGCGACTTCATGTCGCCCTTCAACCTGAACATCTCCATCGGTATGAACTACGACGTATCGTGGTTCGACAAAAAGCTGACGGGCAGCATACAACTCTCGCCCCTGGCCTACAACTTCCGCTATGTAGACCGTCTGTCGCTGTCGAAGACTTTCGGTCTCGACGAAGGTCATCACACGCTGAGCAACTTCGGTTCGATGACCACCGTCGACCTGACGTGGAAGTTCTCCGACAACATCTCGTGGAAGACGCGCCTCTACGGCTTCACGGCCTACGACCGCGCTGAGATAGAATGGGAGAACACCTTCACCTTCAAGTTCAACAAATACATCTCGAGCAACCTCTTCATCTACCCACGCTTCGACGACGCCACGTCGCGCGACGACAAACATGGCTACTGGCAGTTTAAGGAGTACGCCTCGCTCGGTTTCAACTATACATTCTGATATGAAGAAGAAAACAGCTATCTGCCTGGCTGCCCTCGCTTTCCTGCTGGCAGCCTGCCAGAGCAAACACGAACAGCTACAGCGTGAAATAGAGCAACGCAAGGCAGCGCTCACGCACAAGCAGGACTCCACGATAGAGGCTTCGCAGCAGGCCGTGGAGCAACTCGACGAGGAGCTGCAGCGGGTAAAGGCAGAATACGAGCTGCGGAAGGCAGAAGCCGACAAGGCTCACGAGGCGGGAACGGGCACTATTGAGATGTACGAGCGCGTGAACCGTCTGCGGCAGCTGCGCGACTCGCTGCAGGTGCAGTTCGACACGGAGTGTGCAAAAATTCGCTATGTGAGACGTGTCAGACGTTAATGTTCCGTAATATTTCATGTATTTAAAAGAAAATGTGTAACTTTGCAGCGGTTTGTTCATTGAACATTGAGCATTGAGATGGAAAAAGATCTGAAGAAAACGGAACAGGAGTTCCGAACCGTCATAAAAGAGTGTCGCGAAATCTTCGAAAAGAAGCTGCACGACTATGGTGCCTCGTGGCGCATCCTGCGCCCTACGGCGCTCACCGACCAGCTCTTCATCAAGGCCAAGCGCATACGCAGCCTGGAGCTGAAACAGGTGAACATGGTGGGTGAAGGCATCCGCCCTGAGTTCCTCGCCCTGATCAACTACGGCATCGTGGGGCTCATCCAGCTCGACCGTGGCTTCGTCGACACGGTGGACATCACGCCCCAGGAGGCCATGACGCTCTACGACCAATGGGCCGGCGAGGCGCTGACGCTGATGACGAAGAAGAACCACGACTACGACGAGGCTTGGCGCGAGATGCGCGTCACAAGCTACACCGACTTCATCCTCACCAAGCTGCAGCGAATCAAGGAGATAGAAGACCTGGGCGGACAGACGCTCGTCAGTGAGGGCATCGATGCCAACTATATGGACATCATCAATTATGCCGTGTTCGGCGCGATTAAGTTGACGAGTTGACAAGTAGACGAGTAGACAAATAGACAGATAGATAAGTTGAAAAAAATATTTGTAAATATATGCCGATTTGTGGTGGCATTGACGTTTATCTTCTCGGGATTCGTCAAGGCTATTGACCCGATGGGTACACAATATAAGATTCAGGACTACTTCGCAGCCCTGGAGCTGGCTGACCTGATGCCCGACTGGCTGGCCCTGACATCTTCGGTGGGACTGTCGGCCTTGGAGTTCTGTCTCGGCATCTTGCTGCTCTTCGCCATCAATCGCCGTGCGGTGTCGCGCATCATCGTGGTGTTCATGCTCTTCATGACTGCCGTTTCTCTGTGGCTCTGGGTGGCCAATCCCGTGAGCGACTGCGGATGCTTCGGCGATGCCGTGAAGCTCTCCAATGCACAGACGTTCCTGAAGAACATCGTTCTGCTGGGCTGCTCGCTCGTCGTGGCGGCTCATCCGCTGCAGATGATGCGCTTCGTGAGCCGTACCAACCAGTGGATTGTGAAGAACTATTCTGCACTGTTCATCATCCTGTGCAGCGTGTGGTGCCTCTACGACCTGCCGCTGTTCGACTTCCGTCCCTACCATATCGGGGCCAACATCCGCCAGGGAATGGTCATCCCCGAGGGTGAAGAGCAACCGCAGTTTGAGACGACCTTCATCATGAAGAAAGACGGCGTCATCAAGGAGTTCACACTCGACAACTATCCCGACTCGACATGGACCTTCGTCGACAGCCGCACGGTGCAGACAAGCGAAGGCTACATACCACCCATCCACGACTTCAGCATCGTGACAACCGACGAAGGTGCCGACATCACAGAAGATGTCGTCAGCAGCAAGGGCTATACCTTCCTGCTCGTCTCACCCCATTTGGAAAAGGCCAGCGATGCAAGTTTTGGCGAGATAGACCAACTCAGCCAGTATGCCGAGCAACACGGCTATCCCTTCTTATGCCTGACGGCCAGCAACGAGACAGGCATCAACCATTGGATAGACCTCACCGGAGCTGAGTACACGTTCTGCCAAACGGACGAGATAACGCTGAAGACCATCGTACGCAGCAACCCTGGCCTGTTGCTGATGAAAGACGGCACGATAATCCGCAAGTGGAGCCATAACATGCTGCCCACCCTGACACCCGAAGAAATGGTACAGCCACTGGAGAAGCTGGCCATCGGTCATCTGCCCGGCAATCAGGCAGCCCGCAAGCTTGTCGTCATTCTGTTGTGGTTCGCCCTGCCGTTGGTGCTGCTCATCGTGGTAGACAGGCTGTGGAACCTGAGGAAAAGAAGAATTCACTTAAACAATTTAATAGGTAAAAGAAGATGAGAAAGAAAATTGTAGCAGGTAACTGGAAAATGAACATGAACCTGCAAGACGGTATCGCTCTTGCCAAAGAGCTCAACGACACGCTGACAGCCGAGAAGCCAAATTGCGACGTAGTGATCTGCACTCCGTTCATCCATCTGGCCAGCATCGCACAATTCCTCAATCAGGACATCATCGGACTCGGTGCCGAGAACTGTGCCGACAAGGAGAAAGGTGCCTTCACCGGCGAGGTGTCGGCAGAGATGGTGAAGTCGACGGGGGCACAATACGTCATCCTCGGACACTCGGAGCGCCGCGAATACTATAAGGAGACACCCGAGGTGCTCCGCGAGAAGGTGATGCTGGCCCTGAAGAACGGGCTGAAGGTGATCTTCTGCATCGGCGAGAGTCTGGAAGAGCGCGAAGCCAACCGCCAGAACGAGGTGGTCAAGGCCGAGCTCGAAGGAAGCGTCTTCAACCTCAGCGAGGACGACTTCCGCAAGATTGTCATAGCCTACGAACCCATCTGGGCCATCGGAACGGGAAAGACAGCCACGGCAGAGCAGGCAGAAGAGATACATGCCTATATCCGCAGCATCATAGCTGAGAAGTACGGACAGGCTGTGGCCGACGACACCAGCATCCTCTATGGCGGCAGCTGCAAGGCCAGCAACGCCCCCGAATTGTTCGCCAAGCCCGACATCGACGGTGGCCTCATCGGCGGCGCTTCGCTGAAGTGTGCCGACTTCAAGGGCATCATCGACGCTTGGAACTAAACAGGATCTCGCTGTTTGGACCTAATCCATCATCAAGAATGAAAAGATTTCTGAACATAGCATTGCTACTTCTGTGTGTTGGCCTCCATGCCAACGCACAGAAATTTCTCGACGACCTGACGAAGGAAAGGCAGGGCGAAGGAAAGGTGACGGTAAGCCAAAGCGCAGAGATTGACGAGCTTGTCAACGGCAAGGAAGAAGCTGTCACGACGCCCGCCGCCACCACGACGGCCACAGCCCCTGAGACCAAGAAGCCCGAAACGGTGAGCCATCAGGAGGCATCAGCCACGACAACGACAGAGACCGTCGTCGACACCCGCAAGAAGGTGATGACCAACACGCGCAAGGTGAACGGTTACCGCGTGCAGGTGTTCAGTGGCGGCAATACCCGTGCCGACCGCATCAAGGCGGAACAGATACAAGGTGCCATGAAGGCTGCCTTCCCCGGACAACCCGTCTACACCCACTTCTACTCGCCACGCTGGATTTGCCGCATGGGCAACTACAGAACCTATGCTGAGGCGGAGAAGATTCTCAAGCAGGTGAAGGCGATGGGATATAAGCAGGCTGTCATCGTGAAAGGAAAGATATCAGTGGCCAACTAATCGTAATTATCATGAATCCAGAAATAGAATTTCGCGAGGGCCTTGACGAGCTGGCCTCGCACTATCGTAGTGTGCTCGAATTGTTAGGAGAAGACCCAGAACGTGAGGGACTGCTGAAGACTCCGATGCGTGTGGCCAAGGCCATGCAGATACTGACGCGCGGCTATACGCAGGATGCCCACAAGGTGCTGACCGACGCATTGTTCGAAGAGAAGTACAACCAGATGGTCATCGTCAAGGACATCGACTTCTTCTCGATGTGCGAACACCACATGATACCCTTCTACGGCAAGGCGCATGTGGCCTATATCCCCAACGGATATATCACGGGACTGAGCAAGATAGCCCGTGTCGTCGACATTTACAGCCACCGACTGCAGGTGCAGGAGAGGCTGACACAGCAGATACGCGAATGTATCGAACAGACACTTCACCCCCTGGGCGTGATGGTCGTCATCGAGGCCAAGCACATGTGCATGCAGATGCGCGGCGTGGAGAAGCAGAACGCCATCACCACGACGAGCGACTTCTGCGGCGCCTTCAACCAGGCGAAGACGCGCGAAGAGTTTATGAACCTGCTCCAAGGCGAGAGCAAGAGGATTTAGTTCGTTCGAGGAGAGAGGAGTGAGGAGTGAGGAGAGAGGAAAGAGGAGAGAGAAATGTGTAATTTAGAAATAAAAGGAAAATGAAGAAACTTAATTCATGGACAAGTCTGCTGATGGCAGCGGTCGTAGCGATGGCTATGACTTCGTGTCTCAGCGACGACGACGACGACAACCAGGAGGTGATGGACCAGGCTACCTATCAGCGGTATCTGACGGAGATGGCTGGCTCCTATACTGGCAAGACCTACTATTTCAACATCGAGGGTAACGGCTACAAGGCCGACTCCGTCGCTGTGACGGCACAGATACTGGGTGTCGGCGACTCGCTCATCAACATCTCGGGCATCCCTGCCAAGCTGCTGGCACGCTGCGTGGGCGACTCGGCCATCTACAAGGCTGTCGTCGGACAACCCGACCAGCGCCTGCAGATGAAGTTCTATATCGGAGCGTTCCATCAGGGCATCGTACAGTTTGGCGTCTACCCGCTGTCAGTGACCTTCGACGATCTGGAATACAACGGTGCCGAACACGACGTGGTGTTTAACTTCGTGCTCTACCGCAACGTCCTTGGAGCTTACTCCAATGGTGTGGCCGAGCTGACCTACTATCTGATGGATCTTTGGGAGGACGGCCGACAGAAGGAGACCTACTATTCGCTCTACGACACGTCGGGCTATAGCAACACAAGGTATATGTTCCTCAGTGTGCTGAACAAGCGCAAGGATACGTGGGACAACCACTAATCAGAGGAAACAGGAGGATGGCGTGCCTTTTTATCAGAGGAATGGTGCCAACAGATGGGCAAACCATCCTACAAACTTCTTCCATGGCGTGCGCCATTGGTTCCAAGACTCTTTCGTCAAGCGGAAAGAGTCTTTTTTGTCGGCTATAAACAGGTTGGTCAGCTCTTGTGTGGTGCAGGGGTCGATGATGACGGCATTCTCCTCGTAGTCCCACCGCAAGCTGCGGCTGTTGAGGTTGGCACTCCCTACGGTGCAGAAGCGGCCGTCCACCATGATGACCTTCGTATGGTGGAAGCCGGGCTTATAAATCCAAACCTCGGCACCCTGCTTCATCAGCTTATGGACGTTGTAGAAGACGCAGTCGGGCGTGAGCGGGATGTCGCTCTTTTGTGAGACCATCACGCTGACCTTCACCCCTCGCTGGATAGCTCGTTTGAGGGCTTTCTTCAGCCGATGGTTGAGTGTCAGGTAGGGGTTGATGAGATAGATGCTGTCCTGAGCGTCGTTGATGGCATCGAGATAGAACCGGCGGATAATCTTGTTGCTCGTGCGTGGCTCGCGGTTAATGATGCCCACCATCTTGCGGCCCGCCGTCGGGCAGGTGTCGGGTTTCAGTCCGTAGAAGCGGCTTTCATGCTCTCTGAACGGGTCGTCGAACGAGTTTTCCGGCTGCTGGCTTCTGAAATATTGCGGCCCAGCAACGTTCTGCTTGGCCACCTTGTTCCACATCCGCAAGAAGATGTCCTGCAGCGTGTTCACCTCGTCGCCCTCGATGCGGCAGTGCATGTCGCGCCATGAGCCCACCATCTCCGTACCTTTTATATAATAGTCGGCCACGTTCATTCCGCCGGTATAGGCTATCTGCCCGTCGATGACGACAATCTTCCGGTGGTCGCGGTTGAAGATGTCGTCTATCCAGGGAAACCGAACGGGGTTGTATTCATAGATTTCGATGCCGCGGTCGCGGATGCTTTTCACGTGTTTCTTTTGCAGCGGCTGGTTGTTCGACGAATTGCCGAAGCCATCGAACAGGGCCCTTACCTCCACGCCCTCTTTCACCTTGTCGGCCAAGAGGTCGAACAAGAGGCGGGCGATGGAGTCGTTGCGGAAGTTGAAATACTCTAAGTGGATGCTTTTGCGGGCTTGCCGGATGGCGGCAAACATGTCGTCGAACTTCTCCTGTCCGCTGGTGAGGAGCGTCACGCTGTTGTTATGCGAGAAGCTGACGCCCTGCTCGCGCAGCTGGCTGACAATGAGAGAGTCGGAGGTCTGGGCAGGCAGGTGCAGGCAGGCAGCGCAGAGGGCAATAGCCATGATGCAGCGACAGAGTCGCTGCTTACACAACGTACAGGCCATGCCCTTGATCCTTAATCCTTCATACTTCATATTTTATCCATCAAACTTCCGAAGGAACACATCAACCTTCGTCCTTCCTCCTTCGTCCTTCCGAAGGAACACATCAACCTTCGTCCTTCTCCCTTCCTCCTTCTTAAACCATGCATCGATAGTGGTCTACCACGCCAAGCAGGTGGTTATCGTCGTCGACGACGAGCACGGTATGTATCTTGTTGGCCTGCATGATTTTCTGTATCTCGGTAATCTTTGTTGACGGCGAGACGCTTTTCGGCGTGCGGGTCATGATATCCTCGACGGTATGGTTGAAGAACTCAGCCTGCCATTTCTCCATCGCGCGGCGAATGTCGCCGTCGGTGATGAGACCTACTACGCGGTCGTTCTCTAACGAGACGCCCAGTCCCAGCTTACCTTTGCTCACGAGGATGATGGCTTCGCCGAGGTGCATCTCCTTCGGGATGATGGGCAGGTCGTCGTGGTGCATCACGTCTTGAGCGGTGGTGAGCAGTCGGCGACCCAACGAACCGCCGGGGTGGAACTGCGCGAAGTCTTTTGGCTTGAATCCACGCACCTGCATCAGGGCCACCGCCAGCGCGTCGCCAATGACGAGCTGTGCCGTCGTGCTGCTCGTCGGGGCGAGGTTCAGCGGACAAGCCTCGCGCTCCACCCAAGTGCTGATGGTGCAGGTGGAATATTTGGCGAGGAGCGATTCGGCGTTGCCTGTCATGGCGATGATAGGCACATTCATGTGGAGCACCATGGGTATGAAGCGCAGCAGTTCGTCGGTCTGCCCACTGTTGCTGATGGCCAGCACCACATCGGCCTGTGTCATCACACCGAGGTCGCCGTGGAACACGTCGAGCGGATTGATGAAGAAAGCTGGCGTGCCTGTGCTGGCCAGTGTGGCAGCAATCTTAGCGCCCACATGTCCGCTCTTGCCGACACCGGTGACGATGACCTTGCCCTGACAGTGGTACATCAGTCGGACTGCCTGTTCGAAGTCGTCGGTGAGCTGTGGTATCAGGTTGAGCGCGGCCTGCGTTTCGTCCTTAATACATTGTATGGCGTAATCTTTAATACTATTCATAATGCTTAATGCTTAATGCTTAATGCATAATCATAATGTTAACTTTTCGATGAGGCTTTCCAGCTTGCTGAGCTCCAGCATATTGGCGGCATCGCTCAGTCCCTGGTCGGGATTGGGGTGCACCTCGAAGAAAAAGCCTGTTGCCCCGAAAGCCTTGGCAGCCAAGGCCATAGAGGGCACGAAGCGTCGGTCGCCCGATGTCTTGCCGTCGCCGGCTCCGGGTCGCTGCACGCTGTGCGTACAGTCCATGACGACTGTCGGCACGATGTCGAGCATGTCGGGTATGTTGCGGAAGTCGACCACCAGGTTGTTGTAGCCGAAGCAGTTGCCTCGCTCCGTGAGCCACACCTCCGTGGCCCCGCTGTCGAGCGCTTTCTCTACGGGGTAGCGCATATCGCGCCCAGAGAGAAACTGTGCCTTCTTGATGTTCACCGTACGGCCCGTCCGTGCAGCGGCCACGAGCAGGTCGGTCTGCCGGCAGAGGAAGGCCGGAATCTGCAGTACGTCGCACACTTCGCCCACGGGTTCTGCCTGCCAGCTCTCGTGGATGTCGGTGAGTATTCTCAAGCCGTAGCGGCTCTTCACGTCGCTGAGCATCTGCAGGCCGCGCTCCAAGCCAGGTCCGCGGAAGGAGCGTATACTTGTGCGGTTGGCTTTATCGAACGAAGCCTTGAAGATGATGTCGGTGCCCAGGCGGTCGTTGATGCGTTTCAGCTCGGCGCCTATGGTGCTGAGCAGCTCTTCCGACTCGATGACGCAGGGTCCAGCAATGAAAATAGTGTTCATCTTATCTTGTTGTTTTGTAATGACGTGCAAAAGTACACAAAAGGAGCGACTTAGCCGCCAGTCGGGCCAACAATTTAAGTTTTCTTTAGATAGCTCATGCCGTCGGGCTTATCTGTTTGCCGCGTATGCGCGAACGTGTGGAGCGCATGGTGTTCTCGCTGATGCCCATGATATACATGATTTGTTCGTCGGTCTTTCCCTGATGTTCGAGCAGGGCGAAGAATGTGTATTTGGGCGACAAGCCGTCGTAGTCGGTTTCAAGATGGTTGACAAAGGCGATGTCAAGCAGTTTATAGTATTCGATATAGTCGACAAAGTCGTTGCGCGACCAGGCGCTGGTAGTGCCCCCCTGTTCTATCTGGCCGTAAAGCCCTTTGCCGCGCGCCAGGATTCCAGAGTGCCGCGCACCGAGATCGTTGATTTTCTGTTGCAGGTGTTCTATCTCATTCTTATGTTCTGTCTCCTTTGCTCCGATGTCGTCGAGCTGCTTGTTCGTCTCGTCCAACTGCCGTTGCAGATCGGCAGTCTGCTGCTCATAGCCCCTCAGTTCGGCAATCTTTTCCTCCAGCCGGCTTCGCTCCTCTTCATTCTGCCGTTTCTCTTCATTCAGCTCGCAACGTTCTTGCCTCAGATGTTCCAAGTCGCGTTCCTGTTCGGCCAGTTCTTTTTCTGCCTTCATGCCACGGTAGCTCTTGTAGAGCAAAACACTGATGACGAGCAGCAACATGATGATAGCAGCCGATATCCACTTCGTGTATTTCGCACGGAACAGTACCACAGCCTGTTCCTTGTCGTACTTCGCCTGAATCTCAGCTATCCGGTCACGCTCTTGGTCTTCGTAATATCGTTGCTGCAACGCTATGATGCTGTCGCCCACGTCGTTGGCCTTCTGGAAGTCTTTAATCTGTGCATAGTGTCTCCGCATGGCTTTCAAGATGGAAGTTCTTGCTTTTGTTCCGCCTTTGAATGCCAGGGCCATGTCCCATACCTTATTGGCTTCAGCTATGTTGTTTTCCTTCGTGTAAATGTCAGACAGAGCGAGAAGCGTCCACGACTGCGGTTGGATGGCTAATGCTTTCTTTAGATAACTCTTTGCCAGTTCTGGCTCATCATCAGCATAAAGCTCCCCCATCCTTGTATAGAGATAGGTCTTCTCACTATCTTTTAGGAAATTGATGAGCGGCTGACATTGTTGAATACAAATGGCTAAACTATCCTTTAATCCCATTTCTGAATAGTCGGCCGCCAAATAAATGTATGCTATGGCCTCTTTTTCCTTATCACCCAATTGTTTAGCTAAATCAAGAGCACGCTTGGCATAATCGTAAGCAATATCTTTTTTGTAAGCAACACTGTTAAAATACGAAAGAGATTCGTATATTTTGTGTTTCAACTGTTTATTGTTTGTATTTGCAGCTATACTCTCTGCTTTTTTAGTATAACTAATAGCCTTTTCAAGATTATAGGTATAATACACCGACACACCTTTATAATAATATGATCGGGCGAGCAACTCATTGTTCTTTGTTGCCTCATAATAGTTAACACTGTAACAGATAGAACTATCTGATGGATTAGGACCATGAAGTCTATAATTAGTTTCAGTATTGATCAAGAAGTAATAAGCGGAATCTGCTTTGGATTGGATGCGGTTTAGTGATATTTCATCTAATTCATTTCTTGCAGAGTCTAACAAATTTCTTGTTAATAAAGTGTCAATGTTGATCAGACTACCTTTTGTACTATCAATCCATAGCCCCCTTTTAGTCCCCCAAAAAGTAAATAAACATACCAATAAAAATAGTAGTATGCATAACCTTCTAACAAGTGCTTCTTTTTTCATGCTGCAAAAATAATAAAAATCTTCAGAAGATTGACAACAAATACAGTATTTAACTTTTATAATATATTGTTTGGTGTCAATTATGACAAAATTTACCGTTTTATACCGTTGCACTTATTGCAACAGTTCAATATTTGTTGCATTTTTACGAGATTTCCAGCGTTGCATATTATGCAACACATTGAAATACAATATATTGTTCACAATTTAGCTTGCAACAGGTCTCATAAAAAACAGCTTGAAAAGTTTGTAGGTTATCATATTTATGACTATTTTTGCACTGTAATTTCAGGTCTAAAACTGAGATTGGACAATATATCCAAAATTGTTAAACTTAAAAAACGTTCAAAAGATTGGTATTGGCCGTCATAACGGGTTATGCCAGTATGCATTTATGGGATGGCGACGCATTCTCCACAATCGAGTGACGACAGACGTTTTTGTTCATATAGTATCATATCCTTAAAACACCATCACAGAAACAAAAACAAGAGGCACATTTTTTTTCCCGAGCCATGTGGGGCGTGATGTCTCGCATGGCTTTTTTGTTATGAAAAAACATCCGACACCTCACCAAAAAGCCCAGAACACCAGTATTGATGGAGGTTTTGGATGGTGAGGTGTTCGTCTGACATCTCACCAGAGACCTCACCAGAGACCTCACCAGAGACCCCTCCCAGCCTCCCCAAAGGGGAGGAGTCCCATGTGGCAGTTACCGCAGGGGCGGAACAGCATTTCCGCCCGCAACAGAACATAGGTGGATGGTGGGGGCTCTGGTGAGGTGTTTGGTGAGGTGTTGGAGAAACATCTCACCATCGGGAAGGTCGATAAACAGGGGGATTCTGTGCCATTTGGTGAGGTGTCGAGCTAATTCTGACGAAAACTATTTCAAGCGTAGTTGCCCTAATTAGAGTACACACCATCATAAGTGTCAGATGTCTTCTGAGCCTGTCAAAGATGGTCTCTGAGCCTGTCAGAGATAGTCTCTGAGTCAGTCAGAGATGGTTTCCAAGCCTGTCAGAGATAGTCTCTGATCATGCCAAAGATGGTCTCTGCAGCCTTCTTTTCCCTATCCGAACAAGGCGCGCAGCGCCTCTTCCACCTTCCTGACGGGCACCAGATGGATATGGAAGCGCTTGGTGTCGAGGCCCTGCAGGTTGTACTTCGGCACGATGATATGGGAGAAGCCCAGCTTCTCGGCCTCGGCGATGCGCTGCTCGATGCGGGCTACAGGACGCACCTCGCCGCTCAGTCCCACCTCGCCAGCCATGCACCATCCGGCCTCGATGGGTGTGTCGACATTGCTCGATAGCACGGCGGCAATGATGCTCAGGTCCATCGCAAGGTCGGTGACACGGAAGCCGCCGGCGATGTTCACGAAGACATCTTTCTGGATGAGCTTGAAGCCTACCCGCTTCTCCAACACGGCTAAAAGCATGTTCAGCCGTCGCTGGTCGAAACCGGTGGTGGCGCGCTGCGGTGTGCCATAAGCTGCCGTAGACACCAGAGCCTGCGTCTCTACGAGGAAGGGCCGCACGCCCTCTATGGCCGAGCTGATGGCGATGCCGCTGAGCCCTGCATGCTCTTGGGTGAGCAACAGTTCGGAGGGGTTGCTCACCTGTCGCAGACCGTTGGCCCGCATCTCGTAGATACCCATCTCGGAGGTGCTGCCGAAGCGATTCTTGATGCTACGCAGGATGCGGTACATATAGTGCTGGTCGCCCTCAAACTGCAGCACGGTGTCGACGATATGCTCCAGTATCTTCGGTCCGGCCAGCGATCCCTCTTTGTTGATATGGCCGATCAGTATCACGGGGGTACCGCTCGACTTGGCAAACCGGAGCAGGGCAGCCGCACATTCGCGCACCTGGGTGACGCTGCCTGCCGACGATTCGGCCGCCTCGGTGCTGATGGTCTGTATCGAGTCGATGACGACGAGCTCGGGCTTCTCTTCCTTGATATGGGCGAAGATGCTCTCGAGCGATGTCTCGCAGAGTATCAGCAGGTTGTCGTTGGCTCCTCCGATGCGCTCGGCACGCATCTTCAGCTGGCTGGCGCTCTCCTCACCGCTGACGTAGAGAATCCTGCGGTCGGCAAGCGTCAGCACCGTCTGCAGCGACAGCGTGCTCTTGCCGATGCCCGGCTCGCCACCGAGCAGCACAAGGCTCCCCTTGACCAGTCCGCCTCCCAGCACACGGTTGAGCTCCTGGTCGTGCATGTCGATGCGGCGCTCTTCGTGGGTGGGGATGTCTTGCAGCCGTCGTGCCTGCGAGGCCCCTCTTGTCTGCCTCACTGCACCGGCAGCGGCACGTGCCGCCATCTGCCCCGTCTCGTTGGCGATGCGTATCTCCTTGAAGGTGTTCCACTGTCCGCAGGCTGGACACTTGCCAATCCACTTGGCCGACTCCTGTCCGCAGTTGTCGCAAACGTAAGCTATCTTGTCTTTTGCCATTCTTCTTGATTTCTGGTTTGTTGTAGTGACGCGATGCGTCGCGTCCTTACATAGTTGCCTGCAAAAATACACTTTATTTTCGAGATAGGCTCTTGTTGAAGGAAAAAAATATAAAAAGAATACGAAATAAAGAGAAAATGGAAGATGGTGGGATTGTATTTTGCTCGCTTATTCGTAACTTTGCACCGCTATATGAAAAAAGGATGGTGAAATTGAAAAGAACTAAAATAGGAACGGTCGTGCTGGTTGCATTGGTGCTGCTCATGGCCAGTTGCGGCGAGAGCGAGGTGCAGAAACGCAAGATATCGAAAGAACGGCGTGAGCAACTGCGACGCGAAGACTCCTTGGCGCTGAAGATCGGCACGCTGCCCACCCTGGACTGCCTGCCCCTGTATGTGGCCAAGGAGACGGGGCTGTACCAGAAGCTCGGGGTTGACGTGCGCTTGAAGCCCTATTCATCGCAGATTGACTGCGACGCTGCTCTCGTGGCCGGCAAGATAGAAGGCAACGTGAGCGACCTGGTGCGGACAGAACGGATGAAGAAGCGCGGCACGGCGCTGCAATACTTCACCGCTACCAATGCCTACTGGCAACTGGTCAGCAACCGCAAGGCGCGTATCAATGCGCTGAAGCAGCTGGAAGAGAAGATGGTGGCGATGGCGCGCTTCTCGGTGACCGACATGTTGGCAGATATGGCGGTAGACAGCGTGAAGCTGAAGTCGGAGACCGTCTTCCGCGTGCAGATCAACGACCCCAACGTCAGGCTGCTCATGCTGCACAACAACGAGATGGACGCCATGCTGCTCAGCGAGCCACAGGCAACGACGGCACGACTCTACAAGAACCCCGTGCTAATGGACAGCCGCAAGAACGACCTGTGGATGGGGGTCGTCGCCTTCCGACAGAAAGCCCTTGCCGACAAGCGGCGTGCCGACCAGCTGAAAGCTTTCACGAAAGCCTACGACATGGCCTGCGACTCGATACGCATTCACGGCTTGCAGCACTATAAGAAAATCATCATGCAATATACCAAGGCCGACGAGCGCACGGTCGACTCGCTGCCGAAACTTGAGTTCAAGCACGTTTCGGCACCTCGGCAGAAAGACATAGACAAAGCAAACAGATGGCTCAGCAAATGAACAAGCAAGACACGCCGCAATGGGAGAAGGTGTTCCGCCTGATAGACCAGCGACGACTCATTGAGGCCGTCGATGCCGTGCGGAAGATGGCCGTACAGTTTCCGTCATTGGCTATGGGCGAGGTGACACGCGTGGAAGAAGACTATCGGCTGATGCTCCACTACGTAGAGATGGGCTTCAACGACCCAGAACGCGAGAACATGTACCGTCTCTTCATCCACCGGCTCTACCGTGCCGTGGCCAACATGCGTACGGGCTACCGTCGGCAGAAGGTGAGTGTATATACCGAAATGGCACAGAAGACGGGTGGACGGCTGTTCACCCACGATACCATCCGCCGCGAGCTGGAAGACTTCGTGGCGTCGAAGGCCATGCTCAGCTTAGAGAGCGAGGAAGTGGGCCGTCAGAAAGAGCTTGAGCTCTACAAGCAGCACCAGGCTTTCATGGCTGCCCTCTTCTGCCGCATCATCGTGGCACCGCAATGGAGCGATGCCGACGAGCAGTTTTATACATCGCTCTTGCTCTCGCCCACCATCGAGAGCGTCGATGCCCTGCTGTTAACAAGCGCCGTCTCGCTGGCCACCTGGCAAGAGTTCGACAGCTGCAAGATGAGCTTGCTGATGACGCTCTACCAGAAGGCAGAGAACGTCGCCCTCCGCCAGAGAAGCTTGGTGGGCTGGGCTTTTGCAGCCCCATTGGTGCCACAAGTGTTCGACGAGCTGAGGCAGCGCATCGCCACATTGTGTGCCGATGAACAGGTTATGCAGGAGCTGTCGGACATGCAGAAGCAGGTCATCTTCTGTGTCGATGCAGAGAAAGACCACGACACCATCCAACGCGACATCATGCCCACGCTGATGAAGAACAACAACCTGAACATCACGCGCAACGGCATGATAACGGAGAAGGAAGACGACCCGATGGAAGACATCCTCGACCCCGATGCCGCCGACCGACGGATGGAGGAGCTGGAGAATACGATACAGAAGATGGTCAACATGCAGAAGGCAGGCTCCGACGTCTATTTCGGAGGCTTCTCGCCCATGAAGCGCACAGCCTTCTTCTACGACATCAGCAACTGGTTCTGCCCCTTCTATCAGGAGCATCCCGCTATGGCGCAGGCCGTAGGGAAGGTGGGCAACACGGCCTTCCTCAAGATGCTCATAGGCCACACGCCTTTGTGCGACAGCGACAAATACTCGTTCTTGCAGGCCATCGCCTCTGTTGTTGACCGCCTGCCGGAAAGTGTGCGCGAGATGATGACGAGTGGCTATGATGGATTAGAAGAAGTGACGATACCCATCACCGACTCGCCGGAATATATCCGCCGCTTCTACCTGCAGGATCTCTACCGCTTCTTCCGGCTGTATCACGCCAAGAACCAGATGTGCGATCCCTTCGCCCCAGCGGCTTTCCTCTTCATGGCCAATGAGCTGTTTCCTTCGGAAGGTACGGTACTGCCCATCTGCGACACCTTGCGCAAGCGCAACAACGTGGAAGGATTCAAGCAGATGGTGAACTTCTGCAGCGGACAGAAGACGACGGAAGCACTGTTCGTAAGAGGAATCTACGAGTACGAATATGCCCACCGCTACCCTATTGCACAACGCTGCATGGAAAGACTGCTGGAACAACAACCCGACCACGAGAAGGCACTGCTTTACTTGGGCCGTGCATGCTTCCAGACGGGGTCTTTCGAAAAGGCGGAGGAAAGCTACAAGAAGCTCAGCGAGAAGCATCCCGAGCGCAAGTCGTACGTGCTGAACTACTGTATAGCCATGACGAAGAATGCCCACTTCGACGAGGCACTGCCCATGCTCTACAAGCTCAACTATCAGCATCCCGACGACATGAACGTAAGTCGTGTGCTAGCGTGGACGCTTATGGGCATGAAACGACTGGAACAGGCTGAGCAAGAATACATGAAGCTGGGCGACCAGACGGCCGACGACCAGCTGAACCACGCCTACTGCCGATGGTTTGCGGGCGACATGAGTGGTGCGGTGGGTCTGCTGCACACCTTTGTCGCTTCGAAGGCGGACGGCCATTCGCTCTACGACGAGTTCCGCCGAGATGAGCAAATGCTGAATCTCTTCAACATATCGCCCACCGACCAAGCCTTGGTCATCGACCTTGTCGTTGGGCAATAAAAACAGTTTTTTCCTGCGACTGAACTACAGAAAAAAAGGAGAGGGCATGTCTGAAATGCTGACATGCCCTCTCTCTTTATCTGTTTGACGATTACTTGTTCTTGACAATCTGTGCAGTGAAGGTGGCTTCCGACACGAGGGAGTCGCCCACGAACATATAGCCCTTCATCGACGAGATGCCGTGTCTTACAGGTGCCAACAGCTCAACCTTGAAGATGAGCGTGTCGCCAGGCACCACTTTGCGGCGGAACTTCACGTCGGTGATCTTCATGAAATAGGTGCTCCAGCGCTCAGGCTCTTCGACGGTGTTCAGCACGAGCAGACCGCCACACTGTGCCATAGCCTCAATCTGCAGCACACCAGGCATGACGGGCTCCTGCGGGAAGTGTCCCATAAAGAACTCCTCGTTGGCCGTAATATTCTTCACGCCCACGATGGTGGTGGGCCCGAGCGAGATCACCTTGTCGACAAGCTGCATGGGATAGCGGTGAGGCAGCAGCTCACGGATGCGGTTGACATCCATCACCGGCTCTTCGTTGGGATCGTAGAAGGGTGCCTGCACCTCGTGCTTGCGAATCTCCTTGCGCATCATGCGCGCGAACTTATTATTAATGGTATGTCCGGGGCGGGTAGCCACGATACGGCCCTTGATGGGCTTGCCGATGAGGGCCATGTCGCCGATGATGTCGAGCAGCTTGTGGCGTGTGCACTCGTTCTCCCACATCAGCGGCTTGTGCTGGATATAGCCAATCTTCGTGGCGTCCATGTGCGGCACCTTCAGCAGGTCGGCCAGCTGGTCGAGCTTGTCCTGCGTCACTTCGCGCTCGTAGATAACGATGGCGTTGTCCAGATCGCCACCCTTGATGAGGTTAGCGTCGAGCAGCGGCATGATGTCGCGCACAAAGACGAAGGTGCGAGCCGGTGCGATGTCGGTTGCAAAATTGCTGATGCAGTCGAGTGTGGCAAACTGGCTGTTGATAAACTTCGATTCGAACGAACACATCGCCGTGATGGAGAACTCCTCGTCGGGCAGGATGGTGATGCACGAACCAGTCTCTTCGTCCTTGATCTCCATCTTGCGGCGAATGGCATAGAAGTCTTTCGGAGCGTTCTGCTCCTCAATGCCTATCTCCTCTATCTTCTGTACATACATGGCGGCAGAGCCGTCGAGGATGGGAAACTCAGGACCGTTCACCTGGATGAGGCAGTTGTCGATGCCGAGGGCATAAAGAGCCGACAGGCCATGCTCTACGGTAGAGATCCTTACATCACCCTTGCCCAAGACGGTGCCTCGGCGAGTGTCAACAACGTTTTCAGCAACAGCATCGATGACGGGTTCCCCTTCAATGTCGATGCGCTGAATCTTGTATCCCGTATTTTCGGCAGCGGGATTGAATGTCACCGTCAGGCTCAAGCCTGTGTGAAGGCCTTTTCCAAACAAGGAAAAGCTGCCTTTCAGAGTCTTTTGTTTCAACATCGATTTATTTACGATTTACGGATTTACAATTGATTGATATATAGTATACTCGTCAACTTGTTAGCGTGTCAACTCGTCAACTTTCTTTTTCAGGGCTTCCAGATCACGGTACATATCGGGCAGTTTCTTGAAGATGACGGCCGAGCGGAAGAAGCTCTTCGGCTCCTGGGCCGGACTGCCGATGAGGCTCTCGTTGCCTTTGACACTGCTGTTCACACCGCACTGTGCTCCCACGTTGGTATGGTCGCCCACGGTGATATGACCGGCAAAGCCTGCCTGACCGCCGAACATACACCATTTGCCCACCTTCGTGCTGCCCGCAATGCCCACTTGGGCCGACATCACGGTGTGTTCGCCCACTTCCACATTGTGGGCAATCTGCACCAGATTGTCTATCTTGGCACCACGATGAACGATGGTGCTACCCATCGTAGAACGGTCTACACAGGCATTGGCGCCTATCTCGACATCGTCTTCTATCACCACGTTGCCGATCTGAGGAATCTTGTCGTAGCCATTCTCACCGGGAGCGAAGCCGAAGCCATCAGCACCGATGACGGCTCCGGAATGCAGGATGACGCGATTGCCTATCTGGCAGTCGTGGTAGACCGACACGTTGGGATAGAGGATACACCCTTCACCGATAGTGGCATTGTCCTCGACGACGACGTGTGGATAGATCTGCGTGCCCTTGCCGATGGTGACATTCTCGCCGATATAGGCGAATGCTCCCACATAGCAGTCGTCGCCCACATGGGCTGTCTCTGCGATGCAGGCCTGCGGATGAATGCCCTTCTTGCGCGGCTTCATGCTCTCGTACATCTGCAGCAGCCGCGCTACACACTCGTAGGCGTTGTCAACGCGGATGAGCGTTGCCTTGACGGGATGCTCCAGCTGCAGATCGTTGTTGACCAGAACCACCGACGACTGTGTGTCGTAGAGATAATGAGTATATTTGGGATTCGACAAGAAAGAGATGGCCCCTGTGCGGCCTTCTTCTATTTTGGCAAACGTTGTTACCTTCGTTTCTGCGTTGCCTTCCACTGTTCCGTTGACGAAATCAGCTATTTGGCGGGCTGTAAACTCCATAGAATTACAATTGCTAATATAATAAACAATGTGCAAAAACAGGCCTTTCCATCTGTCGTGGCGGTCTGTCCTCGCGATATTTCGGTGCAAAGGTAATAAAAAAAGACTTACTCACCAAATATCATTACGTTTTTTTGTGATTTCTTAGGGATGGAGGGCTGAGAAGCGGGATGAGAAGCAACTTTTCCCGCAGCCGTACTGGCGGCTACGGGAAAAGAATGCTGTTGGTCATACAGGCTGCCTGCGACTATTTCACGACAACCTTTTTGCCTTCCTGAATGAGGATGCCCTTCGAAGCCTTGCTTGCCTTGCGACCCTGCAGGTCGTAGAGGTCGGAGCTGCTGTTGTCGAGCGTGATACCGGCAATAGCCGTCACGACACCCATGTTGCCAGCATGCACGATGTTCAGGCTCTTGGCCGACGCAGCCTGCTGGTCCCAGGTGAAACCGCAGCGTGTGGGCAAGAACTGCTTGCCGTCGGTACGAATCAGCACGCTCTCCAAGGGTGTTACATCCTGCTGTGCAGGAATACCGTAGCGGTCGGCATTCTCGACGGTCTCCCACGAGCTGCCGAAGGTGACGGTGTTGCCGTTGCCGTCGCTCAGGCGCACAGCCTTAAGGTCAGCATTCAGGCTGAGGGCTTCCGTGTTCTTCACCCGCAGATACTGTGCTTTGGGCGAGAATACGAGATAGGGCACGCCGGCCTGCAAGCCGTCTTCCGTGCAATCGACGAAATAGAGGTTGAGCGTATTGCCTTCCTGATGAATGCCTGCCAAGCGCTCTATACGCAGGTCGCCCAGCTGCTCGGTTGTCAGCGACATGGGGAGACACAGCGTGTTGTAGCCTTCGAAGAAGTAGCGGTTGAGCTGTACGGTCTGTTCGTTGTTCTGAATCAACTGCACGTCGATTTTCGGTGAAGAGGCATAGACGTTCTTCACTCCCTTTTGGGCAAACGCTGTCGAGCAGACAGCAGTAGCCAAAGCCATTGTAAGTAATAAATGTTTCATGCCAATATGTTTTAAAAGTTAAGCGTTTCTGCAAATATACTAACAATTTTTCAAACCGCCTATGGTTTTTAAATAAAAATAACGTAGTGCGGGGCTCTTTAACGTTGCTTTTCAGAATCGCTGGTAGCAGAGGTAATACTTCCGAATCTTCTTTGAGAGCAGACTGACATTGAGAATCTCCGATGCTGCCGCGATGTCGCGCTCCGTACCGTCCTTGTAGAGGATGTCGATATGGTCGTCGTTGATATCGTACATATCCTTCTGTATCTCGTTGATGCTCATCAGGAAGTGGGCATCCTGCTTGTCGATGCCGGCCCGACGGGCTATCGTCTCCTGCAGTTCGTCGATACGCTCTTCGGGGATGGGCTCTTCGTGCACCTCTACCTGGAAGATGTTACGGTTGATGAGGTCGGTGGCGAGCATGGAGAGAATCCTGTCGTCGCTGTCCATCCACACCTTCATGGCACTCCAGATGTCGTTGTCGTCAAGGTGGCCATACTGCCGCATGGCCTCAGGGTCGCTGTTGAAGCGTTCGGCATCAACGTCGTTGTAGAGGAAGTAGCGCAGCGACGGCGGACAGAACACCTCCCGGCCCTCACTGGCCAGATATTTGGCGCGCAGCAGGGCATTGACGAGCACCTTCTCGGCAGCCACGGCCGTTTTGTGCAGATACACCTGCCAGTACATCAGTCGGCGCGAGGTGAGGTAGTTCTCGATAGAGTAGATACCCTTGGAGTTGACCACCAACCGATCGTCAACGACGTCGAGCATCTTGATGATACGAGCCGAACCAATGTTTCCTTCGGTGACACCCGTAAAGAAAGCGTCGCGCCGAAGGTAATCGAGCCGGTCCATGTCGAGCTGTGAGGAGATGAGCTGGTGGAGAAAGCGCTTGTTATATTCGTTGCGGAAGATCATCATCGCCAGAGTCAGCGCACCATTCATCTCCCGGTTGATTTGCTCCATCATCATCAGCGAGATATCCTCGTGGTTGATGCCGTGGATGAGCGTGTTCTCCAACACATGCGAGAAGGGGCCATGCCCGATGTCGTGCATCAGAATGGCCGCCTGTACGGCTTCAGCCTCGGAGTCGAAGATGAAGATGCCCTTCTGCTGGAGCGACACGATGGCCTCGCTCATCAGGTGGAAGGCTCCCAAAGAATGTTGGAAGCGCGTATGGCGTGCTGCAGGGTAGACCACGGAAGCCAGCCCCAGCTGGTTGATGCGGTTGAGACGTTGCATCAGCGGGTGGCTCACGATGTCGTAGAGCAGTCCGCGCGGTATCTTGATGAATCCGAAGACGGGGTCGTTGACAATCTTGCTGTCGTTCATTGGAGATGATGATTAGACCACGCCGGCCTTTTTGAGTTCCTCGGCCATCTGCTGTTGCAGCTCGCGGGCTTTGTTGCCTGCAGCTTCAGCGAAGTCTTCCTCCTGCGAGGCGTAGATGATGCCACGCGACGAGTTGACCAGCAGGCCGCAATCTTTCGTCATGCCATACTGGCAGACCTCTTCAAGACTGCCACCCTGGGCACCTACACCGGGAACAAGCAGGAAGTGGTTGGGGGCCACACGGCGGATATCCTTGAACATGCTTCCCTGAGTAGCACCGACAACATACATCATGTTTGCTGTCGTGCCCCACTGCTGTGAAACCTTTATCACCTTTTCGAAAAGCCTTTCTCCGTTAGCGTCTTCCGTCAATTGGAAGTCCATCGAACCTTTGTTCGAGGTCAATGCCAGCAGGATGACCCACTTGCCTTCGTACTCGAAGAACGGTGTCACCGAGTCTTCACCCATATAGGGAGCGACGGTGAGCGAGTCGACGTCGTACTCTTCAAAGAACGTGCGTGCATACATCTTCGACGTGTTGCCGATGTCGCCGCGCTTGGCATCGGCGATGATGAAGTGGTCGGGATAGTTCTCCTTCAGATAGCGCACGGTCTTCTTGAAGGCTGTCATACCGTGAATGCCGTAGGCCTCGTAGAAAGCCAGATTGGGCTTGTAGGCCACGCAATAGGGTGCTGTGGCATCGATGATAGCCTTGTTGAACTCCAATATGGGGTCGTGCAGGTCGAAGATGTGGCCAGGCATCTTCTTCGGGTCGGTATCAAGACCTACGCAGAGAAAGGATTGTTTCTCCTTGATTTGTTGTATCAGTTGTTGTCTGTTCATAATTATTTCTTATTGTATAAATACACGAGATATACGAAATAGACAATAAAACACCAGATTATGAAAAGTCCTGCACAAGCCCAAAAACTACCAATCTCTTTGGCAAATATGCAACATGGGAGAATACCACATGCAAAGAAATACTGTGGCCACGTGAAAGACCATTTTTGCTCTTTTTTCCTCTCTTGACGCATCAGTGCCCAAAACTTTTTCCAATCCATAGTCCTATTGTCTTTTAGTGTTAGAGTTCTGACTCTTTCATTCGTTCAGCATTCTCGGCCACGGTGAGTGCATCAATCATGTCTTGGATGTTGCCGCCGAGGAATCCCTGCAGGTCGTGGGTGGTGTAGCCGATGCGGTGATCGGTGACACGTCCCTGCGGGAAGTTGTAGGTACGAATCTTTGCCGAGCGGTCGCCGGTAGAGACGAGGGTCTTTCGGCGCGAGGCGATGTCGTCCATATACTTCTGGTGTTCCTTGTCATAGATAAAGGTATACAGACGCGAGAGGGCTCGCTCCTTGTTTTTCGGCTGATCGCGCGTCTCGGTACACTCGATGAGTATCTCCTCGGTCTCGCCCGTGTTGGGGTTCTTCCACATGTAGCGCAGTCGGACGCCCGACTCCACCTTGTTGACGTTCTGACCGCCGGCACCGCTGGAGCGGAAGGTGTCCCACTTGATCTCGCCCTCGTTGATGTGCACTTCAAACTTGTCGGCTTCGGGCAGCACGGCCACCGTCGCAGCCGATGTGTGCATGCGTCCCTGCGTCTCTGTGGCTGGCACGCGCTGTACGCGATGAACGCCCGACTCATATTTCAGCGTACCGTAGACATCGGCACCGCTGACGGCGAAGTCGATCTCCTTGAAACCGCCTACGGCCCCCTCGGAGACGCTGGTGATGCTGAGGTTCCAACCCTTCGAGTCGCAAAATTTCTTGTACATCTGGAACAGGTCGCCGGCAAAGAGGCAAGCCTCGTCGCCACCTGTTCCGGCGCGTATCTCCATCTGCACGTTCTTAGCGTCTTCCGGATCTTTCGGCACGAGTGCCAGTTTGATTTCCTCTTCGAGCTTGGGCTGCATTTCTTCGTTCATCTGCAGCTCCTCGCGCGCCATCTCCTTCATATCGGGATCGCTCTCGTTGGCCAGGATGTCCTTCGCCTCGGCAATGCCGTTGAGGCATGCGATGTAGCGCTTTCGCGCGTCCATGATGTCGCTCAGGTCTTTATACTCTTTGGTGAGTTTGACGAAGCGCTGCTGGTCGGCAATGACGCTGGGGTCGGTAATGAGAGTTGAAACTTCCTCGAAGCGAGCCTCCAGGCCTTCGAGTTTCTGTAATATACTATTGTTATCCATATCTATTATTGATTGTTCATTCCCAAAGGCCACTACTTCTGCCATACACGTTCGTGATACCTAGACTCTTGAGAGGTGTATGTTTGTCCCATTTGGGATATTCATTTCTGATTCCATCATCGCATACGTAGGCAATGATACCAATATTCGACTCCAAGGCCCAACGGGTCCGACCGCCAGTATATGCAATACCGCTATAATTGCCTATTCTTGTACTTATGATTTTTTTTACCAAATCTTCCAGCACACTGTCGTCAGGTAGTGATATTTCGAGTGTACGATTCACGTAGTCGTCACCCTGACATACGGAGTCTCGGTTGTATATGATAGTGTCAATCATCTTGTTTACATGTATTATTCATACTCAAAAACACCAAATTCACTCTTGATGGTCAGGCTCTTCTTGCCCTCTTCGATGTGGCCTACCACCTGAGCGTCGATGTTGAACGACTTGGCGATAGCAATGACCTTCTCGGCCACTTCGGGGCGCACGTAGATCTCCATGCGGTGACCCATATTGAACACTTGGTACATCTCGTGCCAGTCGGTGGCCGAACACTCATGGATGGCCTTGAAGAGCGGAGGCACGGCGAACATGTTGTCCTTCACCACGCGGCAGTTGTCGCCCACGAAGTGAAGTACCTTCGTCTGAGCGCCACCGGTGCAATGCACCATTCCGTGGATTTCGGGGCGCAGCTGGTCAAGCAGCCGTTTGATGACAGGTGCATAGGTACGTGTGGGCGAAAGCACCAGTTTTCCTGCATCCAAGGGTGAACCTTCCACAGGGTCTGTCAGCTTGTATTTCCCGCTGTAAACCAGTTCGTCGGGCACCTGATGGTCGTAGCTCTCAGGATAGTGCTCGGCCAGGTAATGAGCAAAGACGTCGTGGCGCGCACTGGTCAGCCCGTTGCTGCCCATACCGCCGTTGTAATGGTGCTCGTAGGTGGCCTGTCCTGTGCTCGACAGCCCCACGATGACGTCGCCCGGCCGGATATTGGCATTGTCGATGACATCGCTGCGGCGCATGCGGCAGGTGACGGTAGAGTCGACGATGATGGTCCTGACCAAGTCGCCCACATCGGCCGTCTCGCCTCCTGTCGGCCATATCCCGATGCCCATGGCGCGCAGCTCGGCCAGCAGCTCGTCCGTTCCGTTGATGATGGCTGAGATGACCTCACCCGGCACGAGCATCTTATTGCGCCCGATGGTCGACGACACGAGAATGTTGTCGGTTGCTCCCACACAGAGCAGGTCGTCGGTGTTCATCACGATGGCATCCTGTGCGATGCCCTTCCATACGGAGAGGTCGCCCGTCTCGCGCCAATACATATAGGCGAGGCTCGACTTCGTGCCGGCCCCGTCGGCGTGCATGATGTTGCAATACGCTGGGTCGCCACCAAGAATATCGGGGATAATCTTGCAGAAAGCCTGCGGATACAGGCCTTTGTCTATGTTTTTGATGGCATTATGTACGTCTTCCTTCGCGGCCGATACGCCGCGCATCATATATCTGTTGTCCATTTCCTAATTATAAATGATTGTTTACCAGCTGGTGGTGGCTCCGCCGCCGCCAGAACGGCCTCCGCCGTAAGTGCCTCCGGGACCTTTGTCGCGTGGTTTCTCTTCGGGCTCGTCGTCCTCTTCGTCGTCATGAGCCACAGGAGCTGCTGGCGGCACCGATGCCGGACGGGGCTGCTGAGGCGGGGCGAGCAGACTGCTGGCCTGGCTCCATCCTGCCTTGCGGCTCATAAAGAAGTAGCTGAACACCCACACGAGGAAGGCCACAAACACCCAGATCAGATTCAGCCCCTTCGGACCTTCGGTCATCAGCGACGAGGGCTGCAGTTCGGGCAACTGCTTCTTCTGGATAAACTGGCTGATGGCTTCCGTCAGGTAGACCATGGCCGTGTCGGGCTTGTCGGCTTTCATGGCCGGCACGAAGTATTGCTGCTCCAGTCGGCTGCACTCTGCATCCGTGAGGTCTACTTCCAGTTCGCGTCCTGTATGCAGGCGGAAGAGCTTGTCGCGGTAGGCCATGACCATGACAAGTCCGCGGTCGTTGCGTCCGATGCCATATTTGTCAAAGATGGCTTGAGCGAAGTTCTCAATATCGGCATTCTGCACGTGGTTGACGATGATGACAGCCGTCTCCACATTGAGCAAAGTGTCCATCTTTCGAAGCGTGCGGTTCATCCGCTCCACCGTGGCGTCGCTCACCACACCGTCGGGATTCGACACGTAGGCCATGCTGTCCTGCAGATGGGCCATCGGTATCTTCTCCGCCATCCAGGCCTCCGTGGTGTCGGCGGCTTCGAGCAGCGCTGCAGCCTGCTGTGCTTCGTGCGACCGACTGCCGAAAGTAAAGAGCAGCGTGGCCAGGAGCAGCGCGGGCACGAGGGCATAGTGCCCCCGCCATTGCAACAGCTTCTTGGCTTCTTCTTTCGTCTCGGCATCTTTCTTCTTGGCAGAAAGACTGCCCAGGGTGATGTAGGCCCACACGCCCAGCACAGCATAGAACACCATCTGTGCCATGTCGCCATCGCCCGCCGTGGAGCCTACGACGTAGGCTGCCACGAGGACGGCGATGATGATGATTGCTTTCAGTTTTCCGCTCATACTCCTATAACTCCTGAACTCCTAAAACTCCAGAACTTCTGAACTCCTGAACTCCTGAAAATCAGAACTTCACCTTCGGAGCATTCTTGGCGTCGGCGTCGGCCTCGAACTTATCCATCTTGGGGAAGCCAAAGATGCTGGCGAGAATGTTCTTCGGGAACTTGCGGATAAAGGTATTGTACACCTGTACCACCTCGTTGTACTTGTTGCGCTCGGTGTTGATGCGGTTCTCCGTTCCTTCGAGCTGTACCTGCAGATCCTTGAAGTTCTCGTTGGCTTTCAGCTCGGGATAGTTCTCCTGTACGGCGAGCAGACGGCCGAGGGCCTGTGAGAGCTCACCCTGTGCGGCCTGGAACTCCTTGAGCTGCTCGGGTGTGACGTTCGAGGGGTCGATGGTCACCTGCGTGGCTTTGGCACGTGCTTCGACGACACCCTTGAAGGTTTCTTCTTCGTGCTTGGCATAGCCCTTCACCACCTCCACGAGGTTGGGGATGAGGTCAGCACGGCGCTGATAGGCCGACTGCACGTTGGCGAAGGCCGTTGTGGCCTTTTCCTGTTCCTGTACCATTCCGTTGTAACCGCCGATGGCCCACATGGCGATGATGGCTACTACGACGATCAATCCGATTGTTCCTTTGCTAAGACTTTTCATTTTTCTTCTGTGTTTAGTGGGTTATACTTTTTGGCTGCAAAGATAATCATTTTTTTTCAAACTGCCAAATATCTTGCTGTGATAACGCGCAAAAAAAGCTTAACGCCGTGAATCGAGACTAACAAGATTAAAACGTCATGGTATCATGGATCGGTGAGTTTGTTGCATTTGCTTTTGTAGTGAGCCAGGTTTCCAAGCGAACGAACGAACAGTTGAACAGTTTCTGTTTTGCGTTCGAAAAAGTTTTTATTATTATATATATATATTATTATATATATATAATAATAAACCTCTGCTGCACATTTTCTTAAACAAAACTGTTCAACTGTTCGTTCGTTCGGCTTCCCCTACTTCTATTACGATTATTAACACAAATTACCAATTCTATTAACAGATTTTCACACACCATAAAGGGCGGAATTTGGAGGAGTCGGGGAAAGTGTGTACCTTTGCCGTAGAATTCTAACATCGCTCCTTGACATACTTTCATACAATATAGAGACCGTCGCTGACCGCATCAGAGACCATCGCTGGCAACATCAGAGACCATCAACGACGGCATCAGAGACTATCAACGACCGAATCAGAGACCATCAACGACAAGCGGTTGCTAAGAGAGCAGAAAACTCCAAAAAAGTTTTGTCGTTTGGAAACAATTGTGTAACTTTGCAGAAGGTGTCGAGAACAACGGGAATGCCCATAGTGGAATGGCGAAAGTAACACCTCTGATAATAGTTTTTTCAAAAAATCAACACCTCTGAAATAGTTTTTTCAAAAAATATAAAGATATGTACAACAAAGAGTTTACACCGGAGAGAATAACGGAGCTGAAGCCGAACGAGGTTTTCGTCTTTGGCAGCAACCTTGCCGGATCGCATGGTGGCGGAGCAGCGGCGCTGGCATTTCGCAAGTTTGGGGCTGTATGGGGCGAGGGCGTCGGTCTGCAGGGCCAGAGCTACGCCATCCCGACGATGCAAGGCGGCGTAGAGACCATCAAGCCCTACGTCGACGAGTTTATCGAGTTTGCACAGGCACACCCTGCGCTGAAGTTCTACGTGACGCAGATTGGTTGCGGCATAGCAGGATTCACGGTCGAAGAGATGGCACCGCTCTTCCAGGCTGCTGTCGACGTAGAGAACATCATCCTGCCTAAGGCTTTCGTGGCTGTCATGGAGCAGAAGGCAGAGCGTCGTCGCGAGAAGTCGAAGATAGCGACAAAGGACAGTTGGAAGACGCAGCCGATGCCCGAGAAGCATACCACCATTGCGATGGACGAAAGCATCACGAGCGAAGCCATGCGTGTCGTGAAGTGTGGGCACATCCCCGAAGCGATGGAAGACCACTGGTTTATGTATTGCGACGAAACGACCATACGGTATCACCGCAGCTGGACGGGAATCTGCATCTATATCGCCAAATACGAAGACAATGGCGCAACGTGCAAGATTAGCGAACTGACGGTGAACCGTGATCCGGAACAATACACCAATACCGACGACGAGCAGGATGTCGCGCGGTTCATGACCCTGCTGACCAAGCAATATGGCGGCGATGCCAGCCGATATCAGGACAAGGCCTACTGACTGTCGGCGAGGAAAGCTCAGCCAAGCGGCTCGCCCATGCGCTGAAGAGGCTCGGCGGGCAACTTCTCCCACTTCTCCGTGGGCTTGAAGTCTTCCTCGAAGGCATTGTCGGTGATGGTCTGCTTCTTGCGGGTGATGAAGTTGTAGCTCGTGGTGACCATCTTACCGGTGTTGCGTGCCAGCTCGCGGCTGTCGTGGCCAATGAGGAAGAAGTCGCCGTCCTGGAATCGGTAGGTGTAGGTATCATCGTAGCTGCTCCATCCGCCCATGCTGGCGAAGGTCTCGACGGAGATGCGCAGCACGCCACGGTCGGTGATTTCGAGCGAGATTTCGTTGCTGATGTAATTGTCGCTGATGGGCATCATCTCCGGATACTCACGCCAACGGTTGTAGTAGCCCTCGGGAGTGCCGAAATAGACGGCAAAGACGGGCTGGCTCATACGGAGGGTGTCACCCTCTTCGTCTACTTCGATGGTGCTACATTCGGCAGTAGTGGCCAGCAGGGCGAGGTCGCGGATGCCGTCTTTGTTGAGGTCGCCCTCCGACCAATAGTGTTCACACGCAGGATCGGGCAGGAGCTCTTCCAGCGTCCGCCCGCTGGCATTCAGGATCTGTGCTCCGCAAAGCAGGGGGAGCAGGGTCAGACAAACTGTCAAGGATAACTGTTTCATCATGTTGTTCGTTTTTTAGGTTGATTTTATTCGCATTAAAAACTTATATTCATTGGCGGCCGGATGGCAAATCCGCCCGAATGGATTTCTATTGGATTCGTAGCACGCGGATGCCGGGCATTGTCTTGTGGCGGTAGAGATACTGACGGAGGGTCATCGGCTCCTCGACCACTTTGTGGTGGATGCTCGACGCGTTGAGCAGATGGAGCCCGTCAGCATGCCAGGCAGCCAGTCCGATGTGCTGGGTGTCAAGGCCGGCGATATTGGTGATGATGACGATGATGTCGCCGTCGTGGATGGTCTCACGGAGCAACGGCGTATTGGTCAGCTGAGCCTTGGGGATATAGCGAGCGCTCTGCCCCGTTAGCATCTGTTCGGCGCGGCGGATGTCGGGAATAAGCTCGGGGGCAGCCTTCAAGGCGGCATAGCGGTCGGGGTGGGTCGACATGTAGTTGACTTTGAGATGTTGCACGGCGGTGAAGGGAGGGTTAGGACCTGTCGTCTCCTTGACAATGCCGCTGGCCTCATTGTCGGCCATCCACGAACAGAAGTAGTGCAGTCGGGCGGGATAGCCCTCGAACGTCTGGTTCTTGAAGTAGCGGATGGTCTCCAGATTCTCTAAGAAGGCGGCGAAGGTGTATATCTCAGCACGGGCGCATAGGGTAAGAGCCACGACATTCTCGGTGAGCGTCGTGCAGTCGAGCTCGCGCAGGTTGACGATGAGCTGCTGTTCGCCGGGGTTGTCCTCAAGGGTATGCGCCACGTAGGGCAGCCCGATGAGCTGCCGTCCGAAATAGAGAGGCCAGCAGGTAGTGCGGGGCTGCTGTCGCGCCTCGGTGAGAAGCTGTACGACGCGAAGGCTGTCGGCACGTTGGTAGCGGGGTGTGCGTTTGGTGGCAGCTGCTGCCTGCAGGACCAAGAGCGAGAGGGCGATGAGGGGAAACCTCCCCCAGCCCCTCCAAAGGAGGGGAGAAAAGCCCCCCGGCCCCCAGCCCCTCCTAAGGAGGGGAGAAAAGCCCCGTTGTTCAGCCGAATTTGCAATTCGGCTGCACTGATTGTAAGCATTTACAATGCGCAATTCTTTTATTCTCATTTTTTCCAAATCCTTAATCTTTTATTGGTTACATCCTAATTATCAATTATCAATTATCAATTCTCAATTCTCAATTATCAATTATCAATTATCAGTGTCCCCGTTTGCGCCCGAAGTTCAGGCCCACGTAGAAGTTAACGCTGCCGAAGGTGTTGTTCGTAGAGAACTGCCGCTTACGGTAGTTGTAACTGTGCATGATGGCACTCATGCCGGCAAACCATCGCGTGTTGTTCCATACGATGCCGAAGCGCCCCGTGGCGTCGAAGGTCAGGTTGCGGAACGAGAAGTCGCGTTCGGTATGCTTGTTGCCCATGAGTTCGCCTGTCGACGATTTGTAGCCCACCGACAGCGCCATGCTGATTGCTGCCAACCAATTGCGTGCAAACACCAGGTTGTAGGCATAGCCGCCGGAGAGGGAGAAGTTGGTATAGCTGACACGGTCGAAGTGTAGTCCGCTGTCGACGTTCACTTTGCCATAGACTGCTGGCAGCTGGTCGAAAGCCTCCTGCAGCTGGTCGGGGTCGAGGTCGATGCTGTGGCGTGTATAGCCGATGCCCGCCAGGGGCGAGCCACAGCTGAGCCGTTGCACCGTGCTCTGGCTGAAGGCGGCGGGATAAGAAAACCGCTTATGGTTGAAGATATAGGTGAGATTGATGCCCGTGATGCCCACATTCAGGCCTGAGAAGGGTATGTCGAGGTTGCGTATCGGACTGCCGTTGATATAGGGCACAATGCGGCGGATATGATAGTCGGTGCCCGTCTTGCGATAGTAGAAGTCGACGCTGACGAGGTTGCTGTAGAGGCTCACGTCAAACTCTTTCTTGTTGTGGCTGTTGGAGATGTGGCTGATGTCGAACGTATAGCCGAGGAAGATCCACCGCCAGCCGAAATAAGGTCCGACGCGGTAGGTCAGGTCGGGTGAGAACGATACCGACTGGCCCGACTTGCTGCTGATGCGGTAGGTCTCGTAGGTGTTGGTGTTCTGCATCATGAAGGCATAGTTGAAGTGCTGCGGCTCGATATACAGGGTGTCCGTCTCGTTGAAGTCGCGGAAATAGCGTGTAAAGAAACGGCCTATACGGTGGAAGATATCGTTCTTACGACCGCTGTGAGTATCGACGGAAGTCTCTGTCGGCAATGAGTCGAGCGGATAGGATTGCAATGAGTCTGACCGCATGGTATCGACGCTGACAGCATGAACTGCCGTCATCGTCATATACAACAATATCGTAGCCACAATTCTCATGATACACTCCTGAATCCTTAGATGCTAAATCTTACCGAGGATGCGGTCGAGCACCCAGTTGACCGGTGTGGCACTCACACTCGTCGACGTGCAAAGGCCGAAGCCCTGCAGGTCCTCGACAACGCTTTTGACAATGGGCATTTGGACGTACTGCGGGTGAGGAATATCAATCACCTGACGCCCCTCGCTGGTCATCAGCACGATGGGGTTCTGCTCGAAGACAGAGAAGCTCAGCGTGCCCAGCTCTCCGATGATGTCGATGCGGTCCTCTCGTGCCGACTCATGCCCCGTGAAGCACCACGAGCCGCTGGCAGGCAGGCCGTTCTCAAAGAGGAAGCAGGCGCTGACATTGTCTTCTGCCTGATAGAGTTCGCCGCGGTTGGCACAGAAGCCCGACGCCTTGACGATGACGCCGAAGATGTCTTGAAGGATGTCGAGCTGATGAGGGGCGAGGTCGTAGAAATAGCCTCCACCCGCTATCTCTGGCTGCAACCGCCAAGGCAGGCTCTCCTCATAGTCGCAAGAACGCGGTGGGACGGCGAAGCGTATCTGAACATTCATGATGCGGCCCAGCGTACCGTCGGCGACTATCTGCTTGACCCGCTGGAAATAAGGCAGGTAGCGACGATAGTAGGCCACGAAGCAGGGCTGGCCCGTCTCTTCGCTGACGCGGTTGATGCGGATGCAGTCGTCGTAGGTGGCTGCCAACGGTTTCTCCACATAGACGGGCTTGCCTGCCCTCATCGCCATGATGGCCATGATGGCATGTGTGGAAGGCGGTGTGGCCACATAGACAGCATTCACTTCTGGGTCGTCAATGAGTTTTTGCGCATCGGCATACCAACGCTTGATGCCATGCCGCTCGGCATAAAAACGTGCACGCTCCTCGGTGCGGCTCATCACTGCCACCACATCCGAACCGGCTATATCGCTGAATGCCGGTCCCGACTTGCGCTCGACAACGTCGCCGCAGCCAATGAATCCCCAGTGTATTAGTTTCATTAAAGAATTTTTAAATTAAAGAATTGAAGAATGATAAAATTCTCGCGCCTCTCACATCACACCTCTCACCTCTCATCTCTCACCTCTCATCTCTCATCTCACCCGAAGCTCGTCGCCGATACGCAACTGGTAGTCGGGTTTCAGATGGTTCATCTTGTAGAGCGACTTCAGGCGAATGCCGTAGTACTGGGCGATGGAGTACATACTCTCACCGGCCTTCACGCGATGGCGCCTGCCTTCGTAGGCCTTGTCAGCTCGCTTCTGCTTCTTCTTCAGCCAGATGATCTCGTTCTCCTGCAGCTTGTCGTCGTAGTCGCGCTCGTTGTATTTGGCTATCTTCTTGCCGCTGATGCCAATCTCCTTGCCTATCGACTTGAAGGTGTCGCCCTTACGGGCCTGCAGGAAGTAGTTCTTGTTGTAGATATGGATAGGATGGAGCAACGCGTCCTTCTGATGATGACCGGCATTGGTGGCCATGAACTTGTCGTAGCCTTTGGCATGGTCGTAGTCGTAGAGCTTGTAGAGTTCTATCAGGCCTATCAGCTTGTTGGCGTAATTGGGATTGGTGGCATAGCCGCACGACTTCAGCCCACGAGCCCATCCCTTATAGTCGGTCTGTTTCAGCGAGAAGAGACTGCTGTAGCGCTTGTTGCGCACAAGGAATCGGCTGTGGTCTTCGTAGCTCTCGCGGGCATCGCGGTAGGCTCGGAAGCATTCCTGCGAAGCATCATCGTCGAAATAGACCGTCGCTCCCTGCCAGCCATGACACTTGATGCCGAAGTGGTTGTTGCCGCGCTTCGTCAGCTGACTGTTGCCGGCACCACTCTCGAAGATACCTTGCGCCAGGGTGATGCTGGCTGGTATCTTGTATTTCAGCATCTGCTCGATGGCCAGGTCGCGATATTGGTCGATATAGGTCTGGAAACGGGCGTTCCACTTCATCTCCTGCGCTTGCACGAGTAGGGGCGTGATGGCTATAGAGAGAAGGACTAATGAGCGTTGTATTCTTTTCATGCCTGCAAAATTAATAGAATTCCATCTTTTCACCAAGAAAATTTCCTTTTTTTATGACTTAATGCATACTTTTATTCAATAAACAATGCACGCGCCCTTGGCAATAAAAGCAAAAAAATGGATTTTTGTTTTGTTTTGTACTTACTAATTCGTACCTTTGCACCCAAATTGTTTTTATCAGAAAGAAAATATGTCAGAAAGAAGAGTGAGGGTGCGATTTGCACCCAGTCCCACGGGACCGCTGCACATCGGTGGTGTGCGCACTGCATTGTACAACTACCTGTTTGCCCGCCAGCATGGTGGCGACATGGTGTTCCGCATTGAAGATACCGACAGCAACCGCTTCGTACCGGGAGCTGAAGAATATATCATCGAGTCGTTCCGCTGGCTCGGCATCAAGTTCGACGAAGGTGTCTCCTTCGGCGGCAAGTACGGCCCTTACCGGCAGAGCGAGCGTCGGCCTATCTATAAGAAGTATGTCGACCAGCTGCTGGCTGAGGACAAGGCCTACATCGCCTTCGATACGCCTGAGGAGCTGGAGGCCAAACGTCAGGAAATCAAGAACTTCCAGTACGATGCCCACACACGCGGCATGATGCGCAACTCGCTGACAATGCCCCGCGAGGAGGTGGACAGTCTGATAGCCGACGGACAACAATATGTGGTGCGCTTCAAGGTGATGCCCGGGCAGGAGATTCACGTCTTCGACCTCATTCGCGGCGAGGTGATCGTCAAGAGCGACATCCTCGACGACAAGGTGCTCTTCAAGAGTGCCGACGAGCTGCCCACCTACCATCTGGCCAACATCGTCGACGACCACTTGATGGAGATCTCACACGTCATCCGCGGCGAGGAATGGCTGCCGTCGGCTCCGCTCCATGTGCTGCTCTACCGCGCCTTCGGATGGGAAGAGACGATGCCGCAGTTTGCCCACCTGCCGCTGCTTCTGAAACCCGACGGCAAGGGCAAGCTCTCCAAGCGCGACGGCGACCGTCTGGGCTTCCCCGTGTTCCCCTTAGAGTGGCACGACCCGAAGACAGGCGACGTCAGCAGCGGCTACCGCGAACAGGGCTACTTCCCCGAAGCCGTCGTCAACTTCCTGGCGCTGCTTGGTTGGAATCCGGGCACCGAACAGGAGATGTTCACGATGGAGGAGCTCATCGAGCAGTTTGACATCAACAAGTGTTCGAAGGCCGGTGCGAAGTTTGCCTACGAAAAGGGCATCTGGTTCAACCATGAGTATATCCTCAAGAAGAGCGACGAGGAGATAGCCTCGCTCTTCGCTCCCATCGTCGCCGGCAACGGTGTGGAAGAGCCGATGGAACGTGTGCGCCAGGTGGTGCACATGATGAAGGACCGCGTCAGCTTCGTCCGCGAGCTGTGGCCCCTGTGTTCCTTCTTCTTCATCCCACCGACAGAGTACGACGAGAAGACGGTGAAGAAACGCTGGAAGGAAGACTCACCCCGCGTGATGAGCGAGCTGGCCGACGTGCTTGAAGGCATCGCCGACTTCAGCATCGAGGGACAGGAACCCATCGTGAAAGCCTGGGTGGAGCAGAAAGGCTACAAGCTGGGCGACGTGATGAATGCCTGGCGACTGGCTCTTGTGGGCGAAGGAAAAGGTCCCGGTATGTTCGACATCTCAGCCTTCCTCGGCAAGGAAGAGACGCTGCGCCGCCTGAGAAGGGCCATCGACGCCATTAAAGCCCCCCATTCAGCCCCCGAGGGGGCTACAAATGCCAAGTGACAGATGGGGTACGATTACCAGACCGCCGACCCTATGCTATACCCTCTTCTTAAGGAGCATGCACGACACAACAGGAACAATCATACAGAAGCAGAAGATCTACTTTGGCAATATCTGAAGGCCGACAGCTTAGGGGTATCGTTTAAGAGACAACATATCATAGGTGACTATATTGCCGATTTTGTTTGTCTTAGCCAGAAACTGATTATTGAGTTGGATGGTGGCTATCATCGGCACATCCAACAGCAGACAGCCGATAAAGAACGGACTAAGTGGTTGGAAAAGAGAGGATATAGAGTGATTAGATTCACAAACGAGGAGCTGTTCAAGGGTCTAGACCATGTGATAAGCAGAATTGAAAATGAACTATACGCATAATACTAATGAAGCCCCCTCGGGGGCAGTAGGGGGGGCTTGATGTACAACCTCATTATCTATCTATACCAGCTGGGCGTAATGATAGCCAGCTTGTTCAACGAGAAAGTGCGAAAGATGTGGCGTGGCGAACACGCTGCCTTCGACGTGTTGCGCCAGAAGGTCGACCCCGAGGCGAAGTATGTATGGTTTCACGCTGCCTCGCTGGGAGAGTTCGAACAGGGACGACCCATCATGGAGAGGCTGCGGCAGGAACATCCCGAATACAAAATCCTGCTCACCTTCTTCTCGCCATCGGGCTATGAGGTGCGCAAGAACTACGAGGGAGCGGACATCATCTGCTACCTGCCATTGGACACCATCACCAACGCCAGACACTTCCTGCGACTCGTACGGCCCACAATGGCCTTCTTCATCAAGTACGAGTTCTGGTACAACTACCTGCACATCCTGAAGCACCGCGGCGTGCCCACCTACAGCGTGTCGAGCATCTTCCGTCCTGGTCAGGTGTTCTTCCGCTGGTACGGACGGCAGTACGGACGTGTGCTGAAGTGTTTCACCCACTTCTTCGTACAAAACGAAGTGAGCCGCGAATTGCTCAAGGTCATCGGCATCAAGAATGTCACCATCACCGGCGACACCCGCTTCGACCGCGTGCTCCAGATAAAGGGGCAAGCCAAGCAGTTGCCCATCATAGAGCAGTTTGTTTCGAGGAGCGAGAAAGTTTTCGTGGCTGGCTCTTCATGGCAACCCGACGAAGATATATTCATGAAATATTTCAACGAGCATCCGGATTGGAAGCTCATCATCGCGCCTCATGTCATCGGTGAAGATCATCTGCAACAGATCGTCTCGCTGTGCAAACCGGAAGAAGTGGTGCGCTATACATCTATTCAAAGCGAGCGCGAGGGTCATCTCGCACCTTCGCGCCCTCACACCTTCGAACCTTCGCAGAATCCGCCTCGTGTGCTGATTATCGACTGTTTCGGACTGCTCTCAAGCATCTACCGCTATGCCGATGTGGCCTACGTCGGCGGAGGATTCGGTGTGGGTATTCACAACCTGCCCGAAGCAGCCGTATGGGGCATCCCCGTCTTCTTCGGTCCCAACAACGAGCGTTTCCAAGAGGCACAGGAACTCAAACAAAACGGCGGTGGCATCGAGATTACTTCTTATGAAGATTTTGCCCGACAGATGGACCACCTCGCTGCCCATCCCGACGAGATGAAACAACGCGGACAGACTGCCGCCCAGTATGTGGAAGGTAAAGCCGGAGCAACAGCGGCCATTCTCCGCTCGGTCGACTGGGTAAGGTGACAGGTGTCACACTCTTCCCGGATAGGCCTCGAGGGCTTTCTTCAACACCAAGAGGGCACGCTCAAGATCTTCTTTCTTCAGCACGTAGGCGATGCGCACCTCGTCGACACCAGCACCGGGAGTGGTATAGAATCCGGCAGCTGGAGCCATCATGACGGTTTCACCTTCGTATGTGAAGTCTTCCAAGCACCAACGACAAAATTCCTCTGCATTGTCAACCGGCAGACGAGCCACCGTGTAGAAGGCGCCCATCGGTATGGGCGAATAGACACCGGGTATGCGGTTCAGTCCATCAATCAGGCACTTACGGCGCTCGACATACTCGTCGTAGACATCACGCATGTATTCGTCGGATGTATCTAAAGAAGCCTCGGCCACTATCTGTCCGATGAGTGGCGGTGAGAGGCGGGCCTGACAGAACTTCATCAGCGCACGACGCACCTCTTTGTTCTTCGTGATGAGCGCTCCGATGCGAATGCCGCATTCTGAATAGCGCTTCGATACAGAGTCAATCAAGATGACGTTCTGTTCGATTCCTTCCAAATGCATCGCGCTGATGTAGGGCGACCCCGTATAGATATATTCACGATAGACTTCGTCGGAGAAGAGATAGAGGTCGTATTTTTTCACCAGGTCGCGTATCTGGTTCATCTCGCGCCGCGTATAAAGATAGCCCGTCGGGTTGTTGGGGTTGCAGATCATGATAGCACGGGTCCGCTCGTTGATGAGTTCCTCAAACTTCTCCACTTTCGGCAGCGAGAAGCCTTCATCAATAGTGGTGGCAATGGTGCGGATGGTGGCACCCGCCGAGATGGCGAAGGCCATATAGTTGGCATAGGCCGGTTCGGGCACGATGATTTCATCGCCAGGGTTCAGACAGGAGAGGAAGGCAAACAAGACTGCCTCCGAGCCACCCGAAGTGATGATGATGTCGTCGGCCGACACATGAATGTTATACCTATTATAATAGCCTACCAGTTTCTCGCGATAGCTCTGATAGCCCTGCGAGGGCGAATATTCGAGGATGGTTCGGTCAATGTGCTTCAGCGCGTCGAGGCCCACCTGCGGTGTGGGCAAGTCGGGCTGTCCGATGTTGAGATGATAAACCTTTGTGCCGCGCTTCTTGGCAGCAACAGCTAAGGGAGCAAGCTTCCTGATGGGCGATTCGGGCATTTCCTGTCCGCGAACAGATATTTTGGGCATATTATCCTTGAAAAAATAGTGTTATCGTCTATTGTTTTGCGTGCAAAGGTAATAAAACTTGCGAAAAAAGAAAGCGAAAAGCAAAAATATTTGCCAAAATGTTTTGCAGATTGTGGATTTTACACTATATTTGCCCGTCGAAACAGCCATCGGCTGACAGAAATAACGTAGTTGATGCAGTACAACAGGTTGAAAGCAGCATGGGTGTGGCTGAGCCGCATGAACCATTGCCGTGGATTCGGCATACAGTCGCCCTGGGCCTACCGATTCGTCAGGTATGTCGTCAACGAGCACGACCCCTACTATGCCTACAAAAGGCTGAAGGATAAGAACCCGTCCGGCTGGCTGACGACGAAGATGGGCCGTCTGCTGCTACGCCTTGCCAACTATTGGCAGCCGGAAGAGGTGTACGGTTCGCTTCCCATGGAAGCAGCGGCGAAAGATTACCTGCTGGCGGGATGCCGAAAAGCAAACTTTCGCAACAACATGACCGGCAAGCCGGCAGGCAGGTGGATGGCCTTCACGAAGACTGACGACTACGAGTTTCTGGCATCCTATGCCGATGAACAGGCGATGATGGTGGTGGCGGACATCGGAAGCAGCAAGGAGGCAAAGCTCCTTTGGCAACACATCGAGGACGACCCGCGAGCCACAGCCACCTTCGACCTATACTGGTGCGGCATCGCACTCTTCGACCCTAAACGTATCAAACAGAATTATATCGTTAATTTTTAAAATCATATCAAGACTATGGCACTGACAAGAATTTACACAAAGACCGGTGACGACGGCGTTACAAGCCTCGTGGGCGGTGTGAAAGTGAGAAAGACAAATGCTCGCATCGAGGCCTATGGCACCGTCGACGAGCTGAGCGCCCACTTAGGACTGTTGGCTTCGTGGATGAAAGACGGCGACGACAAAGACCTCATCATCCGTACGCAGCGCAACCTCTTCACCGTTTGCTCCTACCTCGCCACAGACAAGACGAAAACCCCGCTGGCTCCTTCCTACACGATGGACGCCGAAGAAACACAGTTGCTCGAACAGCAGATTGACGAAATCAATGCAAACATCCCACCGCAGACGGCCTTCATCCTGCCCGGAGGATCGCACGAGGCAGCCTTGGCCCACGTGGCACGCACCGTCTGCAGACGCGCAGAGCGACGCATCTTCTTCCTCGGTGAGACAACAGAGCTCGACAACGAGGTGACCCACTACATCAACCGACTCTCCGACTACCTCTTCGTCCTGGCACGCAAGCTCAACTTCCTTGACGGCGTCCGCGAACAGGTGTGGAAGAAGGTGAAATGACTCGGCGCTCACACAAATTAACATTCCACAGAAAAAAAAGAGTAGATATATTTGTATTGTAAAAAAAAAGTATTACTTTTGCGGCCAAATTACGAACATTAAAAAAGAAAGGACTTAGATTATGTATTGGACGCTTGAGTTGGCCTCGAAGCTCGAAGATGCTCCCTGGCCTGCCACAAAAGACGAATTGATCGACTATGCCATCCGTTCAGGATGCCCTCTCGAGGTGCTTGAGAACCTCCAGGAGATAGAAGACGAGGGGGATGTCTACGAGAGCATCGAAGACATCTGGCCCGACTACCCAACAAAAGAGGACTTCCTCTTCAACGAAGACGAGTATTAAGGCTTATACTTGAGCCTAAACAACTTAATACCAGCGAGATAAACAATCCATATTTGTTTATCTCGCTGGTGTTTTTCATGATCTCAAATGGCAATCAACTCCTCCCCCATCTGATGAAATGCTTGCTTTATTTCCAGCATTCGTTTACTGCTGGGTTTCTTGATACCATAGATATACTTGGCCAGCAGACTTTTATTAATACCGATATACTTGGCCATTTCTGATACATTAATCTGAGGGAACCGGCCAAAGATTCTTGCCACCTCATTATCAGGATTAGGTTCAACGACATCATAGAAACTGGACAAGTGTACGTCCTCATCCAACTTCTCCCAACGTATGTCATCACCAAATCGTCCAATTTTGAAATCAAGTCGCTCTGATTCGGAGGCATCTTTCAATACAGGAAATGCTTCCAGCGGACGACTTAAAGTCTCGCCAGCATCTGTCAACAAATAAATGCGATGAGCATCAAACCATAATCTTTCAATCTTTGCCATAATTATTCAGCGTTATCATCCATGTGTTCGTGCCATTTCTCTATGAAATCTTCTTGGAAAGTCTCACACAAAAGGAGTAGAATAGCAATCCAAACGCTAAGATATTGTGGGCATATCGTTACTTTTTTGTGCAAATATAGGGATAAATTTTTATCCCACCAAATAATTCCTTCATTTTATTGCAATTTCTTTGAAGAGCAGGGTAACGCTGTTACATGGGGTATCATTGCTGAAGCATTCATGTATGGCCTTGACCCGACCGACGAAAAGCAACGCAGGATGGCTACTGCCTATCTGTTAGAGAAAGTCTCATGGACTGGTATGTCCGAGTTCAAAGCTGATCTTACAGCATCTCGCACCAGGCAGCTTTGTGACGCTATGACAGTTTCCATAGATTTGATGGCGAACCTACTCCTTGCCGCTGGCGGTAGAGGCGGTATCAGTTCAGGCGGGGGAGGTTCCAACGGTGAACTTACCAACTGGGATGGAACGAAGAAAAAGACTGGCTGGGGCATCTAAATCCAAAATTCAAAAAAAGTAGTCTCATCGTCTAAGTTTTATTAGTGGTTTTCGGATATTGTGAGGAAGGCAGAAGGTGTCTGACCCCATCGAACAAATTGTGTCATATGGAAGTGTCGGGACGGAATAGTCATAGCATAAAAGGTATTTGGTTCACATATTGTTAGACGTACGGTATCTCTATAAGTATGATAAATAGAGATAGTTCGTTTGGGCTGGATACTCGGCAGCAAGGGTATCAATCAGGTTGACTGTTGGCATGATCCCCAACTCTTGGCGCCATTTGCGAACCGTAAGTCCAGCCCGCTCCATCTTCATGTCTGCTTTGAGGCCAAGAGCACGAGCAATCTGGAAGTCGGAGAAGCCATAAGTCTTTGCTTCAAGCAACAACGTGGAGAACTCTGGGGCTTCGATGGCTTCAAGAAATTCAGAATACTCTGAGCCAGAATAGTATTCCGCTAACCAA
>Ga0310695_10002107_pt1 | contig 43136 bp, 35 predicted proteins | sample RumenRJG_04DNA_FD_203882 | JGI IMG/M metagenome (GOLD analysis project Ga0310695, IMG submission 203882) | Bovine rumen microbial communities from Lethbridge, Alberta, Canada - RJG_04 (v2) (version 2) | ecosystem: Host-associated > Mammals > Digestive system > Stomach > Rumen | place: Canada... | reverse complement strand
GGTGGGCGCAGATCAACGGGTTCCGCGGAGATACGTCGATCGAGCGGAGAATCGAATACGACCTTTATTACATTGAGAACTGGACCATGGGCTTTGATTTCAAGATTATGATCCTGACCTTTGTGAAGGGATTTGTGAACAGAAACGCGTATTGACTATGAAATCCGAGGAGAAGATCTCTTATGCAGGAAAATGAATTCAACGGGCTGCAGCACGGCCGAAGCCGGAGAAAGGGCGCCTCAGCGTCGGGAACCGGCGCTGCCGGTTTCTCCGGAAGCGGTGAGAAAGCCTGGAAGGCCGACAGCACCGGAAGCGGTGAGAAGGCCTGGAAGACCGACAGCACCGGAAGCGGTGAGAAGGCCTGGAAGACCGAGAACGGCGGAAACGGCGGGAAAGCCTGGAAGACCGGGAAAAATCCGAGAAAGAATTCCTCGCTCACAAAGATCCGGATCCGGAGACTGATCGTCTTCGCGATCCTTGAGGTGTTTGTGCTGGCAGGAATCTTTTCCTATGCCTTCGTGCTGAAGCAGTACAACAAGATCCAGCGCCCGGATTTCGAGGCCTCAAAAGTCGAGAACACGGTCCTTTCCTCGGAAGAGATCCAGAAGATGAAGGGATACTGGAACATAGCCGCCTTCGGTGTGGACTCCAGAGACTCCTCCGTGGGACGAGGAAACAATTCCGATGTCATCATCATCGTCAGCATCAACCGCGAGAACGGGGAGATCCGGATGTGCAGCGTCTTCCGCGACAGCTATCTTTCCCTTTCGAACGGCAGCTACAGCAAGATCAACGCGGCCTATGCCATCGGCGGTCCGGAGCAGGCGGTCCGCGCCCTGAACCAGAATCTGGATCTGAACATCACCGACTACGCTACCTTCAACTGGAAGGCGGTGGCGACGGGCATCGATATTCTGGGCGGTGTGGATATTGACCTCACCGACGCGGAATTCAAGTACATCAATTCTTATATTACGGAGACGGTCAAGGCGACCGGCATCGGTTCGGTGCAGCTGACCCATGCCGGACAGAATCACCTGGACGGCGTGCAGGCGGTGGCCTACGCACGGCTCCGTTACATGGACGACGACTATACCAGAACGGCCCGTCAGCGGAAGATCATCGAGCTCTGCTACCAGAAAGCGCGTCAGGCCGATGTGCAGACGCTTTCAGACCTGGCAGGCAATATGCTTTCCATGGTCGCGACGAGTCTGACCTGGGAGGACGGCATGAGTCTCGCGGCCCAGATCCGGAATTATACCATCGCCGGCACCATGGGCTTCCCGGAGCAGCGGAAGGAATCCAACATGGGGCCGAAGGGCGCCTGTGTCCTTCCGAACACCCTGAAGTCGAATGTCCGGAATCTGCATGCGTTCCTGTTCGGGGATGAGGAGTACGAGGTTTCGAGCCAGGTCCGGGATATCGACAACCGGATCGCGACAGACGAAGCGAACTACAAAGCCCGGGCAGCAGCTTCGAAAGAAGCTGAGAGGGAAAGCAGGGCGAAGAAGGAAGAGGAAGAAGAGGAAGAGGATAAGAGCAAAGAGTCCGGTGAGGGGGATGAGGATGCCTCCGGCGCTTCCAGAACCCGCGCGACGGACGAAAACGGAAACGAGATCGTGGAAGAGTTTGACGATCCGGACGGCGAGATCCTCGGGCCGCTGGAGACCGACGAGGACGGCAATGTGGTCGTCAGCACCATCGGAAACAGCGCTCCGACGGCTGCTTCCGGCGGAAGGGTAGCGCCTGTCCCGACAGAGTCCGGCGCTGCTTCCAGAGAGAATGACGAGACCATCGGGAACGAAGGACCCACAGGATCCTCCGTCAGAACCGGCGGCAGTACCACAGCTGCGGACGATGCCGGCAGCGCGGACGGTCCCGCGCGGACCACGGCATCTTCCAGAAACGAACCGGGACCGGTCGTGACGGATGAGACCGTGAATTCCGGTCCGGGAAGCGTCAGCACCACCGCGGCGCAGACTGCTGCAGCGCAGACCACGGCAGCTGCCCCGGGACCCGGAACCGAACCGGTCTCCTCTCCGGAACCCTCAGCCGCAGTCCCCGCGCCTGCTGTTTCCCAGACCACTGCGGCGGCTGTGCCGCCGGCAAACAGCGGACCTTCCGGCGTGGTGGGCCCGGTCTCCCCGGTGCCGGGAGAAGCCCAGTAAAGAAACACATTATTTCCGAATTTTGAACACATTTCGGTCACATTCCGCCGCTATACTCTTGTTTGTAAACAAAAAGAGACCAGGCGGGACCGGAAATCTGAGTGCGGAACGCGGACAGCGCAGGAATGAGCTTACTGTGCGGCGCGGAAGTGCAGCAAAACACGCATTAGCGAAATCATAAAGACCGGCCGCCCGAATCCCCGGGCGGCCGTTTTTTTTTCGGCCGGAACCGATGCCGGGCTTCCTGAAGAACGGAAAGGAGTACAGATCATGTACGGAGATAATCAGTATCAGCAGTTTAACAACATGCCTTATGACAATACGGGAGTTCAGCCTGCGGCTCCGCAGGATAACCGGCAGGCCGGGAACGGGCCGGAAAAGCCGGAGAGCAGAAAGAAAAAGGATTCCGTCTGGAGAAAACTCGGCGTTTCCGCCGCGTGTGCCCTGGTGTTCGGATGTGTCGCAGGCGTCACGATGACCGGCGTCACGAAGATGACCGGCACTTCCCAGACATCTGCGGTCGTGAGTGAAAGCACCGCCGCAGAGACTGAAGCAGCCGATGAAGCTGCGGTGCGGGCCCTTACCGAGACAGGGGCAGAGACCGAAGCTCCGAAGAAGGCAGAGGCTTCCGCAGTCGCGGAAAGCATTGCCCCGGGAGCGGTCCTGGACGTCTCCGCCATCGTAGAGAAGGCAATGCCCTCCGTGGTCGCCATCGATGTGCGCGGAGAGCAGAGCTACACCAGCATTTTCGGGTATTCCCAGAAGTATGAGACGGAGGGAGCCGGTTCCGGTATCCTGATCGGTGAGAATGACGAGGAATATCTCATCGTCACCAACAACCATGTGGTCGAGAATACAAAGAGCATGTCAGTCCAGTTCATCGACGGAGAGAGTGTCGAGGCGGAACTGAAGGGAACTGATTCCGGCAAGGACGTCGCCGTTATCTCCGTGAAGAAGGAGAATGTCAAGGATTCTACCAAAGGCGCCATCTCCATCGCCGAGATCGGTGATTCCGACAGCCTGAAGGTGGGCCAGGGCGTTATTGCCATCGGCAATGCGCTGGGCTACGGACAGTCCGTTACTGTCGGATATATCAGCGCACTGAACCGCACCATCACCGCGATGGATTCCACCACCGGCCAGAACGCAAAGGTCGAGAACCTGCTCCAGACCGATGCAGCCATCAACCCCGGCAACTCCGGCGGCGCACTGCTGGATATGGACGGCCGTGTCATCGGCATCAATGAGTCCAAGAGCGTTGACACCACCGTTGAGGGCATGGGCTATGCGATCCCGATCTCAAGTGTGACGAAGCTGATCGATACCCTTTCCAGCCAGAAGACGAGATCCAAGGTCGCGGAAGAGAACCGCGGTTATCTCGGGATACAGGGCCAGAACGTAGACAGTGACGCGGCGCAGCGTTTCAGCATGCCGATCGGAATCTTTGTCTACCGGATCCTGGAAGGCAGCGCGGCTGCGGACTCCGAACTTCAGGAGTCCGACATCATCACGAAGCTTGACGGAATGACGGTCTCCACCATCGAAGAGCTGCAGGAGAAGCTGACCCACTTTGAGAAGGGTGAGACTGTGACTCTGACGGTCCAGCGCCCGAACGGCAGCGAGTACAATGAGCTCCAGATCGAGATCCGCCTGGGCGCCAGGGAGACCCTGGACGCAGCTTCCGGCGACCAGCAGCAGAAGGAGGCCGAACCGGAGACTGAGGAGGCAAAGCCCGAAGAGGGAAACAATAACGGAAACGGCTTCGGCGGCCTTGACGGCTGGGAAGACTTCTTCCGCAACGGCGGCTTCCAGTTCCGCTGGTAATCTTCAATAAGAAAGGCCCGCAGGTTCAGCCTGCGGGCCTTTGTTGTATTTTAGAAAGAGACAGGCGGTACCGCCTATATATTTCAGTATAGAACCACCGGGAGGTTATCTGCGGCCGAGGACGTTGAAGAACGTCGCCAGCGGCTCCACCGCGTCGCGCAGACTCCGGATCGATGCGTTCAGGCTGTCGATGTCGATGGAATTGACCTGCTCCATCGCCTGCTCGGAAGTCTTGACCGCCCTTTCAACATCGCGCATCAGCGACTGGAAGTCCGTAGCAGTGAGTTCGGTCGTGATCTTTTCCAGATTCCCCAGCGTGACCATCGAGGCCGAGTAGAGATCGTTGACCTTTGTGCCGATCAGAAGTGCGGTGCCGATGGTGATGACCAGGACCGCTATGGCACAGACCGCCGTGATCCTTGAAAGACGGTACTGCTTTTTCTGGAATTCCAGCTGCTGCGCCAGCATTTCTTCAGTGGTCATTGTGTCGGGAGTCTTCTGCTCGTCCATACCATTTCCCTCCTGTGTATGATATACTGTTGTCAATTCAGTGCTTCCGGCCGGCAGCTTGTTTCAGCCTGCGCTGTCCTTCGCTGAGTGTTCATGCCGGAAGTACGCATTCCTTGTCCATTATAACACAGCAGGAGGCTGTGCAGAATGAGATCTGCCTATGTATGTTCCGCTTTTTCGGCGGCGGGAACCGTGCTTGACCTGGTCCTGAAAAACAGTATCGAGGCCCTTCCGGATTCGGCGTTCCCGCGCACGGTGCCCGGAACCGGAGAGAAGGTGAATCTTCAGAAGGTACACAATTCCGGATTCCCCATGGGGACTCTGAGCAGCCGGCCGGAACTGGTACGGGGATTTCCGCTGTTCGTTCTTACCCTGCTTTCCGGCAGGTATTATCTGCTGTCATGGAAAAAGGGCAGACTGGCGGAGAAGATTGGTCTGGCGGCGGTGATCGGCGGCGGGGCCAGCAATGTTTTTGACCGCTGCTTCCGCGGGTTTGTGGTCGACTATATCAATGTGAAGGCCGGCCCCCTGGAAAAGATCGTTTTTAATCTGGGAGACGCCATGATCGGCGCCGGCGGCTTCCTCATCGCCGGATCGGAGCTTCTCCGCACGGCGGGACAGGCATTCCGTAAGACGGAAGAGACAGGAGGAGACCTTGGATAGTCAGACCCTCAGGGAGTTTGTGTGCCTGATCCTGCTGCTTATGCTTTCAGCGTTCTTTTCTTCCGCGGAGACCGCCATGACCACGGCGAACCGGATCCGGATCCGGACGCTGGCGGAGCACGGGGACCGGAACGCGGCGGTGCTCCTGAAGATCCTGGAGGACCCTGAGAAGATGCTCTCTTCGATCCTGGTCGGAAACAACATTGTGAATCTGTATGCTTCGTCCCTTGCCACCACCCTGACGATCCACGTGGTGGGCCAGAAAGCGGTCGGCATCGCCACCGGGATCCTGACCCTTGCTGTCCTGGTCTTCGGCGAGGTGACGCCCAAGACCATGGCGACCCGGGAGGCGGACTCCATGTCGCTCCGCTTTGCCCGGGTGATCCGCCTCCTGATGATCATCTTCACTCCGTTAGTCGCCGTGGTAAATCTCATGGCAGCCCTGGTGCTCCGCATGATGGGCGTCGGACCGGAGCACCCGTCGGATGTCATGACGGAGGAAGACCTCAGAACCATCGTCCAGGTGGGACATGAAGAAGGCGTCATCGAGACCGGAGAGCGGGAGATGATCGACAACGTCTTTGATCTCGGGGAGACCGAGGTCCGTGACATCATGGTCCCCCGGATCGACATGACCTGGGTGGAGGAGGACGCGGATCTTGAGACGGTCCTCGGCATTTTCCGCGAAGAGAAGTACACCAGGATCCCGGTCTGCCGGGAAACCGCTGATACCGTTGTGGGCATCCTGAACGTAAAGGACCTGATCCTCCGGGACCCGGACAAGGAGTTCCACATCCGGGATCTCATGCGGGAACCGCTGTTTACTTATGAGCAGAAGAAGACTTCGGAACTGATGCGGGAGATGAGCAGGAAATGTTCCAGTATCGCCATCGTCCTGGATGAGTACGGCGTCACGGCGGGACTGATCACACTGGAGGATATCCTCGAGGAGATCGTCGGAGAGATCCGGGACGAGTACGATTCCGACGAGGAGAAGGATATCGTCCGCACCGGACAGGGGGAATACCTGGTCAGCGCCGCGATCCGGCTCACGGATCTGAACGACGCGCTGGGGCTTACGCTCTCGTCCGAAAACTACGAATCTCTCGGCGGTTACGTGATGGAACACCTGGACCATCTGCCGGAAGAGGGCGAGACTCTGGAAACGGAAGGCGTGCGTTTCACGGTAGAGCGGATGGAGCGGCAGAGAATCGATAAAATTCGGATAAAACTCCCGCTTTACCTTTGAAAATCCTTATGCTATAATTCCACAAGTATCGACCGAAAGGAGGCTGAACTATGAAACACGTTATGACACTGAATGAGAAGCCCTTAAAAGAGAGCATGAAGAACGGCGGCTGCGGCGAGTGCCAGACTTCCTGCCAGTCCGCGTGCAAGACTTCCTGCACGGTCGGAAATCAGAGCTGCGAGAACGCAAACAGATAATCCAGACTATGGACGTCATGCATCACAGATGAGTTAAGACAGAAGACCCCTACGGTCGGAGAGATTGTAGGGGTTCTTCTCTTGCGCTGTGAAGAATACATTCTGAAAGGGCGGGGGAGCGCAGTTTGATCCATCAGTTCATTAATAATGGAATTGCAATCGTCATGGATATAAACTCCGGATCGGTGCATGTCGCGGATCCGGTGTTTTATGATGCCGTGGCGGCGGCGGAACCTCTGGTCGGGGAACTGGAGCGTCCGTGTCCTCTGCCGGAAGAAGCTGAGGCAGCGGTCAGGGACAGCCTGAAGGACAGATATCCGGAGGCGGAGATCGAAGAGGTCCTGGAGGCCATGCAGGCGCTCATCGATGCGGAGGAGCTGTTCACGAAGGACACGTACCGGGAGTTCGTGCGGGATTTCAAAGCGCGGAAGACGGTCGTCAAGGCGCTGTGCCTCCATATTGCCCATGACTGCAATCTCGCATGCCGCTACTGCTTTGCGGGAGAAGGCGAATATCACGGCCGTCGGGCGCTGATGAGCTACGAGGTCGGAAAGAAGGCACTGGATTTCCTGGTGGAGAATTCCGGACTCCGGCAGAATCTGGAGGTGGATTTCTTCGGAGGCGAGCCGACCATGAACTGGGAGGTCGTGAAGCAGCTGGTCGAATACGGCCGGTCCATCGAGAAGGCCCGGGGCAAGCGTTTCCGCTTTACCCTGACCACCAACGGGGTGCTCCTGAACGACGAGATCACGGAGTTCTGCAACCGGGAGATGTCCAACGTGGTCCTGAGCCTGGACGGACGGAAAGAGGTCAATGACCGCATGCGCCCCACCAGGAACGGAAAGGGAAGCTACGACATCATCGTCCCCAAATTTCTGAAATTCGCGGAGCTGCGCGGTGACAAGGATTACTTCATCCGCGGGACTTTCACCCATGAGAACCTGGAGTTCTCCGAGGACGTGCTTCATTTCGCTGACCTCGGGTTCAGGAAGATGAGCATGGAGCCGGTGGTGGCCGGTCCGGAAGAACCCTACGCCATCCGGGAAGAAGACCTCCCGGTCATTATGGAGCAGTATGACCGCCTCGCGGCGGAGTATGTGAAGCGCAGAAGAGAGGGGAGAGGTTTTGTCTTCTTCCATTTCCAGATCGATCTCCGGCAGGGTCCCTGTGTCGCGAAACGGCTTTCCGGCTGCGGCTCGGGAACGGAATATCTGGCGGTCACGCCCTGGGGAGACCTCTATCCGTGCCACCAGTTCGTGGGAGATGAGCGCTTTCTCCTGGGAAATGTGGACGAGGGCATCACGCGTCCCGACATCCGGGACGAATTCAAACTATGTAATGTCTACGCGAAACCGAAATGTAAGGAGTGCTTTGCACGGTTCTACTGCAGCGGCGGATGCGCGGCGAATTCCTTCAAGTTCCACGGGAGCCTGACGGACGCCTACGACATCGGCTGCGAGATGCAGAAGAAACGGATCGAGTGCGCCATCATGATCAAGGCGGCGGAAATGACCGACGCCGCGGCGGAACGGGATAAGAAATAAAGGCAATTATTTTTAGATTTATATAGTTAAGGAGAGTAAGAACCATGAAAAACAGCAAGGGAAAGGGCGCGGCCGGTCTGCTGATCCTGCTCGCAGCCCTGGTCGGCTTCATCTATCTGGCATATCTTACGGTCAGCCAGAATAAGATCAAGCTCGGCCTGGATCTGGCGGGCGGCGTCAGCATCACCTATCAGACGGTAGACCCGAATCCGAGCGACCAGGACATGCGGGATACGATCTACAAGCTGCAGCAGAGAGTCGGAAGCTATTCCGATGAGGCGCAGGTCTATCAGGAAGGAACCAACCGCATCAACATTGACATTCCCGGCGTTTCCGATGCGAACACCATTCTTGAGGAACTGGGCAAGCCCGGATCCCTGCAGTTCATCGAGCCGGACGGCACGGTCATCCTTACCGGCGACCAGGTGAAGAGCGCCCAGGCCGGACAGATGCAGGACCGTACCACCGGCGTCAACGAGTTTGTCGTCGAGCTGTCCTTCGGAGACGAGGGCACCAAGAAGTTCGCGGAGGCGACGACCCGTCTGGTCGGACAGCGCATTGCCATCGTCTATGACGGCATCATGTATTCCAATCCGACCGTCCGTGAGCCGATCACCGGCGGACAGTGCACCATCGACGGCATGGCCGATTATCAGGAAGCTGAGCTTCTTGCTTCCACCATCCGTATCGGTGCCCTGAAGCTGGAGCTTGAGGAAATGCGCTCCAACGTCGTCGGCGCACAGCTGGGACAGCGCGCCATCAGCACCAGCCTCCAGGCGGGCGCGGTCGCGATCGCTGCCATCGCGGCCCTGATGATCGCGATATTCTGGGTCCCGGGTGTTGCGGCAGCTCTGGCACTGGCGCTTTACGTCTGCCTGATCATCTGCCTGATCTCCGCATTCGACATCACCATGACCCTTCCCGGCATCGCCGGTATCATTCTTTCCATCGGTATGGCGGTCGATGCGAACGTCATTATCTTCACCCGTATCCGTGAGGAGATAGGTCTCGGAAAGACTGTCCGGAGCGCTGTGAAGACCGGTTTCCGGAAAGCCCTTTCCGCCATCGTCGACGGAAACATCACCACCCTGATCGCGGCGGCAGTCCTGTTCATCATGGGCTCCGGAACCATCAAGGGCTTCGCGACTACGCTTGGCCTCGGCGTCATCGTCTCCATGTTCAGCGCACTGCTGATCACGAGAGCATGGCTGTACACCTTCTGTGACCTCGGCCTTGACCAGAAGAAGCTCTTCGGCCACATCAAGGAGAGAAAGGTCATCGATTTCATCGGCCGCAGAAAAGCATTCTTCGGTCTTGCGATCGCTGTCATCGCAGCCGGATTCATTGCCATGGGCATCTTCGCCGGCAGCACCGGCAGCCCGCTGAACCTCGGCCTTGACTTTAAGGGCGGCACCTCCACCAACGTGGAGTTCAATGAGGATATGTCTCTGGAGACTATCGATGAGAAGGTCCGTCCGCTCGTCGCGGCAGTCACCGGCGACAACGACATCCAGACTTCCAAGGTCCAGGGTACGAACGAGGTCATCATCAAGACCCGCAGCCTGTCCGTGGAAGAGCGCCAGGCGCTGAACAAGTCCATGGTGGACAACTTCGGCATCAACCAGGAGAAGATCACTGCGGAGAATATCTCCGGAACCATCAGTGCCGAGATGCGCCATGACGCGATCATCGCAGTCATTGTCGCCCTGTTCCTGATGCTGATCTACATCACCTTCCGGTTCGCGGACATCCGTTTCGCCGGCGCAGCGATCCTGTGCCTGGTGCACGACGTCCTGGTCCTGCTGACCTGCTACGCAGTGTTCCGCTGGAGCGTGGGCTCGACTTTCGTCGCCTGCATGCTGACCCTGGTCGGTTACTCGATCAACGACACCATCGTCGTGTTCGACCGTATCCGTGAGAACCAGCGTCTGGTCGCGGGAAAGACCAGAGAAGAGATTGCGAACAAGAGTGTCACCGAGACCTTCTCCAGATCCATCCTGACTTCCGTGACCACCTTCGTGGCGATCCTGATCCTCTTCATCATGGGCGTCTCCTCCATCCGTGAGTTCACGCTTCCGCTGATGGTCGGCACGATCTGCGGTACCTACTCCTCCGTCGCCATCGCGACTTCCCTCTGGTATGTCATGGAGAAGCGCGCGGACGCGCGGAAGGCCGAGACGAAGGCTGCCGAGAAGGCTTCCGAGAAATCCGCGAAGCCGCAGAAGTCCCAGAAGGGCCAGAAGGCTTCCAAGTAAACTGAATTTCAGCTTTATTCAGATCCGCACTCCGGTCCGGAGTGCGGATCTGCTGTCTCTGAAGTTGCCCGGACAGCCCGTGGCTCCTCCGGCAAAACCATCGCAGATCGACCGAGCGATCCGCGGACGCTGCGCTTTCCGCGACCGAGAGTATGCCGCCAGGCCACTCGACCGAGCGGAATGCGCAGATGCGTCCGAGCGGATCGTGAGGGTAGATCAAGGGTTTTGAAGGAGGAGATCCGGGCTGTCTTCGGAAGTACAGTTCACTGCAGACCGCACCCCGGCTTCGGGAAGGAGGTTCCTCAGAAACATGGGAAAATATGAGTACCGCATACTCGCGACAGACGGACGCGCGAAACGCGCGCACATGGAGACCGTCCACGGGAGCATCGAGACTCCGGTGTTCATGAACGTCGGAACCGTCGCAGCCATCAAAGGTGCCGTTTCCACCGATGATCTCCGCCAGATCGGGACCCAGGTGGAGCTCTCCAACACCTATCATCTCCACGTCCGGCCCGGCAACGAAAAGATGTCGGGAGATGAGATGATCCGCGCCCTCGGCGGCATCCGCCGCTTCATGAACTGGGACCGTCCGGTCCTGACCGACTCCGGCGGATTCCAGGTCTTTTCCCTGGCGGGACTCCGGAAGATCCGGGAGGAGGGCGTGACCTTCCACTCCCACATTGACGGGAAAAAGATATTCATGGGCCCGGAGGAGAGCATGCGGATCCAGTCGAATCTCGGCTCCACCATCGCCATGGCCTTTGACGAGTGTCCTTCCAGCGTGGCGGAGAAGAGCTATATCGAGAAGAGCGTCGACCGCACGACCCGGTGGCTGGAGCGCTGCATCGCGGAGATGAAGCGGCTCAACAGTCTGCCGGACACAGTCAATCCGGACCAGCTCCTCTTCGGCATCAATCAGGGCGGGATCTACGAGGACATCCGGATCGCCCATGCGGAGAGGATCCGTGAGATGGACTGCGACGGATACGCTGTCGGCGGCCTGGCGGTGGGAGAGCCGGCGGAGACCATGTACCGGATCCTGGACGTGACCGTCCCGCATCTGCCGCAGGACAAGCCGGTCTACCTGATGGGCGTCGGGACGCCTGCGAATATCCTGGAGGCGGTGGACCGCGGCGTGGATTTCTTCGACTGTGTCTACCCCTCCCGGAACGGCCGCCACGGCCATGTATACACGAATCACGGGAAGCTGAATCTGTTCAACAGGCAGTATGAAATGGACGCCCGGCCCATTGAGGAAGGCTGCGGCTGCCCGGCCTGCCGGTCCTACACCAGGGCATATATCCGCCATCTTCTGAAGGCGGGGGAGATGCTCGGCATGCGCCTTTGCGTATTGCACAATCTCTGGTTTTATAATACAATGATGTCTGAAATCCGCGCGGCGATCGAAGAAGGCCGCTATGCGGAGTACAAGCATCAAAAACTTGAAGGCATGGAGGGGTTCAAATGATAAATACATTTCTGCTCGTTAGCGGCGGCGGCCTGGGATTCTGGGTCATGTACCTTATTTTCTTCGGCGCGATCATCTATTTCATGGCGTACAGACCGCAGAAGAAGCAGAAGGAGCAGCAGGAAGCACTGATGAACAGCGTAGCTGTCGGAGATTCCGTTCTCACGACGGCCGGTTTTTACGGCGTGATCATTGATATGACGGACGACACTGTGATCGTAGAGTTCGGAAACAATAAGAACTGCCGCATTCCCATGCAGAAGGCGGCAATCGTTCAGGTTGAAAAACCGGATGCGAACTGACGACACGGAATCCTGTCGTGTAAGCTGAAAGAAAAGAGCATCGGTCCCTGACCGATGCTCTCTTTTACTATTTTCCGCAACCCTTGTCCCTGTCCCTGAGATCCGGTTCAGTGCTTTTCGGTGCGCTTCAGCGCGCTTCCCTCTTCGCGCGGACTTCTTCCGGGACAAGACCCGCCGTGCCGCTGGTGATGAATTTTTCTGCCAGGTCCGCTACCTCCTCAGGGGAGAGATCGGTCCCGTTTTCAAGCCAGGCCTTGATGAGGCCCAGGCAGCCGTCGGTGATGAAAGCGTACCAGTACTGGTAGTCCTTTTCGTTCCCGATATGCAGGGTCTTCGCCCAGGGGACCATGATCCGGTCCTTGAAGACTTTCCTGAGCTGGTTCAGGAACTGGATGTCTCCGTTCGGACCCATGAGTATCTGGGCGAGATCCGCGTTCTCGCGGATGAAGGAGAACAGTTCCAGGATCAGCCGGCTCGGGCGTTCGGTGATCTCGCCGGACGGGGTGTTCCGCTCCAGGATCCCGTTGAACTGGCGGAACATATCGTCCTCGATGCTGGCCAGAAGGTCATAGACGTCACGGTAATGCAGATAGAATGTGCCGCGGTTGATGTCGGCCATCTCTGAGATTTCCTTGACGCTGATCTCCTGAATCTTTTTTTCCTTCAGGAGACGCGCGAGACAGAGACGAAGCATGGTACGGGTCTTGCGGACGCGGCGGTCCATATTTTCAGCAGCCATAATGGCCCTCCTTTGTTGATTAACGGTTGTCAGTATACCATCGTAAAGTGATAAAATCAACACGGGTCAAGAAAATAACGCTGAAAAAGAATATGTCGGATAAATATTAGAAAGGAGAGAGGCTCTTGAGACAGCTGAAATACCGGATCCCGATCCTGATCCTTCTGTTCGCGGCTGCGCTGGCGGGCTTCTTTTACCGTTCCCAGAAGACCGGGGACGCATCCGGGCAGGCGGTCCGCACCGCGCTGGAAACGCCGCGGCTCCCGGTCATCTGGGCGGAAAGCTGCGGAAAGCGGATCGACGTCATGCGCGGACTCCGCGCTGCTTCCGCAGAGGATCCCGCAGCGGATACCCTGATCATCCTGCCGGAGGACCGGAATCTTACGCTGGACATTGAGGACGGATCTCTGCAGATCCGCGGAGTGCGGTACGAGGTCCGTTCCTCGGACGGGAAGGACCTGATCGAGCGGAAGGATGTACAGGAGACATCGAAGACGGAGCGCGGCCTGTCGGCAGTGCTGCCGGTCGAAAACATCGTCCGCGCCGGAAGCGAATACCAGCTGGAGATCATCCTGACCACGGCGGAAATGGGAGATGTCTACTATTACGCCCGGATCACGATGGACGAGACCGGGCGCGCGGCGGAAATGCTCGCTCTGGCGGAGGAGTTTTCCGTCCGGAATTTTGACTATGAGACGGCCAGGGAGAACACTGCGTTTCTCGAGACGAATGAGACCGGAGACAACACGACCCTCGGGACTGTCAACCTGAAATCGAACTACAGCCAGCTGACCTACGGGAAGCTGGATCTGACCCCTGTGGGGGAGGCGGATCTCCGCCTGCTGGAATACAACGGCAGCATGGGCGTGCTGCGGCGCATCTTCACAGCGGAGGGGAAGGATGCGGAGAACCGCACCGTCCGCTTCCGGATCTGCGAAGACTTTGTGATGCGCCGCGGGCCGGAGCGCCTTTACATGATGGATTATACCCGCAGAATGCGGGAAATCTTCCTCGGCGGGACGGGCTGCTTTTCCGGAGGAAAGATCGTTCTGGGTATCAGCGGAGACGACGCTCTGCAGTCTGTGACGTCACCGGAAGGCCGGTTCACTGCTTTTGTGACCACCGGGGATCTCTGGCTTGCGGACGGAAACCGGAACCGCTGTGTGCGCGTGTTTTCCTTCCGGAGCGGGACGGAGCCGGATCTCCGGTGCGATTATGAGAAATACCGCCTGCGGATCCTGGAGTGCACGGACGACGGCGGCCTTCTGTTCCTTGCGGGCGGATATATGAACCGCGGAGAGCATGAGGGGGAGACCGGTCTCTGCCTGATGCGCTATGACAGCACGGCGAACACGGTCACGGAGCTCACGTTCATTCCCTGCAGCATGAGTCCGGAGAACCTGCTCTCGGACATGGATACCCTTGCCGTGCGCGGCGGGAACGGAATGGTCTATTTCAAGCTGGGCTCCGCTTTCTACGGCCTGGACCCGGAGAGCAACGAGTACCTCGTGGTCAGCAGCGGTCTGCGGGATGGGTCCTATGCCGTAAATGCCCTTCAGAAGGACATTGCATGGCAGGATACGCCGGACAGTTTCGGATCCCCGGTGGTCCACATGATGAACCTGGACACCGGTTCCAAAAAGGAGCTGAATTCCGGCGCAGGGCAGATCCTGAAGCCCGTCGGCTACATCGACCGCGACCTTGCCGTCGGGATCGCCGAATCGGAGAATACCTGGGAAATCAACGGGACGGTCAGGGAGCTTCCCTTCACCGCGGTGGAGATCGTGGACGATGCACTGGTCTCCCAGGAACACTATGAGGAGCCCGGTTACTGCATATCCGACGTGGAGGTGCTGGACAGCCGGATCCATCTTTCCCGGGTCAGGAAGACCGGGGAGCACAGTTTCCGGAAGGCAGGCACCGACACTATTGTCTGCAACGTCCCCGCGGAAAGCGTGCCGCAGGTGGCTTCCGAGAACACGGAGCTGCGGGAGAAGACCTATGTGATCCCCTTCCCCCACGGTTTTTCCGGGAAGAACGTGCGGGTGATCTCCTCGGCGGCGGTGAACACCTCGGACGCGGCGCATCTGTCGCTGCCTGACCAGGGCGGTATCCGCCAGAAGTACATCGCATACGGCCGGGGAAAGATGCTCGGCATCTATTCCTCCGCGGGCGATGCTGTCAACACCGCATACCGGGAGATGGGCTACGTGCGCCACAACGGGAAGCTGTTCTACTGCAGAGCCGCGACCTCTGCCATCCGGACGCTCCGGAATCCGGACACGGCGGCGGGCGCTCTTGCCGCCGCACGGTCGGAGGGGACGGCAAAGGATCTCTACGGCGCCGACTTAAGGTGCGTGCTCTATTTCGTAAGCCGCGGAATGCCGGTGCTGGCGTGGGCCGCGGAAGGGGATCCGGTGGTGATCTATGCCTATGACCAGGCTGCGGTGTCCGTGTTCCGGATCTCGGACGGAAGCTACACCAGAGTTTCGAGAGCCGACGCGGAAAGTCTGTTCTCAGAGGGGAGAAACGATTTCTGCTGCATTCTGTCAGGCTCGTGACCGGCAATTGCCGTGGTTTACGAATAATTATGCCTGTGTTATAATTTAACATAATCATGCCCGCAGATCGGTATGCGGGCAGATGGGCAGCCAGAGGGTGGGTGCCCTGAAAAGGAGTATTATGGCTCAATATATCATGAAGGGCGGCAGACCCCTGAACGGGGAAGTGAACGTGAGCGGCGCGAAGAACGCAGCACTCGGTATTCTTGCTGCGGCAGTCATGACGGATGAAAATGTGCTGATCGAGAATCTTCCGGATGTCCGGGACATTAATGTCATGCTGGACGCGATCCGGGAGATCGGCGCGACCATCGACCGGATCGACCGGAACACGGTCAGGATCAATGCAAGTACCGTCAGCGGCGTGGATGTACACAGCGAGAACATGCGGCGGATCCGTGCGTCCTATTATCTGATCGGTGCGCTTCTCGGAAAATATAAGCGCGCCAACGTTCCGCTTCCGGGCGGCTGCGCCATCGGCGCCCGTCCCATCGACCAGCATCTGAAAGGCTTCCGGGCTCTGGGCGCGGAATGCGTCGTGGACGGAGACAAGCTTTCCGCCAGGGCAGAGCGGCTGACAGGCAGCCATATCTATCTGGATATCGTGTCCGTCGGCGCGACGATCAATATCATGATGGCGGCAGCCCTTGCGGAAGGCCGGACCATCCTTGAGAACGCCGCGAAGGAGCCTCACATCGTCGACGTGGCGAACTTCCTGAACAGCATGGGTGCAAGCATCCGCGGCGCCGGCACGGACGTGATCCGGATCACCGGAGTCCCGAAACTTCACGGAACGGAATATTCCATCATCCCGGATCAGATCGAGGCCGGGACGTTTATGTTTGCGTCGGCCATCACCAAGGGCGACATCATGGTCAGGAACCTGATACCGAAGCACATGGAGGCCATCAGCGCCAAGCTTCTGGAGATGGGATGCATCATCTGGGAATTCGACGACGCGATCCGCGTGGTCGGAGCCCAGCGGCTGCGCCCCACCAATGTGAAGACGCTTCCGTATCCCGGGTTCCCGACAGATATGCAGCCTCAGGCATCGACCGCCATGTCCCTGGCGAAGGGGACCAGTGTCGTCGTGGAGAGTATTTTCGAGAACCGGTTCCGCTATCTCGACGAACTGGCCCGCATGGGCGGTATCTCGAAGGTCGAGGGAAGCACCGCGACCATTACCGGCGTGGAAAAACTGAAGGGCGCGCAGATCAAGGCATGCGATCTCCGTGCCGGCGCGGCGCTTGTCATGGCCGGCCTGGCGGCGGAAGGTTATACGGTGCTTTCGGACATCGAATATATCCAGCGCGGATATGAACATTTTGAACAGAAGCTCCGGAATCTCGGCGCACAGATCGCCCTCGTCAACAGTGACGAAGAGATCCGGGAATTCATGCGCAATACTGCAGACTGAAAGAGAGAAGGACAAAAGAACTATGGAAAGAAGACTGTTTACGTCTGAGTCTGTCACGGAAGGACATCCGGACAAGATCTGCGACCAGATCTCGGATGCGATCCTGGACGCTCTGCTTGCGCAGGACCCCATGAGCCGAGTCGCATGTGAGACCAGCACCACCACCGGACTGATCGTTCTGATGGGTGAGATCACTTCCAACGCGCAGGTGGATTATCAGACCATCGCCCGGGAAACGGTCCGGGAGATCGGCTACACCCGCGCGAAGTACGGCTTTGACTGTGATACCTGCGCAGTTCTCACGGCGCTGCACCAGCAGTCCCCGGACATTGCGATGGGCGTGGATCTGGCACTGGAAGCCAGAGAGCACGACGACGGAGGAGACAAGGCGCTGGACATGGGCGCCGGGGACCAGGGCCTGATGTTCGGGTTCGCGTGCCGGGAGACGAAGGAACTGATGCCTTATCCGATCTCGCTGGCGCACCGGCTCTGCAGAAGGCTGACGGAAGTCCGCAAGGAAGGGATCCTGAGTTATCTGCGCCCTGACGGCAAGAGCCAGGTCACGGTGGAATACGACGAAGAAGGAAAGCCGGCGCGTCTGGACGCGGTCGTGCTCTCGACGCAGCATGATCCGGAGGTCACCCAGGAAAAGCTTCACGAGGACATCCGGAAGTATGTGTTCGACGCGGTCCTTCCGAAGGAAATGATCGACGGCCACACGAAATTCTTCATCAATCCCACCGGCCGGTTCGTGATCGGCGGCCCGAACGGCGATTCCGGCCTGACCGGGCGGAAGATCATCGTCGATACCTACGGCGGCTACGCGCGGCACGGCGGCGGCGCTTTCTCCGGCAAGGATCCGACAAAGGTGGACCGTTCCGCATCTTACGCTGCGCGCTATGTGGCAAAGAACCTGGTAGCAGCGGGACTCGCGGACACCGTGGAGATCCAGCTGTCCTACGCGATCGGTGTGGCGACACCGACCTCGGTTTCCGTGAACTCCTTCGGGACAGGAAAACTGAGCGATGAGGAACTCTGCAGCCTGGTCCGGAAGGAGTTCGATCTCCGGCCGGCCGGCATCATCCGCATGCTGGACCTGCGCCGTCCGATCTATCACCAGACGGCGGCCTACGGCCATTTCGGCAGGGACGACCTGGATCTTCCCTGGGAGAAAACGGACCGCGCGGAGAAACTGAAAAAGTATCTGAAATAAGTACAGCATTCTACGGGGGCTGTAACTGTATCTCTATATTCGGAGGGGCTGTCTGTGAAACAGACCAGAATTCGACTGTTCGGTTCGGTCCTGATGATCATCATCATTCCCATGGCGCTATTTATCCTGGGGATCTGGAAGAACAGCGATTCCTACTTGACCACGCAGGTGCTCATATCGGGAATCGCTGTCCTCGTTATCATCTCTTTTTCGATGGCATTCTGGGTCTACAGCGGGATCATCCGTCCGCTGGAAAAGCTCCAGCAGGCAGTGAAGGAGATCAAGGAAGGGAACCTGGACCAGGTGCTTGACGCGGAGGATGTGGACAGCAGCGAGGTGCGCCGGCTGATGGAGGACTTCGAGGAGATGCGGATCCGCCTGAAGGAGAATCAGGAGGAGAAACTGCAGTCTGACCGCGACAATAAGGAACTGATCAGCAACATCACCCACGACCTGAAGACGCCGATCACATCGATCAAGGGCTATGTCGAAGGGATCCTGGACGGAGTGGCGCGGAGCCCGGAGCAGCTGGACCGCTACATCCGGACCATCTACAACAAGGCCAACGATATGGACCGCCTGATCGACGAGCTGACCTTCTACACGAAGATCGACGCGAACCGGGTCCCCTACAACTTCGCGAAGATCCATATCGCGGAGTTCTTCCGGGACTGCGCGGACGAGGTCGGCATGGAGATGGAGACCACAGGGATCCGTTTCACATACACCGGCAATGTGCCGGACGATGTCCTGGTCATTGCCGACGTGGAGCAGATGAAGCGGGTCGTCAACAACATCATCAGCAATTCCGTCAAGTACAACGACAAGGAAAACGGGGAGATCTCCCTGACGCTCCTGGACGACGGGGATTTTGTCCGGGTGGAGATCCGCGACAACGGACAGGGAATTTCGAAGGAAGACCTGCCGAACATCTTCAACCGCTTTTACCGGGCGGACGCTTCCCGCACTTCCCGGAAAGGCGGCAGCGGCATCGGTCTTTCCATTGTAAAGAAGATCATCGAGGACCACGGAGGAAGAGTCTGGGCACGCAGTGAGGCAGGGAAGGGAACGACCATTATCTTCTCTCTCCGCAAATATCTGGAAAAGGAAATATGAGATGAGCAGGATCCTGATTATTGAAGATGACAAGAGCATTGCAGAGCTGGAGCGGGATTATCTGGAGCTGAACGGCTTTGAAGTGACGATCTGTGAAGACGGGACGAAAGGACTGGAGGAGGCACTGGGGGGAGGCTATGACCTGATCCTCCTGGATCTCATGCTTCCGGGCTCGGACGGATTCGACATCTGCCGCAAGGTCCGGGAAAAGCAGAATACGCCGATCATCATTGTCAGCGCGAAGCATGAGGACATCGACAAGATCCGGGGCCTGGGGCTCGGGGCCGACGACTATATGACCAAGCCCTTCTCTCCGGGGGAGATGGTAGCCCGTGTCCGGGCGCACCTGAACCGTTATGAGAGACTGATCGGTTCCGGAAAAAATGAGATCATCGAGATCCGGGGCCTGAAGATCGACAGGACCGCGCGGAAGGTCTGGGTGAACGGAGAAGAGAAAAACCTTACTGCCAGGGAGTTCGACCTGCTGGCTTTCCTCGCTGCGAACCCGAATCATGTTTATTCCAGGGATGAGCTGTTCCGGGAGATCTGGGGGATGGAGAGCGTCGGAGACATTGCGACTGTGACGGTCCACATCAAGAAGATCCGGGAAAAGGTGGAGCTGAATTCCGCAAAGCCTCAGTATATCGAAACGATCTGGGGCGTCGGATACCGATTCAAGGTCTGATCCGGAAAGGAGCAATATGGCACAGACAACGATCCTTGTAGTGGATGATGAGAAAGAGATCGCGGAGCTGGTGGAGATCTATCTGGTCAGCGACGGTTACCGCGTACTGAAGGCAAAGAACGCCCAGGAAGGTCTGGATATCCTGGAGCGGGAGGAGGTCCACCTGGTCCTCCTGGACATCATGATGCCCGGTATGAACGGGCTTGAGATGTGTGAGCAGATCCGGAAGAGCAGGAACATTCCGATCATTATGCTCAGCGCGAAGAGCACGGATCTCGACAAGATCCGGGGACTCGGTACCGGCGCGGACGACTACGTTACGAAGCCCTTCAACCCGCTGGAGCTCACGGCGCGCGTCAAGAGCCAGCTGCGCCGCTACATGCAGCTGAACCCGAACGGCGGAGCCGAGGAAAAGCAGAAGAATGAGATCTCCGTGCGCGGACTGGTCATCAACCGCGACAATCACCGGGTCATGGTGGACGGAGAGGAGATCCGCCTTACGCCGATCGAGTTTGATATCCTGTTTCTGCTTGCCAGCAATCCGGGCAAGGTGTTTTCCACGGATGAGATATTCGAGAAGGTCTGGAACGAAAAAGTCTACGAAGCGAACAATACTGTCATGGTGCATATCCGGCGTCTCCGCGGAAAGATGAAGGAGGATTCCCGCACGGACAAGATCATCACGACGGTCTGGGGAGTAGGATATAAGATTGAAAAATAAAGGACAGAACGCCGGGGAGAGTTTCCGCGGCAAGGTGCTGACGTCGATCATCTACAGCTTCGTCATCACCTGCATCGCGGAATTCTTCCTGGTCAGAAATCTTCTGACGGCAGCGGATTACGTGAAGGAGACAGAGCCCGAAAATTCGTTCTTTTCCGAGATTGCGGATTTCCGGGTGATTGCTGTCCTTCTTTTTGTGCTGTTCGGAATCAGCCTGTTCTCCCTGGTTTTCTGGCTCCTGCAGAGAAGATCTTTTGTGTATATCAGCAGGATCTCTGAGACGATGCAGTCCATTGCCTCCGGCAATCTGGACGCCTATGTGGAAGTGGAAGGAGATGACGAATTCTCCGAGATGGCGTCCAATCTGAATTCCATGACGGCAGACATCAAAAAACTCATGGATTCCGAGCGTGAGGCGGAGCGCACGAAAAACGAACTTATCACGAATGTCGCCCATGATCTCCGGACGCCGCTGACCTCCATCATCGGTTATCTGGAGATTCTGTCTTCCCGCAGCGATCTTCCGGAGGAGACCCGGAGCCGTTACACGGAGATCGCCTATACGAAGTCCAAAAAGCTGCAGCAGCTGATCAATGACCTCTTCGGTTTCACGAAGCTGAGCTACGGGAAAGCCGCCATGCGGCTTGCAAGCATCGATATCGTGAAACTTCTGAGTCAGCTGCTCATGGAGTTTTACCCGAATTTCGAGTCTGCAGGCCTGGAATATGATCTGGAAAGCAACGTACCGTCGCTTCAGATCACGGCAGATCCGAATCTCCTTGCACGCCTCTTCGACAACCTGATCAACAATGCGATCAAGTACGGGGCGGAGGGAAAGCGGATCCGCGTGCGCATCCATGCGGAGGAGGAGACGGTCACGGTCCGGGTCATCAATTACGGACGCGTGATCCCGGCGGACGAGCTTCCGCTGATCTTTGAAAAGTTCTACCGGACCGAAAAGTCCCGTTCTTCCTCTACCGGAGGGACCGGGCTCGGCCTGGCAATTGCGAGAAACATCACGGAGATGCACGGCGGAACGATCTCGGTCACCAGCGATCTTTCCGGGACGGCATTCATTGTCACGCTTCCCGTGCAGCCCGATCTTGACAGGGAAAAATTTGCAGATGTGGAATAGAATTCGGAAACTGATCCCGGTATTTCTTCTGACCCCGGTCCTGCTCCTGGCGGCGCTGCTGCCCGGAACGGACGGGGGCTCATTGCTTTCCGCTTTTGCGGCTTCTCCCGCGCAGGCGCCGGAGGTGCCGGAGCAGGCGCCCCCGGAGAGGAGAAAGATCTCGCCTTTTGCCGGGAGCGTCACCCTGGACGCAGGATACGGATATGAAAACTGCGCGAAAGCCGGGCGTTATCTTCCGATGACTCTGAAGCTTGAGAACAGCGCGGCGGAGGACCTGGACGGAACCGTGGAGATCCGGACACGGCAGTCCGACGGAAGCCGTTATTCCTACCACTATCCCGTGCTTGTTCAGGGCGGAACTGTCGAAGAACTCTCCATGTCCGTCCCGCTGGGAAGCAGGACAGAACAGATCGTGATCTGCCTGAACGACCGGGACGGAGCTGCCGTCCTGGAACAGCGGCTCCGCCTGAACATCAACACGGTCACACCGGAGCTGTTTATCGGTATCCTCTCGGACCATCCGGAAACACTGAATTATTTCAACGGCGTGTCCGTAAATTACGGACAGATGCGTACCCGGGCGTTCACGCTGGATGCGGACACTTTTCCGGAAGACCGCACCCGCCTGGATCCGCTGGACGTGATCGCGGTCAGCGGGTTCCGGATGTCCCGGCTCAGCGTGGAACAGACCCGTGCCCTGATGCAGTGGATGCGGGAAGGCGGGACGCTGATCTTCGGAACCGGTCTCAGGGTCGATGACACCATCGGCTTCTATGCACCGGAGTTCCTGGACGATATGTATGACGACCCGGTTCAGACCGAGCTGGATCTGGAGGAACTGCAGAGCATGGATGTGCCGGGGGGCAGCAGTGTCATCCTGAATCTGGTGGAACTTTCCCTTCACGGCGGCACGACTGTTCTTGCTGCGGAAGGAGAGCCGCTGGTCTATGCCACAAACAAAGGGAACGGTGTCCTGGCTGCCACCTCCTTTGACCTTTCTGAGATCGCGGATTACGCGCAGACCCAGAATTCCTTTACAGATCTGATCCTGACCCGGGTCCTCGGAAGTACGCGGCTGGACCGTCTGACATCCGAAGCGTACGGGACCGGCTATAATGAATACTGGTCCGCCCAGTCACTGATAAACAGCGGACTTCCCGGAAAAAAGCCGGATCTCCGGCTGTTCGGAATCCTTCTTTCCGTGTATATCCTTCTTCTCGGACCGGGACTGTATCTGATCCTGAAACGCTGTTCCCGCACCGCCTGGTATTTCCGCGCGGCATCTGTCCTCTCTGTCGCGGCCGCGATCCTTTTCTACATACTGGGGTCCCGGACGAGATTCCGGGATACCTTCTATACCTATGCGATTGTGCGGGACGTCAATGAAAACGCGGTTTCCGACACTGCGTTTTTAAGTCTCCGGAATCCCGGGAACTCCGCCTACAACGTAAAGATCGCCAGGGGATTTCAGGTCTTTCCGCTGACCGGGACGGATGCTTCGGAAGGCGGGGACACCGCGGGAAGAGAATCCGCAAGCGCGGTGATAATCGAAGAGCTTTACGACGGGAGCCGGATCCTGGTCCGGGACGCCGGACCGTTTACGCCCAGACTGTTCCGTCTGACCAGGACAGCGGCGCGGGAGAAGTCTCAGGGCTTCAGCGGTTCCGTGTTCCTCTTCGGAGATGAATACAGCGGCAGCATCACGAACCGCAATCCCTTCCCGGTGGAAAACGCCTTTGTCCTGATGTTCGGAAAGATGATCCCGCTGGGAACGATCGACGCAGGAGAGACGGTGGATCTGATAGGCAGGCCCCTTTACCGGATCCCGCTGAACGACAGCTATACCGTGGCGGCCTTCCTGACCGGCGTCTATGATGTCGCCGCGGATCAGGAATCCCGTCTGGAAGCGCTGGAGCGGGCAAATTTCCTTTCCTTCTACCTGAAGGATGAGCTCTCGGACTATTCTGCGGATGCGAGGGTCATCGGATTCGCGGCGGAACAGACCGGGGACAGCCTGCTGACAGATGAAGCGCTTCAAGGTTACGGGAGCATGCTGATCACCGCGACTGTCCCGGTGGACAGCCGGAAGGACGGACTGGTATTCCGGTCAGTGCTTTCCAGGACACCCGAAGTCCTGAGCGGAGACTATATTGCGGAGACGAATTCCTTTTACCCCGGCGAGCCGGTCGTCCTGGGTTATCTCGCGGATCCGGATATCTCGGTCCGTACGCTGATCTTTGAGGAGGCGGACCCGGTCTTTGAGAACGGGGATTCCGATGCGGCGATCCGAAGCTTCTCAGGAACCATCTCGTTCTACAATTACGGGACGGGTAATTTTGACGACGCTCCGGAAGGCAAAAGAGTTTTTGATTCGTCCGAACTCCTGCACTATCTGTCTCCTGACAACATGATCACGGTACGGTATGCAGAGACGGCTGCGGGCATCGGCGGACAGCTTGACGCGGCGCTGCCTGTCGTCACGGTGATCGGGGAGGAAAACTGATGCTTGAGATCAAAGGTCTTAAGAAGACCTACGGAAACTTCACCGTACTTTCAGACCTGGATCTGAGCGTCCCCACCGGCGCGCTGTTTGGGCTGATGGGGGATAACGGTGCCGGAAAAACGACCTTGTTCCGAATTGCAGCGGGACTCCTTGCGCCGGATGCCGGAACGGTGAAGATCGATGATGTGGACCTGCTCCGGAATTCTGCGGAGGCACGGCTGAAGATCGGCTATGTGCCGGATTATTTCGGCAGCTATGACGGGCTGACTGTCTCCGAATATATGGATTTTTTTGCCCGCGCCTTCGGAATGCGCGGCCGGGAGGCCAGAGTCCGTTGCGAGATGCTGACGGATGGGGCCGGACTCTCGGATCGGGCGGACTTCCCTGTGGACGGTCTGTCGCGGGGAATGCAGCAGCAGCTCAGCATTGCGCGGGCACTGATCCATGATCCGGATCTTCTGATCCTGGATGAACCCACCAGCGGACTGGATCCGGCCAGCCGGTTTTCCGTACGGGAAATGCTGGGGGAACTCTGTGACCGGGGAAAAACCATCCTGATCAGTTCTCACGTCCTGTCGGAGCTCTCGGAGATCTGCACGGATATCGGGATCCTGGAACAGGGAAAGGTCAAGATCACGGGAGAGGTCTCGGAGATCCTTGGACGGATCGAGAATTCAAATCCGCTCCGAATCACGGTGCTCGCAGGGGAACAGACGGCCATGGGCATTTTCCGGCACTATGGCGCGGTACGTTCCGTCACCCGTTCCGGCAGGACCTTCAGTCTGGATTTTGAAGGGACGCCGGAAGAAGAGGCGGAGCTTCTGCGGCTCCTGATCGATTCGGATATTCCCGTCAGCGGCTTCATGCGGGAGCCGGGCAGTCTGGAATCGTTTTTCCTGCAGATGACAGGCACTTCGGAAGAGAGGGTGATCCTGAGCAATGATGATGAATCCGATCTATGAGCGGGAACGCAGGGCTTCCGCCAGAAAAGGAAAGCTGCCTGTGTTCTTCGCGGTATTCAATGGTTTTCTCGCGGCGGTCGCCATGTTTGCAGTCATCGTGACCTTCCGGCAGATGGACAAGACAGGGCAGATCAGCTACGGATCCTTCCTGCAGGTCTTCCGTTCCCTGGGATGGATCCTGTTCGCCTTTGTCGCGGCGGTCATGCCTGCGCTGACCGCGGGAAGCATCAGCGGAGAGCGGGAGCGGCGGACTCTGGACCTGATCCTTACGACCAGGATGACCACGGCCGATATCGTCCTCGGAAAGCTGATGAGCGCAATGTCGGTGATCCTGGTCATGCTGCTCAGCAGTCTCCCGGTATTTATGACCGTCCTGCTGTACGGAGGCGTCCGGATCCGGGATCTGCCGGTGCCCGCAGTCTGCATCCTTCTGACCGCCCTGGTGAGCGGCAGCATGGGGATCTTTTTCTCGGCACTCTGCCGCAGGACGGCGACGGCTGCCGCGGTGGCCTACGGCGCGGAGATCGCGCTGTTTCTGGGACCGTTCGCACTGTATTATCTGATGCAGGGGATCGCCTCTGCGCCGGAAGCCTTCCGCTGGCTTCTGATGTCCTCTCCGGTCACGGTGTTCTCCGCGGCGATTTCCGGGATCACGGGAGGAAGCATGCAGTTTCCGGAATTGTTTGCCCGGGGAAGAGGGAGCGTGCTTCGTTCCCCGATGTTCCTGGCGGGATGTTTCTTCCAGCTTCTGCTCTGCGCGGTATTCCTGACGACCGCGGCGGTCCTGATCTCTCCGGGACGGAAGACCGGAGAACGATCTGTGAGGAAACTGTGAAATAGCTTCTGGAAGGCCGGATAGGTCTTTTTCTGAAAGAAAAGTTTTGATACAATGGAACAGGAGCCGGGACAGGCCCCGGCAGACAGTTTTATCTGAATAAAGAACTATTTTGCTGTATGAGGAGGATAGAATATGGGACTTATCAAAGCAGCAGCATCAGCGATCGGCACCGGTCTTGCGGATCAGTGGCTCGAGGTGTTCGAGGCCAATGACATGGGCGGGAGCACAGTCTTTACGAGCGGCGTTCCAGTTCGGAAGGGCAAGGGCTCCAATACCAAGGGCACTTCCAACATCGTCAGCAACGGTTCGGTCATCCACGTGTATCCGAATCAGTTCATGATGGTGGTGGACGGCGGTAAGGTCGTCGACTATACGGCAGAGGAAGGCTACTACACCGTACAGAATTCTTCTGCGCCGTCTCTCTTCAACGGACAGTTCGGCGATACGCTGAAAGAGACCTTCAACCGTATCAAGTACGGCGGAGTCCCCTCCAGCGCACAGAAGGTCTTCTTCATCAACACCCAGGAGATCAAAGGCAACAAGTTCGGGACCCCGAACCCGGTCAACTATTTTGACACCTTCTACAATGCGGAGCTGTTCCTCCGTGCTCACGGAAATTACTCCATCCGTATCGTGAACCCGCTTCTGTTCTATTCCGAGGTCATTCCGAAGAATGCGTCCAAGGTGGAGTTTGACGATATCGCGGATCAGTATCTGTCCGAGTTCCTGGAGGCCTTCCAGGCGGCCATCAACAACATGTCCGCGGAGGGAGAGCGCATTTCCTTCGTCACTTCCAAGGGCAAGGTCCTTTCCGACCACATGCGTACCTGCCTGGATGCGGAATGGACGCAGCAGCGTGGATTTGAAGTCCAGAACGTCGGTATTGCCAGCATCTCCTACAGCGAGGAGTCCCAGAAGCTCATCAACATGCGGAACCAGGGCGCGATGCTCAGCGACGCTTCGATCCGCGAAGGCTACGTGCAGGGCAGCATCGCAACGGGCATCAAGGATGCAGGCAGCAACCCGAACGGCGCAGGCGTCGGCATGATGGGCGTCGGCATGGGCATGGCAGGCGGCCTCAGCTACATGGGTATGGCAAGCCAGACCAATATGCAGCAGATGCAGATGCAGCAGGGACAGCAGCAGGCTGCACCGCAGATGAAGCCCGCCAGCGCGGCGGCAGGCTGGACCTGCTCCTGCGGCGCAGTGAACACCGGAAAGTTCTGCTCCGAATGCGGCAAGCCGCAGCCGGCACCGGCTCCGGCGGCAGGCTGGACCTGCTCCTGCGGCACCGTGAACACCGGAAAGTTCTGCTCTGAGTGCGGAAAGCCCCAGCCAGTCAGCAATGAGTGGACCTGCTCCTGCGGCGCGGTAAACACCGGAAAGTTCTGCGCGGAGTGCGGAAAGCCGAGACAGTAACTTGACATCTCATAACGTGCAGGTGCGCCTTCGGGCGCGCCTGCATCTTCTGTAAGGGCAGTGAGGCCGGAAACTGGGCCGGACTGCAGGAGAATACTATGGCAGGATTGATCGTTTATACATGCCCGAACTGCGGCGGCGATATGACCTTCGACCCGAACAAAGGAGATTACCAGTGCGTATTCTGCCGGTCGAGGTTCACACAGGCGCAGATGGACGAAGAGACAAAGAAGCAGAAGGAGAAGGAAGCGGCTGAAAAGGCGCAGCAGGAGGAAAAGAAGGACGAAAGCGGAGCAGTGGTCTACAACTGCCCGAGCTGCGGCGCCCAGATCGTGACAGAGGAAAGCACGGCCGCGACCTTCTGTTATTACTGCCACAATCCGGTCATCCTTTCCGGGCGTCTGGAAGGGAAATATACTCCGGACTATGTGGTTCCCTTTGCGATCGACAGGAATAAGGCTCTCGGAATCTTCAGCGACTGGATCGCGAAAAAGAAATTTGTCCCGAAGTCTTTCTACAACAAGGACCAGATCGACAAATTTTCCGGCGTTTACTTCCCGTATCTGGTCTACAACTGTAAGGTCAGCGGATACATCGATGCGGAAGGAAAGCGTGTCGAGCGGAACAGGATCGGGGACATGGAGGACATTACCACCGGTATTTACCACGTCCGCAGAGACGGAGAAATGCCGGTAAAGAACGTCTCCAAGAACGCGCTCAAAAAAGCGAACAAGATCCTGGTGGAGGGCGTGCAGCCCTTCGACATGAAGGATCTGAAGCCCTTCAACATGGGGTATCTCTCCGGTTTCATGGCAGAGAAGCGGGATATTGAGCCGGAGGAACTCAGGCCGGGCGTGGAAGCGGAAGTAAAGGATTACGCCCGCTATCAGCTGCAGAACAGTGTGGCCGGCTATGAGGATCTGCAGATCACCAAAGATGCGCTGAAGATCAGCGACGAAGAATGGAAATACGCCCTGATGCCGGTATGGACGGTGACCTACAAGGATCCCCACACGGACAAGTTTTATTATTTCTCGATGAACGGACAGAACGGGAAGGTCCTGGGAGAGCTTCCGGTGGATGAAGGCCTGATCCGGAATTACTTCCTGAAGATCTTCATTCCGCTGTTCGTCATCCTGATGCTGATCAGTTACTTTATCGCGTAAGGAGGTGCAGATATGAGATATCACGGAAAACTCAGAGCTGTCTGTGCCATGCTGTTTGCAGCCATGCTGGCCCTCCTTTCCGCCACTGTCGTTTTTGCCGCGGGTTCCGACCGTGTTCATGATGCAGCGGGACTGTTCACAGAGCAGGAGATCAGCGAGATCAGCGCCCTGATCGAAGAGGGCGTTTCCAAAACCGGCATGGATATGGTGGTGGTGACTGCAGCCGACAAAAAAGGAAGAGGTACGCAGGCATTCGCGGACGAGGTCTATGAGACCGGCAATTTCGGCGTCGGAAGCGCGAAGAGCGGATTCCTCTACCTGATCGACATGGAAGACCGGGTGCCCTGCATCTCCACGGCAGGCGGCGCCATCACCCTTCTCTCCGACAGCGAGATCCAGAGACTGCTGGACGATGCTTACGATCATCTCGCATCCGGGGATTACGCGGGCAGCGCGAAGGCGGTCATCCGCGACGCCATCGGCTCCTATGAGGACGCCGCCGGCAGAGGATGGACCTATAATCCGGAGACCGGCGTCTGGTCGGAGCCGGTGAAGAAACGTACCATGAACCCGTTAAAGCTTCTGTTCTCCGCGATAGTCTCTGCCCTTGCGGCTTTCGGCGCCACCGGCAAGGTCCGGCGGGAATACGCGATGCAGGATCACGGCAGCAAGACCGCGGCGGCCGCGGCGTCAGTCCTCGGCGCGGCAGGGGCGGCATTTGTGTTCGCGAACCAGGTGGATGATCTCGTGAGCAAGCATACAGAGCGGCGCGCCTTGCCCAGAGCGCCCATCGCTTCCGGCGGGGGCGGCGGAGGCATGGGACCGAACGGTCCTTCCACGACCCACACCAGCAGCGGCGGCATGACCCACGGAGGCGGCGTCGGAAGAAAATTCTGAGCCTTACCGGAAAAACCTGCTGGATACCGCAGTGATTTCGTGTATAATCATAATATGTAAACCGCCCCGGGCGTGTTCTGCCCCGGATATTCAGGAGGACAACAATATTATGAGAGTGATGAAAAGAATTGCTGCAGCAATGCTTGCCGGAGCTCTGGTATTCTGCCTTGCGGTTCCGTCCTTTGCGTTCGGCTGGTACAACAGCGGGAACGGATGGATGTACGAGGGAACCAACGGAAACTATGCGAGAAAGAAGTGGCTCAAGATCGGCGATGACTGGTATCACTTCAACAAAGACGGCATTATGGACGCGAACTGCTGGATCGAGGGCAAGTATTATGTCGGCATGGACGGCGTCATGCTCACGAATACGGTCACGCCGGACGGCTACCAGGTAGGCCCGGACGGGGCAAAGATCAGAAACGGGGCGAATAACTACGGTGCGCCGGTCACGGCCCCGTCGTCCGCCATCTCCGGCCCCGGACAGACGTCCGCTTACGTCGGCCCGACCAATCCGAATGTACAGCCTGATCCGCTGCAGGGAGTTCTCAGCGCGGGCAACTACCTCGAGTACAAGGGAAGCAACGGCCACAACGTGCTGTTTACCCGTTCTTCCCAGGGGATGCTGTTCCTTTCCGTCGCAAACGGATCGGCAGGCCTTTCGGGCACCGAGATCGATGAGGCAGTCGTGCTCCGCCGGGACGGCGACGGATATATTTTCGGCCACATCGGAGATTCCTCCAGTGAGTTCACCGTTTATTTCGGAGGCGATTCAGTCACGCTGACGAACTGCCAGGGCCAGCATGCGCATCTGGCGGGTACTTATTACCGGAAATGATCCGGCCGGAGTCATCCGGATCACCGAATCTGCAATACAGGGGCTGTCCTGCGGGACAGCCCTTTTTTGATTCCGCGCTTTCCTCTGCTTGTTGTCCATTTGCGCACTTTGGTGTAAGATATATTATTATTTAATCAGCGGGGACCTGGTCTCCGGCTGAGATAAAACGCGCGAAGTGGAAGCTGAAACAAAAGAAAAGGAGCTACCGTTTATGAAAGAGATCCTGTACAGCAGCACCAGAGGCGGAGAAAAAGGGCTGACCGCATCCCAGGCGATCCTGAAGGGCCTTGCCGGGGACGGAGGGCTGTTCATGCCGGACGTCATCCCTGCCTTCGATTTTGACCCGGAGACCCTGGTCGGAAAGCCTTATCAGGAGGTGGCCTGGCAGGTCATGAAGCTCCTGCTGACTGACTATACGGAGGAAGAACTCCGATACTGCATTGAGCATGCTTACGATGAAAAGTTTGACACTGAGGAGATCGCGCCTCTGGTCCGGGCCGACGGGGCCTATTACCTGGAGCTTTTTCACGGGAAGACCATCGCATTCAAGGATATGGCGCTCTCCATTCTGCCCTATCTTATGACCACGGCGGCGAAGAAGAACGGCGTTACCAACAAGATCGAGATCCTGACTGCCACCAGCGGAGATACCGGAAAAGCAGCCATGGCAGGTTTTGCGGATGTCCCGGGGACCGGGATCATCGTCTTCTATCCGAAGGGCGGCGTCAGCCGTTTCCAGGAGCTGCAGATGATCACCCAGAAGGGTGACAACACCGGGGTGGTCTCCATCCACGGAAACTTTGACGACGCGCAGACGGGCGTCAAGAAGATCTTCGGGGACAAGGCGTTTGCTGAGCGTCTGGCGGAGAACGGGATCCAGCTTTCCAGCGCGAACTCCATCAACATCGGCCGCCTGGTGCCGCAGATCGTCTACTATGTGTGGGCGTGGCTGAAGCTTCGGGAGAACGGGGAGATCGCTGAGAAAGAAGCGGTCAATTTCTGCGTGCCCACCGGAAACTTCGGCAACATCCTTGCCGCCTATTTCGCGAAGAAGATGGGACTGCCGGTGAAGAAGCTGATCTGCGCTTCCAACGACAACAAGGTCCTGTATGACTTCTTCACCACCGGAACCTATGACCGGAACCGGGAGTTCATCCTTACCACGTCGCCCTCCATGGACATCCTGATCTCCAGCAATCTGGAGCGCCTGATCTATCTCAGCGCGGGTGAGGATGCAGCCTCAGACCGCGTCCTGATGCGTATGCTTGCTTCCGGCGGAAAGTACTCCATCACCCGGGAGATGAAGAAGAACATCGCGGACTTCACAGGCGGCTCCGCGGGCCAGGATGCTGTGGCCGCAAGGATCCGCGAACTCTATGAGAAGACCGGCTATATCATCGACACCCACACCGGTGTCGCTTCCGCGGTCTATGAGCAGTACAGGGCGGAGACCGGCGACACGACGAAGACGGTCATCGCCTCCACGGCGAGCCCCTTCAAGTTCTCCCGTGCCGTCATGGGCGCCATTCAGGGAGATCTCGGAGACATGGACGACTGGGCAGTCATCGACCTCCTGAAGGAAAAAGGAGGAGTCCCGATCCCGCCGGCAGTCGAGGAGATCCGCACAGCGGAGATCCGGCACAACTGCGAGTGTGATCCCGGAGAGATGGAAGAGACTGTTGCAAAGCTGCTCGGACTGTAAGGAGAGTTCCAGATGAGTGAAATTATCAGTGTACCGGAGATCTTTGGCTGCAATGTATTCAACGATACTGCCATGCGGGAGTATCTGCCGAAGAATGTGTACAAAAAGCTCAGACAGATCATAGACAACGGAGAAGAACTGGATCCGAAGATCGCGGACAGTGTTGCCCACGGAATGAAGGAGTGGGCCATCAGCCGCGGCGCGACCCATTATTCCCACTGGTTCCAGCCCCTTAACGGCGCCACGGCCGAGAAGCACGATTCCTTCATCACGGCACCGGGAAATCTCGGGAACGTCATGATGGAATTCTCCGGCAAAGAGCTGGTCAAGGGCGAGCCGGACGCTTCCAGCTTCCCTTCCGGCGGACTCCGGGCCACCTTTGAAGCCCGCGGCTACACTGCCTGGGACTGCACGAGCCCTGCTTTTATCCGGGAGGATTCTCTCGGCGTGACCCTGTTCATCCCCACCGCATTCTGCTCCTACACCGGGGAAGCCCTGGACAAGAAGACCCCGCTGCTGCGGTCGATGCAGGCCATTGACAAGCAGGCTATCCGGCTGCTCCGCCTGTTCGGAAACAACCACAGCACACGCGTGGTGCCGAATGTCGGCGCCGAGCAGGAGTATTTCATCATAGACCGTGAGAAATACCTGAAGCGGAAGGACCTGATCTACGCCGGACGCACCCTGTTCGGCACCATGCCGGCCAAGGGGCAGGAGATGGACGATCACTATTTCGGCCGCATCCGGGAGCGGATCGGCGGTTTTATGCACGATGTCGACCTGGAGCTCTGGAAGCTCGGCGTTCCCGCGAAAACGGAGCACAACGAGGTGGCGCCCGCCCAGCACGAGCTGGCGCCGATCTATGAAGAGTGCAATGTCGCCACGGACCACAACCAGATCATGATGGAGGTCATGAAGCGGGTCGCGGAGCAGCACGGCCTGACCTGCCTCCTGCATGAGAAGCCCTTCGCCGGGATCAGCGGCTCTGGCAAGCACAACAACTGGTCACTCTCGACAGATGACGGCATCAACCTCCTGAATCCGGGAGATACGCCCCACGAAAACGTGCAGTTCCTTCTTGTCCTCGCCTGCATCATGAAGGCAGTGGACGATCATGCGGGACTGCTCAGGATGTCCGCGGCCAATGTCGGAAACGACCACCGTCTCGGCGCCAGCGAGGCGCCGCCGGCCATCATTTCGATCTTCGTCGGGGACCAGCTGGAGGATGTCATCGACCAGCTCTGCACCACGGGCACGGCGACCCATTCGATCCACGGCGCGAAGCTGAATACCGGTGTCGCCACGCTGCCGGATTTCGACAAGGACGCCACGGACCGGAACCGCACCTCGCCCTTTGCTTTCACCGGAAACAAGTTCGAGTTCCGTATGGTGGGCTCCTCCGATTCCATTGCCAGCGCCAACATCGTCCTCAACACCATCGTCGCGGAGGCATTCTGCGAGGCGGCGGACGTGCTGGAGAAGGCGGAGGATTTCAGTGAGACGGTCCATGATCTGATCAAGCGGCTCATGATCGAGCACCGGCGCATCATCTTCAACGGAAACGGCTACACTGAGGAATGGGTCCAGGAGGCGGCGCGCCGCGGCCTTCCGAACTTTCCGGCCATGGTGGACGCGATCCCGCAGATGCTCACTCCGAAGTCCGTCCGGCTCTATGAGCGCTTCGGCGTCTACACGAAAGCTGAGCTGGAATCCCGTTCCGAGATCGACTACGACATCTACTCCAAGCAGATAAACGTCGAAGCCCGGGCAATGATCAATATTTCCAGCAAGAGCATTCTTCCCGCGGTGATCCGGTATACCACGGTGCTCGCGGACTCCGTGAAGACGGTGACGGAAGCATGTCCGGAGGCGGATGCCAGCGTTCAGCGGGAACTGCTGGTGGAGTGCTGCAGACTCCTGAAACAGGCGCGGGAGGCTGTGAAAAACCTGACAGAAGAGACAGACCGGGCGGTGGCCATCACCTCCGCCGCAGAGCGGGCCCACGCGTACCACGACAGGGTGGCGCCGGCCATGGCAGCGCTCCGGGCGCCCATCGATGCGCTGGAGCTGAAGGTGGAGAAGAAGTTCTGGCCGATGCCGAGCTACGGAGATATTCTGTACGAGGTCTGACCTGAAAAAAGAAACACAGTCCGGAACGGATTCCGGGCTGTGTTTTATCTTGAATGCGGAAAAGCCCCGGAATGCAGATGCATTCCGGGGCAGGTTTTGATTGATGATTTAAAAGGAGCGTCAGACTTCCGGCTCGATGAGACCGTAGGTGCCGTCCTTTCTCTTGTAGACGACATTGACAGCTTCCGTGTCGGCGTTCAGGAAGACGAAGAAGCTGTGTCCGAGCATCTCCATCTGGAGGCAGGCCTCTTCCGGATCCATCGGCTTGACCGCGAATTTCTTGCTGCGGACGATCACGATCTCCTCGTCAGCCTCAGCCTCTTCCTCGGCGAAAAGATCGGAGAAGGGCAGGGCAGCCTGCTTCTTGTCGATGAGCTTCGTCTTGAACTTCTTGATCTGCTTCTCGATGTCTTCCTCGACGAGGTCGATCGATGCGTAGAAGTCGTCAGTCGCTTCCTCTGCGCGGATGAAGCCGGTCTTGGTCGGAATGGTGACCTCGATCTTGTCCAGGTCCTTGACCGTGCTGAGCACGACGCGGACCTCTGTGTCAGGTGCGAAATATTTTTCAAGTTTGGTGAGCTTCTTGGTCACCTGATTTTTTAATCCGTTCGTGAGGTCGATGTTCCTTCCGGTCATGGTAATACGCATAATCATCAACTCCTTTTCGCGAAATATTTGTTGCTGATTTAAGTATATCACACTTTACATCATTTTTCCGTTTTCCGGGGAAAATGAGCGAAATAAGTCCGGTGAGCAAGTTCCCCGGCCTTAGTACGCTCATTTCGCCGTAGGACCGGCACCCCAGACTCGGAATGCTTCGCATTCCTCGTTGCCGGCGGCCGGAGGCGCTTCGCGCCTTGTCCGCCTGAAGGAAATAAGCGTACTTCGTCCGGTGAGCAGGCTCCCCGTCCTTAGTCCGCTTATTTCCTTCGGGGTGCCGGCTGTTTTCAAATCGTCATATAATTCGTACAAACTTGTGGATAATGTGGAAAAACTGTGTATAAGTACAGGCTTTATGAAGAATTTGTAAATTCAGATACCTTATAATTGAAGTTCGCAGGGGCGAATGCTAAAATATAACGGTTATGTTACGATAGGATCCTTATGTACAGGAGAAATATATATGAGTTTAATTGAAAAACTGTTCGGCACACACAGTGAGAGAGAAGTAAAGCTGCTGTGGCCGAAGGTCAATGCGATCGAGGCGCTCCGCCCGGAGATGCAGGCAAAAACGGATGAAGAACTGCGTGCGCAGACGGAGAAATTCCGCGCACGTCTGGCAGAGGGAGAGACTCTGGACGACATCCTTCCGGAGGCTTTTGCGACGGTCCGCGAGGCTGCGCGCCGCGTCCTCGGCATGGAGCACTATCCGGTCCAGCTGCTCGGCGGCATCGTCCTCCATCAGGGAAGAATCGCCGAGATGCGTACCGGTGAAGGAAAGACCCTGGTCTCCACCTGCCCGGCGTATCTGAATGCGCTGGCCGGCAAGGGTGTCGAGATCGTCACGGTCAACGATTACCTGGCAAAGCGAGATGCGGAGTGGATGGGGTCGGTCCATGAATTCCTCGGTCTGAAAGTCGGCGTGGTCCTGAACAGCATGACTTCCGTGGAGCGTCAGGAAGCTTACCGCTGCGACATCACCTACGTCACGAACAACGAGCTGGGATTTGATTACCTGCGCGACAACATGGCAATCTATCAGAAGGATCAGGTCCTCCGGGAACTGGACTACTGCATCATCGACGAGGTCGACTCGGTCCTCATCGACGAGGCGCGCACGCCGCTGATCATTTCCGGCCAGTCCGGAAAGTCCACAAAACTCTATGAGGTCTGCGATATCCTCGCGAAGCAGCTGGTCCGCGGCGAGGCAAGCGGAGAGTTTACCAAGATGAACGCCATCATGGGCGAGGAGATCACCGAGACCGGCGACTACGTGGTCGATGAGAAGGACAAGGTCGTGAACCTCACCGAGGAGGGTGTGGCGAAGGTCGAGAAATTCTTCCAGCTGAAGAACTTCTCCGATCCCCAGAACCTTGAGATCCAGCACTGCATCATCCTTGCGCTCCGCGCGAAGGAACTCATGCACAAGGACAAGGACTATGTGGTCAAGGACGACGAAGTCCTGATCGTCGACGAGTTCACCGGCCGCATCATGCCGGGCCGCCGTTTCTCGGACGGACTGCACCAGGCCATTGAGGCGAAGGAGCACGTGAACGTAAAGCGCGAGTCCAAGACTCTGGCGACCATCACCTTCCAGAACTTCTTCAACAAGTTCCGCAAGAAAGCCGGCATGACCGGTACGGCGCTGACGGAGGAGAAGGAGTTCCGCAGCACCTATTCCATGGACGTCATCGCGATCCCGACCAACAAGCCGGTCATCCGTGTAGACCACAACGACGCGGTGTACAAGACCAAGCGGGAGAAGTTCCGTGCCGTCGTGGACGAGATCAGGGAGACCCACGAGAAGGGACAGCCGGTCCTGGTCGGCACTATCACCATCGAGACTTCCGAAATGCTCTCGAAGATGCTGAAGCGGGAAGGAATCCCGCACACCGTCCTGAACGCGAAGTATCATGAGAAGGAAGCGGAGATCGTCGCGGGAGCAGGCCAGCACGGGGCAGTCACCATCGCCACCAACATGGCAGGACGAGGCACCGACATCAAGCTGGATGAGGAAGCCAAGGCTCTCGGCGGCCTGAAGATCATCGGCACCGAGCGCCATGAGGCGCGCCGTATCGACAATCAGCTGCGCGGACGTTCCGGACGACAGGGAGACCCGGGCGAATCCAGGTTCTATATTTCCCTGGAGGACGACCTGATGCGTCTCTTCGGCTCCGAGCGCCTGATGGATATGTTCAACGCCCTCGGCGTGCCGGAGGGAGAGCAGATCGAGCACAAGATGCTCACCAGCGCCATCGAGAAGGCGCAGGTCAAGATCGAGACCAACAACTTCGGCATCCGTGAAAACCTGCTGAAGTACGACGAAGTCAACAATGACCAGAGAGAGGTCATTTACGAGGAGCGCAACAAGGTGCTCCGCGGCGAGAACATGCGCGCCACCATCATGCGCATGATCAACGACGTGGTGGAGAACGCGGTGAACCGTTCCATCGCGGAGGACGCGCCGGCGGAGAAGTGGGACTTCAATGAGCTGAACCGCCTGCTGATCTCGGTCATCCCGATGACTCCGGTCTTCTATACGGAAGACATGGCGGGCATGAAGAAGAATGAACTGACGCACCGCCTGAAGGAGGCTGCGATCAAGTTCTACGAGGGCCGTGAGGCGGAATTCCCCGGCGGAAGCGAGCAGATCCGCGAGGTGGAGCGTGTCATCCTGCTGAAGGTCATCGACGCCAAGTGGATGAACCATATCGACGACATGGAGCAGCTGCGCCAGGGCATCGGCCTCCAGGCTTACGGTCAGAGAGATCCGCTGGTCGAGTACAAGATGGAAGCCTACGACATGTTCCAGGAGATGACTGAGGGCATTACCCAGGAGACCATCCGCGTGCTGACGCACCTCAAGGTGGAGCAGAAGGTCGAGCGTGAGCCGGCGGCGAAGGTCACCGGAACGAACCGTGACGATTCCGCAGTGAAGACCCCGGTGAAGAAGACTGCCCAGAAGATCTATCCGAACGATCCCTGCCCCTGCGGCAGCGGAAAGAAGTTCAAGCAGTGCCACGGCAGAAAGCTTTACAGCCGCGCGGCGCAGTGAGACAGGAACCGGGACAGGAAGGAACGCTGAGAAGAAGGAGAACAGTCAGTGGTTGAATTAGATAACATGAAATATACACTCTCCACGTACCAGAAGACGCTTCAGGAGGTAAAGGATTCCCTGGACCTCGAGACGAAGGAGCGCCGCATCGCGGAGCTGGACCGGATGATGGAAGAGCCGACTTTCTGGGACGACCCGGAGCAGTCGACGAAGATCGTCCGGGAGAACCGGAGCCTGAAGAGTACGGTGGAGCGCTATGAAAAGCTTGCGTCCGCCTATGAGGACATCGGCGTCATGATCGAGATGGGCAACGAGGAGAATGATCCGGATACGGTCCCGGAGGTCCGGGAGATGCTGGATGAGTTCATCTCGGATCTTGAGGAGCTGAAGTCCGAGACCCTCCTTACGGGAGAGTACGACGCGAACAATGCCATCCTCCGTCTGAACGCAGGAGCAGGCGGCACGGAGTCCAGTGACTGGTGCTCCATGCTTTACCGTATGTATACCCGCTGGGCGGAAAAGCAGGGCTATTCCGTGGAAGTGCTGGATTTCCTGGACGGCGACGTGGCCGGGATCAAGTCGGTCACGATCCAGGTGAACGGCGAGAATGCCTACGGAAGACTCCGGAGCGAGCACGGCGTGCATCGTCTGGTCCGCATCTCCCCCTTCAACGCGGCGGGAAAGCGGCAGACTTCCTTTGTCTCCTGCGACGTGATGCCTGAGCTTAGCGGGGAGATCCACGTGGAGATCAATCCGGACGACATCCGTGTGGACACCTATCGTTCCAGCGGCGCCGGCGGCCAGCACATCAACAAGACCTCGTCCGCGATCCGTATCACACATCTGCCCACCGGCATCGTCGTGACCTGCCAGAATGAGCGGAGCCAGTTCCAGAATAAGGATAAGGCGATGCAGATGCTGGAGGCAAAGCTCTACATGCTGGAGCAGCAGAAGCAGGCGGAAGCGGCGGATGAGATCCGCGGCGTGGTCAAGGACAATGCCTGGGGAAGCCAGATCCGTTCCTATGTTCTGCAGCCCTACACCATGGTGAAGGACCTGCGTTCCGGCTACACCACGGGAAATGTGAACGCGGTGCTGGACGGCGACCTGAATGATTTTATCACGGCTTATCTGACCTGGATGAGCCTCGGCTGCCCGGATGTGAAGGGCGCGGCGGATTCGGCCGACTGAACACGGCGTCCGGCCTCTTTTCCGCAGGAACGGCACACCGGAAAACAGACAGATGGAGAATCAGAAGCGGGGGCCCCGACGGGCCCTTGCTTTTTTGACGGGCCCGTGGTAGTATCACCGGGTAAAGACAAATGTTTTCTGAGGGCGAACACATGGATGATGAAGGAAAGTACTACGTCGTACGGAGAAAGGCAGTCCCGGAGGTGCTTCTGAAGGTCGTGGAGACCAAGAGACTGCTGAACGCGGACCGGAAAATGACGGTCAAGGATGCCACGGACATCACCGGCATCAGCCGCAGTTCCTTTTACAAGTACAAGGACGACATTTTTCCGTTCGGCGAAGGGGTGAAGGGCAGACTGATCAATCTCTCCATCGAGATCCTGGACGAGCCGGGGCTTCTGTCAGACCTCATTTCAGTTGTCGCAAAGTATCAGGCCAATATCATGACGATCCACCAGTCGGTCCCGGTCAACGGACTGGCTTCGGTCTCAATGTCGGTGGAGGTCCTGAAAAACACCGGAAACATTTCCCGGATGGTAGAGGACATGGAAGCGATCCAGGGAATCAAGGATGTCAAAATTCTTCTGAGGGAGTAATGCATTATGATCAAAGTCGCGATTATGGGATGCGGGACCATCGGTTCCGGTGTATATGAGGTGATCGAAAACAATCAGGCAGTACTTCAGAAAGAACTGGGAGAGGAGATCCGCGTCGCGAAGATCCTGGACCTCCGCAGTTTCCCGGGCACGCCCTATGAGAAGCTGGTGGTGAACGATATCAGTCTGATCGTCGATGACCCGGAGATCAGCATCGTCGTGGAGACCATGGGCGGGACAAAGCCGGCTTATCAGTTCGTGAAATCCTGCCTGCTGGCGGGCAAGCACGTGACCACCAGCAACAAGGCGCTGGTCGCGGCCCACGGCACAGAGCTTCTTCAGATCGCCCGGGAGAAGAATGTCAATTTCTTCTTTGAGGCGGCGGTCGGCGGCGGGATCCCGGTGATCCGGAATATCGGCACGGGCTACGCAGGGCAGGTGATCGAGGAGATCACCGGTATTCTGAACGGCACCACCAATTTTATCCTGACGAAGATGGACCGCGAAGGCGCTTCCTTCGAGGATGTCCTGGCGGAGGCGCAGCGCCTCGGCTACGCGGAGAAGGATCCGTCGGCGGACGTCGAAGGCTGGGATACCTGCCGGAAGATCGCCATCCTTTCCTCTCTGGCCATGGACGGGGAAGTGGATTTCGAGGAGATCGAGACGGAAGGCATCACGAAGATCGATACTGCGGACTTCGCTTACGCCCGGAAGATGGGAACCTCCATCCGCCTGGTGGGAAGCATGCTGCGCGAGGAAGACGGATTCTCGGTCTTTGTGGGACCGATGATGGTCGGTATGGACGATCCGCTCTACAGTGTGAGCGGCGTCTTCAACGGCATCGTGATCCGCGGAAACCAGCTGGGCGTGACTATGATGTACGGCAGCGGCGCGGGCAAGCTTCCGACGGCCAGCGCAGTCATCGCGGACATTGTTGAGATCGCGAAGAATCCGGCCCGGAACGTCCCCTTCGGGTGGCACGCAGGAAAGCTTTCGCCGAAGCCGGCGGGCGCACGGCTGCACCGTTTCCTTGTGCGCTTTGACGGGGCCGATGCTGCCGCGGCGCAGAAGACTGCGGAAGCCCTGGGCGCCAAGGCGCCGGTATTCCCGGACGGCGGCGCAGAGTTCGCGGTCCTGACGGAAGCATTGACGAAAGATGAACTGAAGGAAAAGCTCGCGGCATTCCCGAATGTGAAGAAATATATCCGGGCCGCGCTGAACGGGATCGCGTGATGGAAGAGAAGGAAAAGCTGGTCCGGGAGACCCGGTCTGACGCGGAGACGGAATCCTTTGCGGGGGAACTGGCGGCTCAGGCGGCCCCCGGGACGGTGATCTGCCTGGACGGAGATCTCGGAACCGGTAAGACTGTGTTTGCCCGCGGGTTTGCCCGGGGGCTGGGAATCACGGAGCCCATCGTCAGTCCGACCTTCACGATCCTGCACGGCTATGAGGGCGGGCGGCTTCCGCTCTGGCATTTCGATGTCTACAGAATCGAAGAGCCGGAGGAAATGGAAGAGATCGGATACGAAGACTGCTTTTACGGGGACGGGGTGAGCCTGGTGGAATGGGCTTCCCTGGTCCCGGAGATCATTCCGGAGGACGCAGTCCGCGTCACGCTCCGGAAAGACCCGGAAAAGGGATTTGACTACCGGAAGATCACCGTGGAGGGCTTCCGGGGCCTTGCCGGCGCAGAAGACCATGCCGGAAAGGCGCAGAAAGGCTGAAATGATCATACTTGGAATCGAAAGTGCGGCGCTGACAGCATCGACCGCGATCGTCACGGACGGGATCCTGACCGCGGAGTACACAGTCAACCACAAAAAGACGCACTCACAGACACTCCTGCCTATGCTGGACGAGATCTGCCGCATGGCGGAGCTGGATAAGACGAAGATCGACGCCATCGCGGTCTCCGCAGGCCCCGGATCCTTTACCGGACTCCGGATCGGCGCGGCGACTGCAAAGGGACTTGGCCTCGCACTGGAACGGCCCATTGTCCCGGTGCCGACTCTGGAAGGACTTGCCTACAACCTTTACGGGACGGATGCGCTGATCTGCCCGGTCATGGATGCGAGACGCAGCCAGGTCTACAACGGATTGTTCCGCTGCAGAGAGACACTGGAGACCGTTGAGCCTTCACGGGCAGTCTCTGTCGGTGAGCTGATCCGGGAACTGAACGAACGCGGTGAGCGGGTCATCTTCCTGGGTGACGGGATCCCTGTGGTCCGCGGCGCGGCGGAGGCGCTTTCTGTGCCGTATTCTTTTGCACCGGCGGCTTCGAACCGGCAGCGGGCGGCATCTGTGGCTTCGCTGGGAGCACTCTATTTCGCGGAAGGGAAAGCAGTCCCGGCGGCAGACTTTGCGCCGGACTATCTTCGGAAAAGCCAGGCGGAACGGGAGCGCGAGGCGGCGGAGGCTGCAGGCGCGGGCGCGGAGGAAGCGCTGGCCGCAGGCCGGTTTAAGATGCCGGAGGCGGCGAAGGAATGAATATCCGGGAACTCTGCCGGGAGGATCTCCCGGCGCTCCGCATTCTGGAGGACCGGTGCTTTTCGGACGCATGGTCGGATGCGTTGCTGGAAGACCTGCTGAGCAGCGAATATGATCGCTGCCGTGTCCTGGAGGACGGGGAGAAGATCATCGGTTATGTGAACGTCCGGGTGCTGGGGGACGAGGCAGAGCTTATGCGCATCTGCATTCTCCCGGAATACCGCGGACAGGGACTCTCCGGAGGACTGCTGGAGCGCGGAATGGAAGATATGATCCGGTGCGGGGCAAAAGCAGCTACGCTGGAGGTCCGTGCCGGCAATCTGCCTGCGGTGCGCCTCTATGAGGCGCACGGCTTTGTTTTGGAGGGATACCGGAAGAATTATTACCGCGATCCTAAGGAGGACGCGGCAATCTACTGGAATCATGACCTCCCGGGCGGCAGATCATGATCCCGGGGCCGGGTGTTTGAAATAGAGCCGGAAAGGATAATACATGCTTGATATTTGTCTGCTGGGAACCGGCGGAATGATGCCGCTGCCTTACCGCTGGCTGACCGCCATGATGGCGCGCTGCGACGGCGTGAGCCTTCTGATCGACTGCGGAGAAGGAACCCAGATCGCCCTGAAAAAGAAGGGCTGGAGCCCGAAACCTATCGACGTGATCTGCTTTACCCATTATCACGCAGACCACATCAGCGGACTGCCGGGACTGCTTCTCACCATGGGGAACGCGGAGCGCACGGAACCGCTGATCCTGATCGGGCCGAAGGGGCTGGAGCGGGTGGCGGGCGCCCTGCGGGTCATCGCGCCGGAGCTTCCCTTCCCGATCCGCTATCTGGAACTCACGGAACCGCGGGAGCAGCACCGGATCGGCCCCTTTGTGATCGATGCCTATAAAGTGAACCACAACGTCACCTGTTACG
>Ga0310695_10002105_pt1 | contig 43161 bp, 56 predicted proteins | sample RumenRJG_04DNA_FD_203882 | JGI IMG/M metagenome (GOLD analysis project Ga0310695, IMG submission 203882) | Bovine rumen microbial communities from Lethbridge, Alberta, Canada - RJG_04 (v2) (version 2) | ecosystem: Host-associated > Mammals > Digestive system > Stomach > Rumen | place: Canada... | reverse complement strand
CAGGGCCTCGTTCTGCGCGAGAAGTTTTGCGAGCTTCTCGTTGTTCAGCTCCTTCAGGAACGTGTCCTGCACGGCGAGCGTCTTCTCCAGGGCCTCGTTCTGCGCGAGAAGTTTTGCGAGCTTGTCGTTGTTCAGCTCATTCAGAAACGTGTCCTGCATGGCGAGCATCTTCTCCAGTGTCTCGTTCTGCGCGAGAAGTTTTGCGAGCTTGTCGTTGTTCAGCTCATTCAGAAACGTGTCCTGCATGGCGAGCGTCTTCTCCAGGGCCTCGTTCTGTGCCAGCAGCTCCGCAAGGTACACGTTGTTGAGCCTGTCCATGAACGTCTCGTGGGTGGCGAGTTTTCCGAGAAGTTCCTTTATCTTCTGGTTGTTTTCCTCCAGCTTATCCTTTCCGACTTCGAGCACGTCCGAAAGCGCGGTCATGAGGTGGTCGGAATTAGTGTCTTCCTCCCAGTAGCCGTCGTTATTGTACACGTAGACGCGCCCGGTCTTGAAGGTGACACGAACGCCGTTGTAGGTCGCGCTGGTCTCCTCGCCGGACCATGTGAAGTGGTCGCCCCTGTGGAGGTTGGTCTTGTTCTTCGGGTCGAGGAAGCCGCTGATGGTGCTCATTGAGCCGCGGTATTTCGCGAGCCTTGCGGTTGAGTAAGTGAATGTGAGCGTGTAGTCGGCTATGCTCGCCTCGTCGAACACGTATGTGCCGTATACGGAGCGGTCGCCCGAATTGTCGCCGAACGCGTATTTCTTGCCGTTGTCTCCGTAGATGTACGCGTGGGTTATCTCGGTGTAGATAATCGGGATGTCAAGCGTGCCGTTCTCAAGGAGATAATTTTTTGTCGTCCTGATCCTTACGCCGTGCTCCGTGACTCCGTGGCCGTCCTCACGCTCGTATTCCTCCGCCGTAAGCCCCTCTGCCGGGTTCATCTCCCCCAGCTTGAACGGAAGGTCAAGGTTGTCGCAGCGGACGTGTATCGGAATCTCAAGGACGGCTTCCTCGACCTGGCCGTCATCGTCCACGTTGAAGGTCGCGCTTGTCTGCTCCATGTATACGAACAGGCTGGAGCCGTCAACACCGTCCTCGCCGGCTTCGCCTTTCTCGCCAATCATTTTTCTTGGGGTACTCCATTGTCCGTCGTATATTGACTCGGATGTTTTGCTTGACATCCATTTGCTTTCTTCCGTCAGTGTTGAGTGCCAGCCTGAATTCGTTCCGTCTCCGGTCGGTACTGGTGGCATGGTCTCTGAGTCGTTGTAGCAGAAAAAAGTTCTCCACTTGGTTGCCAATATGTTGTCGCCGTCAACTGCGTCATCTATCTCAGACAGCTTGTTCTCATAATCGGGCAGCACAAAATCAGGGTCATCGACCCCGAAAATCTCAGGCGAATACTCCACGCATGTCAGGTCAGCGGAAAGATTCTCACCGCACTGAATGTCAGTGATAATCAGATCGATGACATCATTTCCACGCTCGCCGAAGGTGAACAAATCGCCTTCCATAGGGGCTGCGGAGACAGACATCGCCTCGACGAATTCAAGGTAATGCGAGCTTCCTTCCGTACTCTTCACATCAACAAGAATGATTTCGCCGGAACTTTTTCTGGCTCTGACGGCATACGAGTTCCCGATTTTCATCGAAATTTCTTCGTCAGTAAAGATTCCGGTCACATTGCCGTTGGCATCTGTCGTCGTGTCTGTAATCCGCCCCTGTTTTATTCCTGTAAGTGCAATGTCGCCTGCGTACTGAATCCAGTCGCCTTTCTGGCACATGAGATACTCGAAGTCCGCGCTGAACGTATGCACGAAAGCCCTGTGGTTTGATACGGCATATTTGTACATCCCGATTTTTCGTGCCTGCACGGAATCCGTAATGCCCCACAATGAGATTTTTTGCGATGTCTCCGCGCCACGGAATTTATTTCCTGTTGAGCTGTTGTAGACAGAAAGCTCATTCTCCGCGAATCCGTTGCTGCTGTCCACGAATCCGATTTTCAGCTCATCCGGGATGTCCGTGAGCATCGCGGCCTCTTTATAGTCCCAAGAGTTCCTCGGCGTGAACAGCTGCACCGGCGTTTCCCGCGCCGTGTCCTGTATGACAGTAATCTGTCCGTTAAGGCGGAGAATTTCCGCACGGCATGTGCTTGCGATTGATGAGAGAAGCTGGCTTATCGGCATTGATTCCGTTATGTAAGCGTTGCACTCATAGGAATGAGAGTTACACCACTCATACATTTTGCTGAAAGCAAGCCAGTCGATATCATCGTCCGACAATTTCTGCTGCGCGACTTCTGCCTGCATGGCATATATCGCCGCCGAAGCCGGGTTGCTGGAAATCTCATATTCCCAGCCGCCCCTGAAAACTGGCAGCCTGGACTGTGCTATGAAATTCAGCTGCTTTATTACATTCTGGAGTTTCTCGGATGCCCTTATCTTTACACCGATGAAAGTAAGCTGCTTGCAGACATCCTTGCTTACGGGACTCTCATTTTTTACGGCCCTGACAGAGCCTACATAAACGTCATCAATAATCTTTGAGTCGGAGCTGTCAGGCGTAATCCTTGTTATTCTGACAGTGTAGCTCGCCGGGGTGAGCTTTGTTTTGGAAATTGCATAGCGTTTTGTCTTCAATTCGGCACCGGTCAGGATGTTGTTTATGCCGGAGAAATAACCAAGAAGCTGATATTCTGAATCAGGCTCATCGCTTCTCTTGAACTCTGCCTTGACCTCGACCGAGGCAGCCTCAAGCTCTCCTTTGTCGTTGTATTTTCCAAGTCCGTTGTAGAAAAAAATATCGACGTTGAGCTCTTCGGTTTTGTCCGGCGTGGTTCTTATGAGCGATGCTTCTATTCCCTCATCAGTCTTGTTTTTAAGGATTGAGTTGCACTGTATCTCATGCACGCATTTGTCAAGCAGAGGCGTTTTCTCTTCGCCGTATGAAATCTGCATCTGTATGAGCTTGTCCGCGCCCGACAGGATTTTTTCCATGTCACCGCTCTGAGAAAAATCCTTGATTAGAGTCTCGTCTATTCTGATTGTGTCAGTTTCGATGCGTATTTCCTTTTGTCCGGCACAAAAAAGCTGGTAAAGGTAAACCGCGCCGTCAAGAGGATCGACCCACGTATAACTTTTTGCGGCAAGATCCGCATATATCCTTCGTCTTCCAAGAAGCGTCGGAACCGTACCGTATGGGCGCATCTGATTCTCGCTCCCACGGATTGACGGATCCTGTTCCGGGGATTCGCGGCTTTGCAGGGAAGGAACGTCCATGTTATAGAGGACCGCACCGCCAAGGAACATGCTTACGCCCGCGCCGATAAGGGCTGCTCCGAACGGCGCGCCGATTCCAGTCGCAATAAGGACCGCTCCAAGCACGGCAAGCGCGCCGCCTCCGATTTTCATTGCCGTGCCTGTGTCCTGGATTCCCCCTTCCGGGACCAGCTTCAGATAAACATGATTTCCGTCCTTTGCCACGCAAGAAAAATCAGTGACAATCACATCGTCTATCATGACACGCCAGCCTGTGTTCACCGCATGAAGCGTATCAACCTTTTTAATAATGTCCTGGACTGAGATTCCATCATCAAACAAGAATTCTGTTTTTTCCGTTGAGAACGGATTGAGACAAGCCGTAACTTTGATCGACACGATACCACCCCTCGACACATCCTGCCAGTTGTGGGCTGGAAATCCGTTCGCACACAACACCGGCCTTATGTCGTGAGTGAATTATACAATTGTCCCCGGCATACAAGCCGACGTGGCACAGCCTGCCACCCATGCGTATCAGGACCACAGATTTTTCTTCTGGTCTCTCAATCTTTTCGCCGCAAAGAATGGGGACGTTCTCGATGAAAAGCCTTTTCGTCTCGCTGATGTTCAGCGCGTTCGAGTAATCACCGAGCAGGACAGGAAGGTCAAATCCGTACTCATTGGCAAGGATGAGTCGGACAAGCCCATAACAGTCACAGCCATTTGTATCTCGCCCTCCGGAAACGAAAGGAATGCCGATGTATTTTTTTACCCAGTGATACATCATGACTCCTTACCAGAACATTCCGGGAAAATCATCCGGGTTATAGGTCAACGTGCAGAATTTTCTGTCCTGCATGTAAAGGTCATACAATTCTCCTGTCACGTTCTGGACAGTCGCATTTATGTTCCTGAGGACGAAACTCAGCGGCCCCTGTATGTATGTGTCCGGCTCGCTCGCCATTATCACGCCGACATCGCATGTAATCTTTTTCTTTTCCCGGAGGCTTCTGATTACGGCGGACTTGATTGTCTTGTAAACAGAAATGTCAGTGTTGTCTATTTGAAGGCGGCAGCTTTTGCCCCCGTCACTTGACTGGTTGGGAAGAAGCACGCTGAACGAACATGGGACAAAAATATCGTTTCCGCTTCGGATTTCCTCCGTGTTGTCCACGACGCGGGTCAGCACTTTTTCATCATAGTAAATCGTCAGCACATGAAGCAGCACCTCCGCCGTCTCTGGTGCGGTCATGGCTTTTTTTGCGTTCTCTGATAAGTTCTCGTTAGGCATTCATCTTCTCCAGGTTCATCGTTATCCTCCAGTTTCCTTCAAGCGAGTCCTCGTCGTAGTCCTCCTTGAAGCGGAACTCCGCGTATTCAAGCGTCTGCGGATCTTTCATCACGAAACGAAGCGCGCCGTGCCCCAGAACATTGTCGTAGAAGTTCTCCAGAATTCTGCGTTGGCTTTCTGTGACCACCATGCTTCCCTTGAAGTCCTTCGTGGCTGTCGTGTAGCGTCGTCTTTGCTTCGCCGGTCCCGAGTCCATCTCGGTCCGTACCACCGAGCTTTTCTTCTTGCCGTTGAGTCCGTCGAGCAGGAGAACCTGCGGGAGCGTTGACGGCCATTTTATGCTTGTCATTCTTAAACTCCTTGCGCCCTGATTCCATAGCGTGATTTCAAGGCCCTGTCAGCCGAGCCGTCGGAAAGGTGCCTGTTTATCATTGCGCCGATTGTTACCTCCAGTTTTCTTTGTCCGTTCTCCGTCGTTGATTCCGATGCGGTCACTTCCTCGTTCCCGTAATTATTGATGACGACGACAAGGGAATAATCTCCGCCGCCGATTCCGCTTGCGCTGACTCCGAGCGAGCCGTCAGCCCCACGCGTGAGCGGCATTACCGCTTCGGGGCCGGCTTCTCCCATAAGCCCTGTTCCGAAACCGTTTCCTTTGGCGAACTTGAAGAAGGTCGGGCTTTGCACGATTGAGTTCGTGAACGTTCCGCCCTTTGCGAACGTGCTGTAGTCGTCCGCCCCGTAAACTCCGCCCAGGGCGTTTGCCGTAGCGGATTCCTTCGAGGCGGACTGCTTTCCGTCAACATAACCCGCGATTATCGCAGAGCTTCCTGCCGCGGCAATGAACCCCAGGCCCAGCGGCCACTGCCCCTGTGCGATGAGCTGCAAGCCCGCCTGCAAGAAAAGCATCGGGAGCTGGTTAAGCACTTGCTGTGCCATTGCGGCAAGAGCGGCGGACATCGCATCTGTGGCGTCCTTGCCCTCGCCAAGAGCACGTCCGAATTCCTCGAAGCCGGTCATTGCGGAATCGAGGGAGATATTGGCGAAATTCGTCGCCATGTCAGCGAGAATCTTGCGGGATTTCTCGTCCAGGACATCAAATTTTTCAAGCGCGTCCTCAATGCTCAGAGAGAGTTTGTCCGTCCAGCTGTCCGCGCTCGCCAGTTCGAGTTCGTCGTAAAGTTGTCCCAGAAGAACTATTTCTTCTTCTGTCGCTCCGTTCGTCCGAACTTTTTCCAGATAAAGCTGCTTTTCGCTCATCGAGGCTTCGGTAATCTGTTTTGACAGGCTCTTGAATTCCTCTGCGACATAGGCTTCTCTTTTCCGTTTTTTCAGCTCGTTGTAGTCATCGATGAGTTTCTGTACAGCCTTGTCCTCGACTTTGAAGGTCTGGTCGATTTCTGCCGGGTTGATGTTAAGGAGTTCCTTTATCTTTGATGCGACCTCGTTCATCTGCGAGTCAAGGAATTCGGTCACGTCAAATTTCTCGTCAAGAATCTCGGAAAATGTATGCTCTGTCTGTAAGGCTCTCTCCAGTCCGTCAATGTAAAGGTTCGCCGCCTGTTCGCCGGTCTTGAAAAGTCGTTTATCAACATTAAGTATCTGTGAAAGCCATTCTTGCCATGGATTCTTGTTTTGGAGTTTTCTTATTTTCTCCCAGATTTTTTTCTCGATGTAGTCAAGCTGTTTGAGTGCAGCTTCCGTGTCGATGAGATTCCCATTTTTGTCTGTGGCATTTGATTCTGAAAGTTTCTTCCTTTCCTCGCCAATTTCTATGAGCTGCTTTTTGTAGGCTTCCAGCTGCTTTGTCGGGTCATCTTTAGAGAGTTTTTCATAATTTTTTGCGATTGAGTACATCAGCTCGTTAATTTCGTTCTCTGCATCACGACGCGTATTTTCTTCTGCCTGAATCTTTTGGTTTTGCGTAACTACATCTGACATAATACGAACTTGTTTCTGCCAGATGTCAACGACTTGAATGGATTGATTGATTTCCTTAGACTTTCCTTTTTCAACTGCTTTCTGATAGTTTTCCCTTGCAGCTGTAAGTTGTTTTTGAGCTTCTTCAAGTTTTCTTGTGTCGGATAGAGATTCGTACCATGCTTTGTACTTATCTCCACCAGCGGCTTTCGCAAAGTATTCATCGAAATTCCAAAGAGCATCAGAAACATAATCAATGCCGTCTCTGAATTTTTCGAGAACACCAGACCCGCTGCTTAAAGTCGCAAGAAGTTTTCCATATCCTTCGAGCAGGTCTCCGAGAGAATTCTTAATTTGAGTGCCCATGTCAGCGGCGGCTTCGGCTGCTCCGCCATAAGTGGTTTCAAGTTCATCAAGAATAATTTTTTGTGCACCTGCGATATCTCCGACATCAAGCATAGTTTTTATCATAGCTTTCTGGGAATCCGTGAAAGCAAATCCCTGTCGCTTGAGACTGTCGAGTCCGTTGATTGGGTCGTCAAGTGCTTTTCCCACTACTTGAGCCGCACTCTTCAAATCCATCTTCATTACGGTTGACATGTCAAGAATTGCCTTTGTCGCCGATTTAAACTGGTCGCCCTTTATGTTCCTGAAACCGAGAAGAACGCTTTGCATTGACAAAATTGTCTCGTCACCGTAGTTGGTTATCTTCTGAAAACCTGAAGCCATTGCACCGAGTTGTTCACTTGAAGTCCATGCTGTCGCGCCCACTGAATTCAAAACGTTTTCAAGAACTGAGACGGCTTCTTTTTGCTGCCTATATGCTGTCGTTGATTTACTTGCGAAATCTGCGATTGCTTTGATTGACAGAGCGGATGTAATCGTGCCACCCAGTGCTTTGAAGACTTTCTCTGTCGTACGAGTCTGTTTGTCAAGCTGGTTAAGGTTCTTCACGGCCTTGTCAACCTCGGCCGTGACAAGAACCCTCAGCTCTTCTGTGATGTCAGCCATTTTTCTTCTCTTTCTCCCATTCGTTGAAGTTCGACTTCTCGGAGTCAAACAATTCTACGATGGAGAAGAGAGTTCTCGGCTCTGCCAGATAGCCCTTGCCCTGGGGCCATCCGTACTGCTTTACCCGTTTGTAGGCCTGGAAAGCCTTTAGAAAATCATCGGTTATGTAGGATTCGATTTCCTTGCGCTTGATCCTGATGTAGCCGGTCTCGCTCTCAGGCCAGCAGATCTGCTCCGCCATGTCGCCATATCCGGGGTCGTACTCAATCGGGTACAGCCCCGAAATGACAAGCTGGAAAGCTATCCTAAAATTTTTTTTTGTGAGTCGGAAAGCTCGTCCTTCTGAACCTCAAGGCAGACGGCTGAGACGATTCCCTCGATGCCGAAAGCCCTGCACTCTGCGAGGGCCGTTCCGTCCGTAATCTCATGTGCGGTTTTCTTTCCGTCCTTGTCCGCCTGCTCGACGGTGAGGTTCCGGATTTTTCCCACGCAGTTTCGGAGGATGTAGTCGGCGTTGAAGCGTGTCTGAGCCGTTGTGCGCTTGAGCTTCTTGACCTCACGGGCTTTTCCGTCCGCACTGACCGGCTGGTCGTCCGGGTAATATTCCCTCGTAACCTCGACCGAAGTGAACTCGCTGCGCTGGTAGCCTGTCGGACGGATAATCTCGACCGAAAGCCGCTCGCTTTCCTGGAGCGAGAGGTTGTCTGCGATGTCAGGATAGAACTCATATCTCGGAATTTCTGTCAGAATCATCATGCCACCTCTCTAACCTTGTAGTAGATTACGCCAGGATGGTTTCCGCCGTCAATCTTGTAATTGAAGTTGAAGTTCTGCTCGCCGTCCAGGGGCTTGTCCATCTGGATGCTCTCGACTGTGACAGGGAAATGCTCCCATACGGCAGTCTCGCCGACAATCTCTGTCTCCCTGCGGCTCATCATGTAGTCCTGCTTCGTCTGCTTTGCAGGGAAGACCGCATAGTTCGTGCCGTCATCAACGGCAACCGAGCTGAACTGGTTGAGAAGCTCGCGTTGTGCGTCCGAATCAGTCTCAACGGTACCGTTGATTGTCCCGCTTGATTCCGTGAAGGCACCGGTGATGTACTCGCGAACGCCTGAGTCAAGGTTTTCCTGCGTTGAGACATCGTAGGTCTGACCCGTCTTTGAGTTCGATACATCCTTGACGAAGCTGATGAGCGTGAGGGTGAGCGGAATTACCGCATCCCCGGCCGCAAGAGCCTGATCCTTCCAGAGATGCACATAATCCCCGGCCCTGATTGCGCGTGCTCCCTTTGCGATGTCCGCCGAGCTCGGCTGAGGCAGTGAAGAATTAGAGCTTGCAACACTCTTGATTTTGTAGAATCCGCTTGCTGAGAGCGTTACATTTTCGCCGCCAGTAATGACTGCTCCCTCGGCGATTTTGTAAAGTTTTCCGTCTTTTCCACCCGGTTTCATTTTTTATTCCTCCGTTATAAGTCTTGTAGGGATGTCAATCTCGACTGTGTACGGAATCACATATTCCGCGCTCATCGAGCTTTCATCCTCACTAGGGTACACCCAGCCGGGCTTTCCGCTCCTTTTCCAGTACGCCCTGAACTTCACGCCCTCGCAGTCGAAAGGCATGTACGGCGTGTCTGATTCGTTCATCCGGCTGATTCTCCGTGACATCTTGATAGTCTGGGTGAGCCACTTCGCATGGGTGCCCGCCGTGCGGTACTCGGCCGAGAATATCAGCTTCTCGCATCCGTCACCGCTTCCTTCCATCGCCTGGAAGAGCAGGTCGATGTGCGCCGTGTTGTTCACGGCCTTCTGCGGAAGCAGGAACGCATGGAATCCAAGCTGGTTCTTTATCTCTGATTTGAGCGAATCGGTTATGCTTTCGATTGTCATTTCTTTCCGTCTCCTTTAAGTATCTCCCGCACAGATTTCCGTATCTCGTTCGTGACGAATTTCTCATCGGCCTCATCCAGATACAGGAACGGCCGGGCGGGAATCCTCACGCTCTTTTTCAGGATGAAGAGTGCGAACGGCTCGCCCCGTTTTTTCTTTGCCAGAAGGATGTTCGTGCTTCCGCCTCCCTCTTTTTTCAGTCGGAAGACACTGTAGCCGTCGGCTTTCATCGCCTCGATAAGCTCCCGAGGTTTCTGGGCGTTGTATTTGCGCATCAGAAGCCTGGTCTGATAGCTTGCGGGGATTGCGAGGGATTTTCCCTTTGCCGTCACAGTTCCGCCTTCCTGCAAGATTTTCGCCTGCTTCTTGTTCGTCTGAGCAGCCGCCCAGTCCTTGCCGTTTTGCGGGGCAATACTTGCCATGAGCTGTCCGTTGTCACGGAGCGTCTTGTTTCCCTGCTTTACCTCTTGCGTGAGCGGTGCGTTCTCCGGCGGAATGTTGCCGTTGATTTTCCGAACCGCCGACGACACGAGGTATTTGCTCACCCGGCGCATTGTCGGCTCAAGGCTTCCGCTTTTGAGCCTTTTCGAAAGCTCTCCCACGCTCTTAGTAACCTGAACGCCCATCAGTGCCCCCTTCTTTCCATCGGGCTTTTCCGCCCGGTTTTCATCGCTCCGACCGCAGGGCCGTTCGTTGACGCATCAGTTTTTTTTGCAATAGCCCCGAAAGCACTCTCAATCAGAAGCATACAGTCATCGTATTTTTCCCTCGCCCGGTTCTCCTGGCCCACGAACGAATAAAGCTCATAAAGTCCGTATTTCAGAACGCACAGCCTCGTGACCTCGTTCGCCTCGTCGTACACATGCCCGGTCGAGAGAATCATTGCCTTGACGGCGACCTTCGCCTTTAGGAGAGCACGCGAGGTCACATTCTCATCGCCCAGTGTCAGAGTCTCCAAATCCTGCTCCGGGATTTCATTCTTCAGGTCATCTACGGTAAGCTCCGTAGTTTCAATTTCTTCCGCCATATTTTCCTCCGCATACAAAAAAGGCGGGATTCCTCCCGCCAGTGCAGCTTGTACCAAGGCTGCTGCCATGCCCTTAAAAATTTTCTTCTGGATTACGAAGCATATTTCAGAATTTCGATTCCCTTCACGTTGATGAGAGGGAACGGCTTTGACTTCACGTAGAGGTCTGTTCCGCGCTGGTCGCCGCGCTCCTTCGTGAACGAGTAGAGCGGCACGGCCTGTCTCTGAACAGTGTCGTCGATCCGGAGGAAGTCAAGCTCCTGGCCTGCATCGACCGCACGTGCCATAAGCTCGCGCTCCTCGACCAGCTTCTTCACGGTCTTTCTTCCGCCCACGAGATCCGTGTAGGTGTCGTTATTGCGGAGAACCTTGAAACCCGCGATGTTCATTCCATCCGCCGTGAACTCCACTGGGAACTTTGTCTGGTTCGCGCTGATTGCGACGAGCTGCTTGAAGTATTCAGGGCTTGCGATGTACTCAATCGCGCCGCCGATTCCGCGCTCATTGATTGCCTGCTCCATCTCGCTCGCATCCTCGATGAAGTCGGCGAGAGTGAGAGACGACAATGCCTTGTCACGCTCGATTCCATCAACGTCGCCGTAATCGACCTCATAGCGTACCATCTCGCTTCCGGCCTGCATCATGTAGTCGATTTTGCCGCGGTGCGCCTGGATGCAGAGGGCCTTTGTCGTGTTGCGGACGAGCTTTGCCCAGCGTGCGAGCTTCTCATCGACAATCTGGTTCTTGCCCATTCCTGTGGCCCGTTCCCAGTCGTCATCCTCCACCGCCGAGAAGTAGTCGTCAATCTCGATCGGCTGCGGCTCGATGTACATGATGCCGCCGTGCATCACCGGCCTGAATCCTGTGGAGCCGCGCTTGATCACAGGGATGTTTCCGACTGTGCTCTGGATGTCAGTTGTTGCTATGCGCGTAGTGTTTCTGTTCACTGTGCGCTTGAAATAAGAGCGTGCGTTGCTCGTCTCAGGTGCGAGCGCGCCGATGACGCGCACCACGTCACTTTCTTTTACGATGACCATTATTTTACCTCCGCTTCATAGGTCTGTGAGAGCCAGATGCCGATTGCAGGCAGCTTGTTCGCGAGCGTGTCGCCCGCACTGGCAGGGCTTTCGCCGGACGCGTCAATGAGCCGTGACCGCACCGCCACGCCGTGGAAGCCTGCGAGCGGAAGTGGCTTCTCCGCGCTCGAAGCCTCCATGAGCACTGCGGCAGGTGTGTCCGCTGGGGCCGCCGCCTCGTAAGTTCCGCCCGAAGCGGACTTCTTAAGGATTGTACCAGCGGGAAGTTCCGTTCCGTCCGCAATCTGGACGGGGTACTTGATTACAGGGTGGTCGATGGTGAAGATACCAGCGTCACCGGCGATGTTAGCGTTCTTTTCGCCGAACTCCATTATTTTTCTCCTCCGGCGTTCCCGCCGTCTTTTTTGTCCTGGCTCTTGTCGTCAGCCTTTTCGCCTTCCGGCTTGTCCTTGTCTTTGGCATCCTTGCCGTCAGTTTCTGCGCCTTTGGCCTTTGCGCCTTTTTTTGCCTCGTCAGATTTCTTGCTCTCTTCCGAAGGCTTTACGCTAACTGATTTGCGCCATTTGATAGCCATGTTTTCCTCCTACATGTTCTGTGCAAGTTTGTTCCAGTCGGTTTCCTTGCCGTCATCTTTTTTATCGCTGAACTCACCAGCGTTGAACATCTGGCGAGTCACATCGCCCTTTTTCGGGGCTGTCGAAAGCCCTGAGAGAATGTCTCCGAACAAATCAAGGGCTGATTTCTCGCTCTTGTTTCCGTCCTTGTCGCTGAACTCAAATGACTCTGAGTTTGAGGCGAGCACGGAGGCGACCTTCTGAACGCTGTCCTTAAGTCCTGCCGGAATGTCTGCGAACTTGTCGCACACACCCTTGACGAGAGCCTCTTTCTTGGCAGCCTCAAGATCTGCGATTTTTTTCTGCATGTCGGCGAATTCAGGCGAGTCAGAGAACTTCTCTTTTTTCTCCTCGTTCGGTTTCTCAGCCGCCTTTTTCTCGGCTTCCTCTTTCAGCTTTTTGTTCTCAGCTTCCAGAGTCTCCATCTTTTTCTTTTCCTCATCGGTCATGGGGATTTCCTCCTGGTAATTTATTGAGTCGCTGAAGTCGAACACCTCAACGCAGTCTCCGTCCGAATAGCAGCTCTTGGTCATAAGCTGCTCAAGCCCCGGGATCTTCGGCGGTGTCGCGCCGCAGATTGCCAGCGAGTGAAGGTAACGCTTTCCGTCGCTCCCCCGCTTGGGGATTGTCACGCTCCAGCCCTTGTAGCATCCGTCGCCGTCATCCTTGTCGCTGAACTGCTTCTCCAGCTCTGGATGAAGCACGACCTGCCCGACAAGAACCTTCTCGCCCTTGTGCTTTGCATCATCGTAGATTCCGTCAATCACGAGCACATCACCGAACTTCGGGAAGTTGTCGCCGTGCGCCGCATCGTGCCCGATTGTGATAGGGCGTGTGGGCGTAAACGTCTCCATGATTTCATGCAAATCTTTTTCTGTAATCCTCGCTCCGTCCTGCCCGAACGTCCCGGTTCGGCAGAGCTGCCATGTACGAATCTTCTTCATGCCCTAATCCTACTCCCCGCCGTCGTTCTCAGGGCTTTCCTGGGCGACGCGTTGTGCTCTTCATGTGTCAGCTCGAAATACTTCTTGAGCGAGTCCTTCTGGTCATCGAAATAGAATCCCCAGTTCTCGCCGTCCTTGGTTCCTGCAAGCATTTTCAACCTCCGTTTTTTTAGTTTATGAGTTCTGTATCTTTGATTTTGAAACTGCCGTCATCAAATCTTATCAGCGTGTATTCCAGCTCAACCGCATCGTTAAGTTTTGTTTTTTTATAAAAAGAACAACTGCCGATTTTTATCTCCCTGTCTAAATCCTGTATATAGACCGTTGTGGAATAAACCGCTGGAGACGTGTGACTATGAATGCTAAATCCGCCTCTTCCATTCGGTACTACGGAAGTCGTGTGGGTCATTGGAATATAGATTCGGCTTGTCACTAATCCCTGGGAATATACTCTTTCTCTGGAGATTTCTTTTTTGCATGATGTCAAACTTGCTGAAACTGCTATGATGGCGACCATAAGAAAAACAAATAGTTTTTTCATTGATTTTTCCTCCGCAGATATGAGACCACGGGCCGCAGAAATCACGGCAATTCTGGGGGAGAGGAAATTTTAAAAAACACAAAATTTAGGGGGTGTTTTAAAGAGAATGGCAAATTATTCAATTTTTGGTTTGGAATCGGTGAATATCGGTGAATTGCTCTAAATCAGAGTGTTTTTTATGGCAAGTGTGGCGGTGATTTTCGCATGAAATCGGAGACTGGTGGAAAAAAAGAAAAAGCCCCGGATTTTCGGGGCTGTGGGTTACTTCTTCACGGTCACGATACAGGTATTGACCATCGTTCCGCTTTCCTTGAAGGCTCCTGCTTCAACCGGCTCGATTGTCCCGCCGTAGTTTTTCACAAGTTCACGGAGTGCCGTTGTCGCCTTGTCCGTCCTGAACATAATGCCAGCGTCCGTGATTGCGATGACGCACCGTTTTGCAATCTGAATTGCTTTGGTCACATGTGCGACCGCCTGCCCCTTGTTGAAAGGCGGATTCATCACGATTACCGCATAGTCTTTCTTAGGCTTGAAAGTCATAAAATCATCATGGATTACATTGAAGCCGTGCTCACGAAGGTAAGCCGCATTGTCCGGGTTCAGCTCAATGCAATCACAATTCGGCATGAACTGGGCTATTCCGCCACGCCCTGCGCTCGGTTCAAGACAGTTTTCTCCGTCCTTGATTTCTGCCATTTCGACCACTTTCTTTGCGAGTTCCGGCGGTGTCGGGAAAAACTGGAAGTCGGCTTTCAAGTCCTTGTATTCGCCGGTCTCGATAATCTGCCCGATTATTTCCGACACATCCTTCTCAAAGACATGAGCCTTTTCCTTGCTGCTCCACTTGCCGCCAAGACCTGTGAGCGTTTTGTTCACCTTCTGGTACATGGCTCGTTCAAGTTTCTGCGTGATACGGAGCCTGTTTCCGTCCGTCTCCACGCCCTTCAATACCTCGATAACATCTGCTTCTACTTTCAAAATAATTCCTCCTGCAATATTTTTTTGACGTCTTTTCCGACAGTTGAGTCTTTTATCATTTTTTCCAAATCCTTCAAGTTTTGGATATTTTCTTTTTCCAGCTCTCTTAATTCCTTGAATATGTCTTCTGTGGATTGAATGGGATGTTCTTCTTTTTCTTTGTCAGCTATTTTTGTCTCAAGATGCTGGAATCCTTGTGCAAGGCATTTCATAGCAGAAACCGTCTCTATCTGTTTCAAGGTGTCTAACGGCTGAATCTCAATGTTTCCGATAATTTCAGACTTTATACATCGCTGGAAACCTACAGTGTCCTCGTCAAATTCCGGGATTACATGCTGCTCTTCAATTCCATAAAGGACCCACCCGGCAAGAACGACTGGCAACATGAGCCACGGAATCGGACGAACCGCAATAATCGCATCAGTTATCACGGCATCACCGACATTGTTCACGCCGACTTTTCCGCAGGTTCCCTGTGCTGATACCAGGATGTCACCGAACTTTGAGATAACGGCAGTCGGTGCAGGATTCTCTATCCAGCGTGTAACCTCAACTCCGCCGTCTTTCAGCGAGCTTGCTCCCACGATGACCGGAAGCCCTTTCTTTTCCTCGTTGCATTTCTTTCTGTCTACGCCCTTGCCCTGAAAAAGCCGTGCGACATCTGAGACGGTAAGACCTGTTTTTTGATACTGCATACGCAATGATTACACGGGCTGTGATTTTTGCAGCAACGCTGGAGAAAAGAAAAAGCCCGAAAGTTCCGCTCCAGCGAAAGTTTTCTGCCAAACATTCTCTGCTATAACATCATGCAGGGGGAATCGCCATGGACAAAAAGAAAGAACTTACAAGAAATGAAAGAGTTTGTAAACTTGCTAACGCAGTTGCAGCTCAAGGGTATGAAATCAGGGAAATTAAATTTCTCGTTGATGATAACGAACAGGATGAAAAAACGGCATCCCAAACAGGAATGCCGTATGTAAAGCTTATTCTTTCGATTTAGAATTATAACCGAACTTTGAGTCAACGATTGCTTGCATCATCTTTTCAACTGCTTCGACGGCCTTATCCACATTTAGCCCGCCGAGGTTGTTGGAAGGATTTGCAAGAATTGTCTTGAAAAGTTCAAGCTTTACTTTTTCATTTTCTGCAACAGTTGCCATAGATACCTCCTGTTTTTATTCTAATTGCAGAAATGGTATCCGGCAAAGAAAAAGCCCCGGAAGTTCCGGGGCTAAAAATTAATAAGCTGAATGTGTGTAATGTTTTGGGTAGTTCGCTTTTGGAAGAGAGGTCTGTGCATACACTGCGGCAAAAACCGTGTCGCGCTCCCCAACGGCAGGTTTTTTTACAATCGCTTTTTTTGTAGCTTTTGAGATTTCAATTATACCTGAATATGGGCGTTTGTAATCTTCACAAAGATATGAATAAACAACCTTCGAGGAATCTTCTGATTCTTTCTTAAACATTCTCATAGTTCGGATACCTCCTGCCAATTATATTTCTTATTAGCCATTCTGTGAGCAACTTCATAAACATTATATTTCTTGTTTCGCATATAAGTCAACTCTGAAAGTTCATGCTTTAACAATATAATGTCGGTGTCGGTATGTTCGCCAGTTTTCAGGCGTTCAAGGGCTTTTACAATCCTATAGTCAGGACTGAAACGCTCAACCCTGCCATCCATAAATCGATGTTCGTCAATGAAGATATGCTTAATGATTTTTTCCACATCTCCATAATCCATTCGTGCATTTTTAGCAATTTTACTTATCAATTCAACATTATTCGATGAACGGCACTCTTCATAATATCTCTCACTTTCTGCCTGAAGCTTCAAAGCATCATCTGTTGTAAGTTCGTTCAAAACCTTGCTACGAGCACCTGTATCAGTGGTACTCTCCTTGTTCTCTACCTCTGTCATATTGCCAATAATAACATTTTTTGCGTTAATAATCTCCCCCTGCAATCCGTACTCTTTCGCGCGTGCAACCTGGCTTGAAAGCTCTTCCCACCAGCTGTCGTTGCTCAATGGGTATGCGCCGAATCCGTTGTTTGCGTCCTTAATGTCCTTTGGATTGCTCCAGCTTTCCGGAATCTCACTTTCGTCATAAATCGCCCTGACAGTCGTGCGGCAGTTGAAATGGAACGGCGGCCAGTGAGTCTGCCAGAACGGATGATCATACGGCAAAATGAAACGCTTTCCCGCATACTGCCGGCAGATGTCGCTTGTGCGCGAGTCGTCGATAATCACAAGCTCAAGCGCAAGAGGCTTGTCCTCGGCGAATCCCATCGCGCGGCCAACATTAAAAGCCGTCTGCGTGTTTGTGCGCCAAACGGTCTCGTAGTACCAGCCCGAACCCGCACCCATGCCGATTTTATCCAGGATGTCAGTCTTTGTGAGCGAAAGGAAGTCGCTCAAGCCCTTGCCGTCGTTCACGCTGGCAATCATCTCTGCGTTCAGCTTCTTCAAAAGGTCGCCGTCTGCAATCCTGCTGGCGGTGAACGCACGGAAACGCATCTTGTCTGAGAGAGAGTCATAGTCAACTTTTTTTATAACATCACGCTTCTTGAGGTATTCGACCGCCTCATGGTAAGGCATGTTCTCGATGTCCTCTGCGGTCGGCTCGTCAAACTCTGCTTTGCGAACGGCGGAATCCAGACCCATCATCAGCGAGCGGGTGAAGAGCTTCGCCGCCTCTCCCATAGCCTGCCAGTCAGGCGGAAGCACCTTCTGCGTATTCAGCAAATCCGGATTCTTCGCACATTCCTTTATGTACGCCTTGATTCTCTCTGCGTAGCTGTCAGAGATTGAAAGCCATGCGGCAGTAGAAATCCGGTCAAGCCGACGCGCACGGCTCTTTTCCTCAAAAAGCGCTCCTACTGCCTCTTCTGAAAAAAATCGTCTTTGCCTTTGTCAGAGAAACCGAAAGACGGCTGAGCCTTCACGAAAGAGTCTTTCTCGTCAACCGGCTCCGGGACATGCACCTTGTTGTAGATTGCTTTAAGGCTCACTGGAACGCCACGGTCGATACAATCTCTGATTATCGAAAAATCTGCGAAGTCCGCCGAATCAATGTCATATTTCGGGGCAACCTCGCCGGGGAAGTTCAGTTCAATGAAAGCATCCACGAGCTTCTGATCCGTCTGCTGCAAGAGATACGCATCGCCCTTAATCAAATCGTCGTAAGTCTGAACATGGGTCTCGCCCTGGGCATGAGTGCCGTACTGTGCCGTATTCGTGGTGAGAGCCTGGGCTGTGAGAGCGTAAGCAATCTCAGTATCGCACACATCAATAATCGTTTTAAAATCATTCAGAGCCGAAGAAATTACCTTGACATCACGCACATTCGCAAGAGAGCCGTTTGAACCACTCTGCCAGTCTGCCATCATATCCGTGAGTTCCTGTGCACGCCGTCTTGCCTCGTTCTCCCCCTTAACATCGAAAAGCGCAAGGATAGTAGGACTTCCCACCAATTCGCAGGCTTGTGCCCAAAATTTGACACCGATGTTTTTAAATTTCCAGAAATTGTAAGCCGGCAACAAAGCAGCTCGCCCCCAACGATTTAATTCTCCATCATCATTTCTGTGCACTAAGAATTTTCTGTTGTCGTCGAGAGCAATGTTCTGAGCCGTAATGACAGGAGTGAAGAAGTCTGAGTCCGGGTGTGTCGGGAATGAGAGTGCGGTTCTCGGAATCGAGATGAAATTATAAGGGACATAATAGCCACCTACGAACTTCCACAATATTTCACAAGCGGCTATTCCGTAAGGCACGGCATTCAGAAGGATATTGTTCAGCTTAAAGAAAGTGTTGAATGTGAGAAGGTTCTCGCAGGCCTCGTTTACGAGCTTGTTCTTGGTCTCGGTGAAAGATCCAGTCAGCTGCAAAACCTTATCCTTGCGGTTTTTGATAAGGCTCTCAATTCGAGGGTCTTGGCGCATTTCATCAAAAATTGATTCTCTTTCTCCGACATCAGAAAGCCATGATGCCGTGTCTGACATGTAGCCCGCCACACTGCGGAAACCCGTAAGGTTTAATATCTGTGTTGTTACTGATTTTGTCCTAGCCATAAAAAATACCGTCCTGTATGCTTTTTCGCACACTAGAACGGTATCATGCAGGATAGCTTTCACGGCTTTTCAGGGGCTACCACCACAAAAAGCCGGATTTCTGTTTTTTCTCCACGGCCGTGAACACTGGAGGTGTGTCCGCCGCACATTCTCGCCAGGCACAAACACAGAGCATCGCCGCGCTCGCACCGTCTCCGTGCCTTTTGCCTTTAAGATCACGGTCAGCCGTGCGCACTCCCGGAATCGTCGGGATTCCGTTTTTCAGCACGACAAGGGAAAAGTCCGCCTTAATCGTCTCGTCATCAGGAACGGTGAAGTCTGCGCTCTCCATAAGGCCGTGCAAGTCAGTTCCGTACTTCGCATACCAGGCGTTTGTTTCCATCACCTGGACCGAAGCCCCCGGATGCCTGAGGGCCGCATGCTCGCCAATCTGCTGGCCGTTGCCACGGCTGTCAATCGCAAGCCCGCCGAACTTTCCTCGCTCATTTAGGAAATCTGTTACCAAATCATTGAAATACTGCTGTTGCTCGAACGGCGCATTTTTGATTTCCACAATCAGCCGAACCGCAAGCTGGGTGTTTCCGATTTCCTCAGAAAGCCAGTATGTCGTAAGGTCGCCCGAACGACCGAAGTCGTTTCCACCGAAGACACGGCTTTCAAGCGAGCCGAGCACCGGGCGCACTTCCTGATTGAAGAACTTCTCAATCTCACGGTTCTTGTAAGCCTCGCTCTTGTGAAGGAAGCTGTCAGAGCATTCAAGCCGTCTGATGTCGTAGCTTTCTGCATCGGCGGTGGCATGGTCAAGAAGCCCACGGCTGAAATATCTGTCGCCGTTCGTTCGTGGGATTACATCAAGCTCCTCGTCAGGATTGTTTGAGTAAATGCGGTAGATGCGCTCTACAAACTCTTTCTCAGCTTCTTCCGTCCATTCCTTCCCCTGCGTAAGGCAGATTCGCTTGAAAAGCCCCTGCGCAATGGATTCACGGAAAGTGATTCTGTGCAGGCTCCATTCCGTCTCTTTCCCTGAGCGGATGTCCTTAATCAGAATGTTGAAAGGATTGTCGTCACCGTTGTGTGTCGATATGATTCTGATTCGACCGCCCCAGATGACGAGCGCCTTTGCCGCCTGCAATACGCTCTCCAAATCATCAAAGAACGCCGCCTCATCAATCACGACATTTCCCTGCTTTGAGCGGAGCGAGCGTGAGACGCCAGGCAATCCCATAATCTCCGCGCCGGAAGAGAAAGTTATCCTGTAAGTCGTGATGTTCTTGTCAGGGTCGTCAAGAAGAGGCTCTTCTTTTTCCTCAATCTCGCTCACCGCATAGCCGAGCTTCTTTGCCCATTCGCCGGCATCCTCGATGTACTGGCGGCAGTTGTCCTTGTTGAAGCTCATGTAATAGGTATTGCTCCAGCCATGAGCCGGAGCAGCGTCAAGCACGGCATCGCTCGCATCAGTCCACGAGATACCGCACCGCCTGTTTTTCTCGATGATTTTGAGCGGGCTTTTGTCCTCCAGCCATTCCTTCTGGTACGGCAGGAAGATTTCAAGCCCGCCCTCGTTATTCCTCGGTCTTGTCGTCATAAGTCACCTTCAAGCCCATAATCTTGGCCTTGACGAACTCAACGCGCTCGTCGCTCCATCCGGCTTTCTTGCCTTCAGTCTCAACGGTCTTCGCCGCCTCGAACAAGCCCTTCTTGTAGCCACGCTCATATTCGAGCTTGACCCTCGCAATCTTCGCCTGTGCGTCAGTATTTCTTGCGACGGCTTTCAGAAGCTCTTCGGGTGAGATTGTCGAGAAGTCCTCGAACTTGTTGACCTCTTCGAGAAGTTTTGCCTGCACCAGCTGAACGCTCGCCTCGGCGATGTTCAATCCCGGAGTCTTGTCAAGCTCGTTCACGATTGCCACGGCTTTCTTCGCACTGTCCTTGTAGGCTTTCATCTGAGCCGCCTGGTCTACGAGAGTACGCCCGACTCCGCTCTTGGAGATGTCATATCCCTCAGCTTTGAGGGTGTCAACAATCTCCTTGTGGCTCATTTTGTCATTGAAGTACATTTTGCAGATACGCTCAACCAAGCCCTGCATCTCAATCTTATTTCTCTTCGGCATGGCCTTACTCCTTGTCCTTTTTGTCTATTCGTTGCTTGATGTCGTCAACGCTCGACTTAATCCAGCCGATGTTTTCCGCCATCGAAGTTATCATCTTCGTGTTGTCAATTTCCAGTTTGTTCAGCCGTTTGCCAACCTCGTTGATGTCCTTTGCGTTCGTATCAATGTCTTTCCGCAATTCTCCCAGAATCAAGTCGAGTTCCGTTTTAGTTGGAATTTTCTCAAGACTGTCTGATGTGCTCTTAAGTTTCTCGGAAATACTCTTAAGGGTAGCCACCATTGTTCCCTTGTCGTTTCCGTACTTAACAAAGAATCCAATGAACCCGAGAAGAGTCATACATCCGCTAGCAATCGAAACGACCATGCCGAAAGTTTCCATTTTTACCTCACTTGGAAAGCCAGATTATACCGCCCTCAGTTATTGCCGCCAGGATCGATATAATCGCAGCCGTCCGCCAGAACGATGTCTTTTTCTTCTGCCTCGAATATGATTTGTTCAATGCGGCAAATTCCGCCCTCAATTCTTCCAGCAACTGCCTCAGCGTTCCGACTTCTTTCCGTAATTCTATCAGCGTCTTCCCCGAGCTCGCCAAGTCCTGAGACGCTTCCATCAATCTCGACTCTGACCGAATCAATTTTTCTTCCAGTGCCGAGCACTTTTTCCTCAATGCCATCGAGTCCGATTCCGATTCGCCCAACAGCTTCCTGAGCAGATTCGTCTCGCTCCTCATAGCGGAGAGCTCGCTCTTTATCTGTGTCACCTGTTCCGCCGTGAAAACAACAGAATGCGATTCCGCAGACAACGGCAAGCTCAATAAGAAGAATAAGAGTGCAGCGAAAAAGGAATTTACAGAAACTACGCTTTTCCACATCCATACTCCTCTGTCACGGCTTCCAGCTCTTCCAAATCTTTCTCCGCATCCTTCTCGTAGATTCCCAGCTTCTTGTCGAGCCAGATGGAGCGGTACACAGGCGAGCAGGCAATCACGAAGAACGCGCCCGCCCCGAAGATTTCCAGCATAGTGATTCCGACCTGCTTTCCGTCAAAGAAGACAGGTACGAACGCCTTGCAGAGCGACATCACGCAGACCCACACAATCGCAAGCACGATTGATTTCAAAGACACGTCTTTCGCTTTCATTTCGCCACCGCCTTTTTGATAAGATGAGCCATCTTGTTGTCAGCACCGCAGTGCCGGATTTTAGAGTTGAAGTCCTCAAGGGACATCTCGACATTGTTCCCGTTGTGGTCGGCATATTCCGTGTGATAGTCGCCCCATGAGTCATCAATGATGAAGTGAGTGATGTTCCCCTCGTCGTCTTCCTTGAATCCCACGCAGGCCACCACATGCCCGATAGTCTTCCTTCCGCCAGCCGGGAAAAGCCCGGAAAGAACCGCCGCCCCTCCGTCCTTGATTGTGTCGGCAATCTGTGACTTAGACCGCCACTCGCCCCATTCAACGGCATCGACACATTTTCCGACAAGACTTCTCTCCCGCAGGAAAAGATTTGTTCCGAGCGCAAGAACCGGGTGCCACTCGTTCGGCGCATTATGCCCGCTCGGGTCAAGAACCTTCCAGAGCGCGAGAGTCCGCTCGTCATGCACGATGAAATCCATGAGAGCGTCTTCCGGCTGGCTGAATCTCTCCGTTGCGAGCGAATCGACCGCATAGCCCGCCGCAAGCAGTGCTGCAATCATCGCCGTGACATTGCAGGCACCGCCAGGCTTAAGCTGGTTGTTTCTCTGTGTGTAATAAGGCTTCCCCGCAGAATTGTTTATTTCCATTCATATCCTCCGGGGAAAAGGATACCAGGGCAAAAAAAATCCCCAGCATCGCTGGGGGGAAAATGTTAGCTGATGTGAAGTGTATTCATATACTCGTTGAACAGCTCGATGTCCGTCCGCGTGATATAATGTGGTGCTTCGTTCTTATAGAAATTGTTCTTATCAAGAAGCGCGATATAGGCAAACAATGAAGCTCTGTATTCCTTGTTATCATCAATCGTTCCCAGAATATAATCATTGACTATGTGCCCAAGTTCATGGGCGATTGCAAAGCGTTTCTCATTTTCATCAAGATAATTCGCATAACAAATAATTACACCGCCTTGTTTTCTTAATGAAAGAGCTTTTCGTTTCGCATTTTTGATGGGAACGAGAATAATTGAAAACATACGAACCCGCTTCTCATTGACAATTTTTGTTAAGGTAGCAATGTTGTCTTCTGTGTTTCCAGTGGTTCGTATATATTCCAAAAATTCTTTCTTCTGGCTCTCGTTAATCATCTCCTCAATGCTAGTGACAAGATGTGAAAGGTAATGGGCTTTTAGTGCTGGTTTAAGAGTGCCATTGAAAAAAGTCAAGAGCTTTTGAATATCTTCATCAGAAACCTTGAATGCTTCTTTTAGTTTATCTGTTATTGTCTGGTCTAATTCAACATTCGCCATGTTCCCTCCTCGAACACAGCGCATTCAAACTCATATTCGTCCTCATCAGAGATTTTTTCAGGAGTGCCATAGACATTTTCGACTTCCATGCATTTTCTGAGAAGATTTATTTTTTCTTTTGGCTCGGTTATGGCAGCTTCATCAAACACAGAATCTATCTGAGACTTAGCAGTGCAAAGATACAATTTCTTCAAAACTGTATCAATTTTGTCATAAACCTCAAGCGGTGTGGTGCCTGGCATATTTCTCCCTACTGTACATTCGCACAGAATTTTGTGTTACAAATATTTCTATTTGCAACAATACAATACGATGGTTTGTGTTACAGATAATTTCCTTTAGTATACCACAACGCCAAATTTTATAAAAGAAAATTCGTGTCCCCAGTATCAATTTTTCTTACAATTTTTTTACGTCCTGAACACCGTATTCTCGTGCAGCCACGCAAGCACCCGCCCGAAGATGTGAAACTCGTTGCTGTCGGCGTCAATCGTGCGCACAAGCTCCGCCTCCCGCAGGTCGGGCTTCTGCACCGAGTACACCATCACCTTGTTCTCCAGTGGCTCAAAGCGCAGCAGCTTGCAGTAGGCATCGCCGGCAAAACCGAACACATAGATGCCGTCCCTCGTCCTCTGGTCGCTTGAGCCGTCAAAGAATACTACGTCACCATCCTGAATCCCAAGTCCTATCATGGAAACGCCGCTTGCACGGAAGGCATATACATTCCTTCCCGAAAGACAGGGAAGTGGCGACAAAGGCTCGATATAGCTCTCAATGTTGTCCTCGCTCTCCCAGCTCTGGCCCGGGCCGCATGACACCTTCTGTCGGAGAATCGGAATCTTCGGGGTACTCACCGCCACGGCCGACTCCGCTTCCTTGCCCTGCTTGAACATCTCGCCCTCGCCAGTCAGAAGCCAATTAGCGTCAATCCCAAACTTTTTTACAAGTGATTTCATTAAGGCTTTCGGCATATCTCTTGAACCATTTTCCACACTTGCAATCGTTGCAGTTGATACTTCAAGTTGATTTGCCAATTCCTGCTGTGTCAGACATTTTTCTTTGCGAATTGATTTTAATTGCTCTGAAATTTCCATAAAAAATCCTTATTACAAATTGTGATTATTTTTCCAAATTTTTATCACATTTTTTCTTGACAAATTACATTATGTAATTATAATTTATTACAGAATGTGATAAGTTAATTTATTAGTTTTCAAAGTTACCACGGAAACAATGAAAACTAATAAATCAGTTAATCAGAATATCGACAGAAAAGGAGGAAATGAAGAGTGAAAACCCAGAAGCAAATGACAGACGAAGAATTGAAAGAATTCATCGCCCAGAAAATTGCAGAGAAGAAAGCCCTTGCTCTTTTGCGTGCTTCCAAGAAAATCACGCCGGAACAGGGCTTGTACATCAAGTACAGGTTGAAGTGTGCCGGAACCACAGGCGCAGACATCGCGTATGAAGTCGGATGCACGCCAGTGTCAGTCAGCAATGTGCTTTCCGGCAAGAGCCACAGCCAGCGCATAGAGCGGGCGGTCGCACAAAGGCTCGGCTACAGCTCATGGAACGACATGGTGCAGAGCCTGCGGGAGATGGCAGCATGACAGATTATGAGGATTTGAAATGCTTTTGTAAAGGTTGCGCTGAAATTACAAATGGATGCAGTGCGCGACGGATATTTGGCAACGACGGAGAAGCTGAATCTTCGGGTTTCCCCTGTGAGCAGGCTCTTGCCAAAAAGTGCAAGTACGGTGAGTTAATACATAAATCGTATTCTGCACTTCGCCAATGTACGCCCGAAGCAGTGCGGGATTTGTGTTATCAAGTAGTGAATCAGGCGTTAGACCAATCAAAAGTACCCGAAAGAATGTGCGATTCAGACGGAATAACTGCCGTTTTGTTACTGGCATCGCGGGCTTTTCTGGAGTCTGCGCAAGCACTTGCCTACGCTTTGAATTCAAAAGGTATCCCTCAAGGATGGCTTGAAGTTCTTGAGCAATCGTTGTCTCGTACATGGTTCAATTGTGAGAATTGTAGTACGGAACGCTACGAGCGGTCAAGGAAAGAAAGAACAGGAGGCGGAATGAAAAAATGACAATCTGGAAGAACGGCAGGAAGCCGCCTTTCATGGACAGCGTGGAAAAAGACCTGGACGCGGAGAAAATCTACTTCGCCGTCAAGCAGATGACGCTGGAAGGTTTGCAGGACATGACGATCTACGGACTCTTGATCCTGTCAAAGTTCAAAAGCCCCGCAGAGATATGCGGGGACATCGAAGGCTTGAAAAGCAAAAAGGAGGCGCTTTCATGGCTAAAACAATCGGGAACGCAGGACTTGAACTGTTCCGAAACAGACCAGTCCGAAACGAGCGGCTTTGTTATGTAGACGGTCGGGTTCTTTTCGCCCCGCCTCAGCTCTCGCTCAAAGAGAAAGTCTACGAGGCGAGCATCAAGCTGGGCCGCTTCTGGAACACGCCGATGCGGAACTTCTGGCGGAGCGTGTACATCCGCTACCGCGACGAGTACCGCGCAGAGCAAAAAAAAGGCGGAACGCAAGATGCACCAAGCGAACCGCCCACAAACAACCATGACGACGGAAAGCCCGCCGCATGATTACAAAAGAATAATTCAATTATAGCACAGAAAAGGAATCTGTGTAAGGAGAAAAAAATGGAACAAATTCCAGAAGGTTACATGAAAAACAGTCACGGCGGATTGGATCCAATCGCAACTGTAAAAGATGTGGATAAACTCCGAGACCAGATGGTCAAAGAGATTGTTGCAAAATCACTTGATGCAAGCAAACAGCTTCTGGAGATGAAGCAGGAGTTCTTCAAGTCGATTCAAGCATTCGTCGAGCTTTCAGCAGAAAAATACGGACTGAAATTCGGCGGAAAAAAAGGAAACATGACATTCATGTCTTATGACGGCGAGTACAAGGTTCTTGTCGCTGTCAATGAAAATATTGTTTTCGATGAAAGACTTCAAATCGCAAAAGAGCTTATTGACAAGTGCATTCAGGACTGGTCAAGCGGAAGCTGTGACGAAATCAAAGCCCTCGTCCAAGATGCGTTCTATGTCGGCAAAAGCGGAAATATCAACAAGAACCGTATTTTGGGGCTTCGTCGCCTTGAAATTAACGATGAGAGATGGAAACAGGCAATGGCTGCAATCAGCGACTCAATTCAGGTATCTGACAGCAAGCAGTATGTCCGCATTTATCGCCGCAACCCAAAAGATTCTGACAAGTACGATCTGGTAAATCTTGATATTTCCTCTCTTTAAGAATCACAACGGCGAGAGCTTTCTGGATGTCAGCTCTCGCTGACAAAGGAGTTTTTCAAAAATGTACGAAATTGCACCGTCTAACACAGCACTAACCCCGGAACAGGCTTTCCCCTTCCAGCAGGAAATTGACACATGGAACATGGACGAAGCCGTGGCAAGAATCCGCCCGAAGGTCGAGCAGCATCAGAAACTCTCCGCAGAGCTTGCCCGTGACCTTTGGATTGCGAACTCAGTGCTTGCACGCCGTGGCGGAGACCGCAGGAGCGAAGATGCACAGGTCTTTGGTTTCTGCGACTTCCTTGAACTCGTCGGAATCTCAAAGAAAAAAGCCTATCTCCTTCTTAAACTTTATGTGCCGGAAGAAGACAAGCTGCTCACATTCGACGAATACGACCAGCGGCATTTGAAGAGCGCGAACCCTGCAATCCCTCAGCTTGACAGCGACTTCGAGCGTCTTGTAGCCCACGCAATGGCAACCGGCGAGAGGCTTTCGGGCTGGACCAACGAGCACGAAGCCGAGTACCGAAAGCGCAAGGACAACGAGAAATTCGCAGAGCTTGCCCGGAAATGGAGCAGCCAGAAAATCAAGCTCAACTGGGGAAACAACGACTACTTTTCGCAGACCTTGCTCAAGAACGGCAAGATGTACACGAAAGTCAACCTTGAGACAAAAGAACAGTACAAGGCACAGCTTGAAGTGTTCGACATGATTACGACATTCCTTGAAAGTTTCGCCAACCCGCAGGTTCGACTTGCGGCAGTCTGCAACATCGGACTGAGAATCCGCCAGTTCGTCAACGACATCGCGGAAGAGGAACAAAAACTGAACGCATTCACAGGAGTGCAGGAGTAACGCATGACAACATTCCTTCCTGTCACCGACAAGAAATTTCCGCTCCGTGCCGCAGTCTACGAGGCATACCGAAAACGAAGCCCGCTCATCTCAAAGGCAAAAGCCTACGAGCAGATAGCCGAGCAGTTCAACATCTCCGTGCCGACCGTGCAGCGCTACATCCGCCGGATGGAAAACGGCTCGATGTTCGCATTGCCGGCAGGTCGGCAGGGACGGCATGTTTTTGCCTGGAGCGACGAGGCATTGAGCTTCTTCACGAACTTTCTTCTCGCCGCAATCAAGGAAGTCGGCGGGTGCACAGTGCGCAACGCATACAACTGCACCAAGGCCGAAGCCCAGAGACGAGGCTGGCAGATTGGAAGCGAATCAAGCGCATACATTCATGCCCGCAACATCAGCCCGGCAATGAAGATGCTCGCGAAGGGCGGACAGAGGGCACTCGACAACATGTTCTACATCAGCCGAGACCTCTCAAAGCTCAGCCCTTTCCAGCTCATTGTAGGAGACCAGCACATCTTCGACTTCTGGTGCGAGAACCCGTACCCGACCAGCAAGAAAGACAAGTACATCCGTGCCGAGTGCTATCTTTGGCTCGACATGGCGACAAGGCTTGTCTACGGAGTGAGCTTCGACATCGCCTACAACACGCACACAGTCACAAGAGCCTTGCGCATGGGAATAAAACGCTTCGGAAAATTCGACAGCACATACAACGACAACGGTTCGTCTGAGAAGTCAAAGCTCGCAGATGAAATCGTTGGACGCTTGCAGAACTACGGAGTGCGATTCCTGGACGAGGCGGACATGTACCACGCCGACAATGGACGCTACATCGTCGAGGACACGGAAGGTCTTGTGGTCGATGTAGTTCAGACTAAAGCCGAGTGGGAAAAGAAGCACCGCCGAATCTTCGCGCGTGTAAAGAACGCAAAGACAAAGCCAATCGAACGCTTCTTCAACACACTGGAACAAATCTTGCGAGACCTCTGTTTGCCAGGACTCGTAAAGGAAATGGCTCTCTCCGCACCGGAAGAAGAGCAGGCAAACAAACGCCTGGAATGGCAGAAAAAGAACGGATATATCCTGAGCTACGAAGACTTCATCAAGAATGTCGTCAAGGCACTTGATATTTACGAGAACCGCACGCACGCAACCCTTGGCTGTTCACCTAAAGAACGGCTTGAGCAGTACAAGCGTGACGGCTGGATGCCGACATTCATTGACCCGCGAGACGAAGCCTACCTCTTCATGGAGAGCACGACACGCCAGGTCAAGGGAGACCGAATCGAGCTTAACGGAATCGAGTACATCGGCCCGGATCTAACGCAGGAAATGGTCTTGCAGAACCGTGGAACGCTCGTCGCTTACGACCGCCAGAAGATTGAGATTCGCTACGATCCAGAGAACCTCAACCTCGGAGTCTTTGCGATTGAGCCAGGGACGAACCATGCGATTGCGCTCCGCCCAGTCAAGAAAATCAACATGCTCAACCATGAGGAAATGGTCGAGCAGCTTGAATGGAAGAAGCGGCAGATGCGGGCCGTGCAACAGGCTTTCGACAAGGCCACGAGCGACAAGAATGTCAGGGTTCTTTCCGAACCGCAGAAATTCAGCGAGCTTCACAAGGCAGAGACGCTGGCAGAAAAAGCCGATTACCAGCTTGAACACAAAAAGCCGGAAGTCACGATTCCGACCGTTACAAAAAAAGATGATGCAGAGCCTGTCGAGACAAGGCCGATTCCGCAGTCTGTCAGCCGAAAGAAGATGGACTTCGGCGCAATCCCGGAGAGCATGAACCACCGTGAAGAAGTGCTCTCACAGGAAGACTTCCTTGCGAGCGTTGCTTCAAGAATCGGAAGCGAGGCGTTCCAGAGGGCAAGCCAGAGACCGGTCTTCTACGACGAGCGTGAACGCTTCGATTGGGTCTTGAACCAGTTCCATAGCGGCGGGAACCTCAGCCGTGAGGATCTGGACTTCATGTATGACTACGAGGAAAAGATGGATTCGAGCCAGGCAAGTTACTACGAATCCTATTCAAAGAAATTTATAGGGAGATAAAAAACATGGAATCAACATTGAGGAATTACATCGAGAGCAACCGCCTCTCAATGCAGGACGCAGCCCGCATCATCGGAGTTGACAAATCACAAATCGTCAAAATCTGTCAGCAAAATTACCCCAACTGGCAGGAAAAAGAAGTGGAATATGTCGAACGCCTCAGAAATGCGGGCTACTCGAACATTATACCACAACACATCGCCATTGATACAGATGTACTCGTGCTCACACCGAGCGTCACACGCTTCAAGTCACTCGCCGACGATTTGTGCGACCCGAACGGCACAATGTCATCATCAATCGGAATGGCAATCGGAACAGCCGAGCGGGGAAAGACACACTCGGCAAAATGGTACGTCCAGAACAACCCGAACGCAGCCTATGTGCTCTATGTAGACGGCTCAACCAAAGTCCAGCTACTCCGTGACATCTGCGAGGCAGTCGCACACACACGTCCATACAGCTTCGGTTCATGTATCACGACGCTCGAAGAATCATGCAAGTACACGCGCAGGCTCGTAATCATCGACGAGGCCGACAAACTCCCGGTTCAGCTTCTTGAAATCATCCGCGGAATCAACGAACGCTGCCAGCTTCCGTTCCTGCTCGTCGGAGAGGAAGGCCTTAAAGTCAAGACAGACCGCGTACCACGACTTCGAAGCCGGATCCGAAACCCAATCGTGCTTTTCGAGAGCGCAAAGGCCGTTGATGTAGTCGCTTACTACCACGAGGCAGCCGGAATCGACATCAACTATGACACCGCCGACAAACTTGCCCGGCACGCACAGGGCGGCTTCCGCTCAATCGTCAATGACTCAATCGCAATCTCAAAGATGTCAAAGGCAAGCGGACTCTCGACAATCACCGACAACATGATTGAGAAACTCTCGGCTTAGGAGAAAAAAAATGCCAAAAAAAATAATCGCAATGCCAATCAACAAATATCAGGGACAGAATTACCCGACACAGCACTTCAAAAGCATCCAGGACTGTGCCGAAAAAATGGGCTTTTCCGTGACAAAAATCTACGAGGCACTCCGTGAAGGAAAGCCTGCAAGAGGCTACTACATCGACGAGGAGATCGAAGAATGAGCAAGAACAAATCGAACCGGGCAAGGCTAATCTCAATGATTCACGCCCAGAAAAACGCTGCGAAACTTGACGAAGACTGCTACCGCACAATCATCTTCGGCGCGACCGGAAAGCAGAGCTGTACGGAATGCGACACAGCGGAACTCCGTGCCGTATTCAACGACCTCAACATCGTGCTTGAAAGGCAAAAAAAAGCGCCGTTCCGCTTCATACCGAAATTCGAGCATCCCACACAGCTTGATGCGGTCAAAGTCCGCGCAAAGAAAATCCTCGGCACGGACTGGCAGAAACGCCTTGATGAATTCATCCAGACAAAAGTGCGCAACACGACGCTCACATGCCTCACACAGAAAGAACTCCGCCAGGTAATGGGCTTTCTTTCCGCACTCGAAAGGACCGCAAAGAAATGATAGAGCTGTTTTCCATATCAGAGCTGCGCCAGCCGCTCACGCCAGAAGAAAAAGATGCGCTGATTGACCGGATAATCCGCTATGCCCGCCTCGGGCGCCAGTACATGTACGATGTACGCGAAGCAGCCGGACTGATGCACATCTCCTACGACGAGATTCAGACACTGCTGAACTTCTACAAGCTCGACTGCATAGTAATCAAAGACACGATAGTCCGAATCCCGTGGTGGAGTCTGGCAGAGTACCTTATTGACCCAGCAGAGGATGTGGAAAATGCCTTTCAGGATTACCTAAAATCCCTTCCGCACAGGAAGCCGGAAAAAACGAAAATAGCTTAGGAGAAATCGACATGCAGAATAATCTTTCAGACCTTAATAACCACCTTTTTGCGATGCTTGAACAGCTCGGAAATGATGAGGAAATGACCGACCCCAAAAAACTGGAAAGCACGCTTGCCAGGGCAAACGGAATGTGCAAAATATCCTCACAAATCCTAAAAACCGCAAGCCTCCAGGTCTCAGCCCTGAACACCGCCGAACGATGCGGGCTTCTCAACGAGGAAATGCCGGCACTGATTGCCACAAAAGACAGTGCCTCAAATAAACTCAGCGCAGAAAAACAAAGACAAAAACTCCTGGAGGCCGTGCGATGAAAAAAGTTTACACAGAAGAGCAGAAAGAGTTTTTCAGGAACTTCATTCCTGGTCACACAACAGCCGAAGTCGTGGCAGAATTCAACCGCCGCTTCGAGCAGAAAACTACCATCTCAAAGGTAAAAGCCTACAAGGTAAACAACCACATAAAAAGCGGAACATTCAAAGGAAAGCCGAAAGGAGACAGCAAAATGTTTCCCCGGAAAATTCGAGAGTTTATCCAGGAAAACAACAAAGGAAAAACAGCCTTGCAGATGGCCGAGCTTTTGAACGCAACATTCGGCACAAGCTACACCACAGGGCAGATAAAAAGTATAAGGAACCGGATGCACCTTGATTCAGGACTGACCGGCCACTTTGAAAAGAACCATGTTCCGGCAAACAAAGGCAAGAAAGGCTGGTGCGCGCCAGGAAGCGAAAAAGGCTGGTTCAAGAAAGGCCACCGCCCGCTCAATTCCGTGCCAGTCGGAACCGAAGTGATGTCAGCACTCGGCTACCTTAAAATCAAAATCGGCGAGCCAAACATCTGGAACTTCAAGCACATAATGGAGTGGGAAAAACACAACGGCAAAGTGCCGGAAGGCCACCTGATCACCTTCAAAGACGGCAACCACAGAAACTGCAACATCGAAAATCTGATGTGCATAACAAGGTCAGTCCACGGAATCCTGAACCACGAAGGCCTGCGCTCCGCCTCCCCAGAACTGACAGAAACCGCCGCCACCCTGGCAAAACTAAAGCACCGAATCAGAGAAATAAAGACCGAAACCAAAGGAGAATGAATCATGCTGATTTTTACGCTGAAAAAAGAATGGTACGAGAAAATCAAAAGCGGTGAAAAGACAATCGAATACAGAGAAGTAAAGCCGTACTGGACGAGAAGATTGTATAGAGAGGGGTGCCTACCGACTAAATACACCCCTTATGAATATAAGGATAGCGGTTGGCAGCCAAGCTGTATTCTACAATTAGGATATACAAAAAAACGGCTTGAAGCATGGATTGTTAAAGTAGAAATCGTAGACGGCAAGGACACGGACTTGCACATAGACAAGCCCGTGTATGCGATACATCTTGCAGATGTAAGAGAGGAAAAACAGAAGAGGACAAGTTAGAGTGCGCCTTTGTGGAAGGAATGAAAGTCGTTCTGACATGCGAGAAAGTTTATCAAAAAAGCACGAAAGAAATGCTTTTCAAAAAGGAAAAATAAAATGGAAAAAGAATCAATAATCACAGAAAATTACATCGACGAAAACAGCGCAAAAGACTACCTCGAAGCCTCGTATGAAGGCCTAGATTTGCTCCCAAAAATCCCAGAAAAACTAAGCGAAACCGACGCAGCCGCCGTTCTAAATGTCTCAGAACCAACAATTCAAAGAATGGTACAGTCAAAAGAAATTAATCTAGAAAAACAATCAATACTCGCATATATTCAAGCAAAAATGCTAGTAAACCGCCCTCTAAAACTAGAAATAACGCCTCAAAAATCGCTCCAGATAGCCCCAAATAATCCCAAATAGCCCCAGAAAAAAATGTCACTTTTTCCTATAATTTTTCATCAAAATTTTTTGAAAATGACATATGGGCTATTCGCAGGGTGGCTCTGTAGCACTTGCTACTCAATACTACATAGAAAAATATGATTCTGATGATAGATTACGCTTAAAAGGCTCATTGTGTGGAGACGGTCCTTATGACCCATTTGCCACATACAGCAGATATGCCAAAGATGACTATCAACTGTATCTTCCAAGCGTAATCACTCTGATTTTACGAGGATACCTTTATTATTATAAGGATACTTACCTCAAAGGCTTCACTGTAGAAGACTACTTAAAACCAGAAGTTATCGCAGCTCTTAAAAACGGCACTGACAATGTATGGAACATGATTGATTCAAAAGAAAAATCAACCACAGATATTGACACCGTAATAAAAAATGCTGTCGGAGAAAAAGATTCTGCTCATATTCCTGTGTCTAAAATGCTTACGGAAAAGGCAATGGATCCAAACTCAGATGCTTACAAGGCTCTTAAAAAAGCTCTTGATGCTAATAATATAACAGATCCTACAAAATGGGCTGGCGGAAAGAATAAGAAAACAATAGCGGCTATGCACTGGAAATGTGACGAAGTTGTTCCGTATAAGAACTACGAGTTCCTAAAGAACAATCTTACTATAAACGATAAAGATTGGAATCCAACGGAAAAAACTGTGATTGAAGCTATCGATGCCTTCCTCAGAACATTTGGTATTTCTGATGCCCTAAAGGATGTGACTGAACTTTTTGATAACGAGCCAAAAGTTTCTAATGGTTCGCATAGTGCCGCAGGAAAACTTTTCTTTGCTGGAAATATATTCTATAGACAAGATTATAAACATCTAAATGATTAACATTCTCTAGGCAAAAAGAGAGGGGGTGAGCCACAACAAAATGTGACTCACCCCCTTTTTATTTATTTATCATTACAATGACAGCTTCCGCCGCTCGCGCAGCTTGAACAACCGCAGCCGCAAGAAGATTTTCCTTTCTTCTTGTTAATAATCATTTTTGCGATTACTGCGGCCACAATTACAAGCAATATTGTGCCTACAATGATATTTCCCATTTATTTTCCTATAGTGAGTGTGAGTTTATCTGCCTCAGTATACTTCTTGATGAAAAGCATGTAAATGATTCCAACAAGAGCAACTACTGAAAGTGCAAATCCAACGATATTCACATTTCCTGTGAAGAGTTTTCCGAACTGATTGATTATGAATGCAACGAGGTATGCGAACCCACACTGATAGCCGATTGCAAACCAGAACCACTTTGTATTGTTCATTTCGCGTTTGATTGCACCGATTGCGGCAAAACATGGAGCACACAAAAGGTTAAATACGAGGAATGAGAAGCCAGCAACGCTTGTGAAAGCCTGTGCAAGTGCCTGATAAGCCGTAACATCTCCGCTTCCGTACAAAATGCCCATTGTACCGACGATGTTTTCCTTTGCGACAAGACCTGTGATTGAAGCGACCGCTGCCTGCCAGTTACCCCAGCCCAAAGGTGCGAAAATCCAAGCGATGCAAGAACCAATTTTTGCAAGGATAGAAGAATCGAGCTGCTCTTCTGAGAGCATTCCGAAGCCCTCTTCTGTCCAGCCGAAGAAACTTGTGAACCAAACAACAATTGTTGAGAGCAAGATGATTGTTCCAGCCTTTTTGATGAATGACCAGCCGCGTTCCCACATTGAACGAAGGACATTGACTAAAGTCGGCATGTGATAAGCAGGCAATTCCATTACGAACGGAGCAGGATTTCCAGCGAACATCTTAGTTTTTTTGAGCATTACGCCAGAGATGATGATTGCGGCCATACCGATGAAGTATGCGCTAGTTGCAACCCATGCCGCACCGCCAAAGATTGCGCCTGCAATCATCGCGATGAAAGGAACTTTTGCACCACAAGGAATGAAAGTCGTTGTCATGATTGTCATGCGGCGGTCACGTTCATTTTCGATTGTTCGGCTTGCCATGATTCCAGGAACGCCACAACCAACACCAACGAGCATCGGAATGAATGATTTTCCGGAAAGTCCGAATTTGCGGAAAATTCGATCAAGAACGAAGGCAATTCGAGCCATGTAACCGCAGGCTTCAAGGAAGGCAAGCATAAGGAAGAGAACAAGCATCTGTGGAACAAAGCCCAAAACTGCACCAACACCTGCAACGATTCCGTCGAGAATAAGGCCGCTCAACCATTCAGAAGTTCCGAGCTTTTCAAGCAATCCGCCGATAACGGCCGGAACACCAGGAACCCAAACACCGTAATTTGCAGGATCCGGACCTTCTTCGCCGTATTTTTCTGCCATTGCTTTTGCTTCTTCTGCCATTTCGTCTGTGATTTCGATTGGGTCAGAAGTTTCAAGAGTCTCGTCATCTACTGTGACATAAGATTTTTCGCCAGCTTCAAGAGCCTCAAGGATTGCCGGTGTATCACCATATTCTTCTGCGGCCTCTTCATAAGCTGCGCTTCCGATTCCAAGAAGATGATAACCGTCACCAAAAAGACCGTCGTTTGCCCAGTCAGTTGCAGGAGCACCCACACCAATCATTGCAATCCAGTAAACCGCGAACATAATTACGGCAAAAATCGGCAAGCCAAGCCAGCGGTTTGTTACAATTCGGTCGATTTTGTCAGAATTTGAGAGCGCACCAGCATTTGCCTTTTTGTAGCTTGACTTCAAAATCTGTGCGATGTAAACATATCGCTCGTTTGTGATAATACTTTCGGCATCATCATCAAGCTCTTTTTCAGCAGCCTTTATGTCAGTCTCAACGTGCTCAAGCGTGTTTTTTTCAATTTTGAGCATTTCAAGAACTTTATCATCACGCTCAAAGACTTTGATTGCGTACCATCTCTGCTGCTCTTCCGGGAGATTATGAACAACTGCTTCCTCAATATGAGCAATTGCATGTTCAACAGGGCCTGGGAAAACATGCTGTGGAATTGATTTTGTTTCTTTTGCGGCTTTGATTGCTTCTTCTGCCGCTTCCATAACATTTGTACCTTTGAGGGCCGAAATTTCAACGATTTTGCATCCGAGCTGGCGGCTCAATTCCGCAACATTGATTTTATCACCAGCCTTTTTTACCAAATCCATCATGTTGAGAGCGATTACAACCGGGATTCCAAGCTCCACAAGCTGTGTCGTAAGGTAAAGATTTCGCTCCAAGTTTGTCGCATCAACAATGTTCAAGATTGCGTCAGGTCTCTCGCCAACGAGATAATTTCGAGCAACAACCTCTTCCAATGTATATGGTGAAAGCGAATAAATACCAGGCAAGTCAGTCACGACAACGCCGTCATGCTTCTTAAGCTTTCCTTCCTTTTTTTCAACCGTAACGCCAGGCCAGTTTCCGACAAATTGATTTGAGCCTGTGAGAGCATTAAAGAGCGTAGTTTTTCCCGCGTTCGGGTTTCCTGCCAAAGCAATTCTTAGATTCATTTTTTAATTCTCCTATTTAACTATTCCAGTTCAATCATTTCTGCATCAGCTTTTCGCAAAGAAAGCTCATAACTTCTTACAGTAACCTCAATCGGATCGCCGAGCGGAGCAACTTTTCGCACAAAGATTTCCGTGCCCTTTGTTACGCCCATGTCCATAATCCTGCGTTTGACCGCACCTTCTCCATGCAGCTTAACGACTTTTACCGTCTCGCCGATTTTTGCATCACGCAATGTTTTCATATATTTTATTACCTCCAATTATTTGCTGACATTTTGCTTAGACCATGATTTTTCGCGCCATTTCTTCATTGATGGCGATTCTAGATTCTTTGACTTTGACGATTACGTTCCCGCCGAGAGAATTAATGACCGTGACCGTACCACCCACAGTAAAACCGAGATTTGCTAAATGATGACGGACTTCTTCGCTTCCGCCGATTTTTTTGATGATTTGCTCTTCTCCAGAGTCTGCAAAAACCAATGGTATCAACTGTTTCTCCTATTTATTAATAAACAGATAGAAACAATATATATTAGACTAAAATAACTTTCAATAGAAAATTACAACAAATAATTGAAAGTACTTGCTACGATTCGAGAAGGTTAAAACTGATTATGCAAAATTACATTAATTTGTTTAATTTATTTCAATAAACAACCTGCATCCATCCTGAAAATTTTGTCCGCATACTGTTCCGCCATACTTTCATGCGTCACAAGAAGCACGCTCTTTCCGCTTCGGGCAATTTTTTGAAGAAGGGCAAGAACCGCCTTTGTATTTTCATCATCCAAATCATCCGTCGGCTCATCGGCAAAAATAATCTCCGGATCCAGAATCAAAGCACGGGCAATTGCCATTCGCCTCATTTCGCCACCGGAAAGTTCCGACATTTTTGAATCCGCAAGATTCTCAATTCCGACCATTGAAAGAAGTTCCTTTGCCCTTTCTTCATATTTTTTTGTATCACCATAAATTGCGGCAGGAGCGAGAACATTTTCCAGAACCGTAAGCGCAAAAAGTCCTGTCTGTCCCTGTGGAATCACGCCGAATTTCTGGTTCCGAAGAAGGGAAAGCTGGTCGTCACTCATGGAATAAAGGTCTTTTTCGCCCAGAAGTACTTTTCCAGAGCCTGGCTTTAAAAGACCTGCCAGCATGTAAAGAAGCGTGCTTTTTCCGCTTCCACTCCGTCCTGTAATTTCTGTGACTTTTCCTTCTTTGAGTTCAAAATCAAGCGCTTTGACAGCCTCAAAGTGACTAGCATTTTTAGTCGGCCTATAATATTTTTTTGAAATATTCTGTGCGTTCAACATCATTTTAGTTTCCTTCCCGAAGAATCATACCTGTGTCGATTTTTGCGATTTTATGGGCAGCATAACTTGAAGCAAGACAACCGCATAAAACAGAAAACAAAATGCTTGACAAAACAATAATCAAAGTAAATGGCAAAGACGGTAAAAGAAAAGGAAGCCCCATTGCATTTTTTATCAACGTATGAAACGGAACAATCCCTAGAAACGCAAGGATAATTCCAGCCCCACCACCAAAAAAATTAACAAGAACAGACTCAGCCATAACAAGTTGCCGCAATTTTTTTTGACTCGCTCCCATAACCCTCAGAAGCGCAAATTCTTTTTTTCGCTCACCGATTATGAGATTTGAGACAACGATTAAAATTACAAGGCACAAAATCCAAACTATAATCGTGAGAAGAGCAATAATTTTTGAAACTCCAGAAAGACTTTGAGAAATTGCGCTTGTCATTGATTTTGTTTTTACAGCTTGAGTTTTTCTAACTTTACGTTGAATAAGGCTCGAAACTTCATCGATGTCATATTCGTCTGAAACTTTGACCATAACAGTCGAAATCATTTTTTCTGAATATTTTTTGTCAGTAAAACTCCAACCGATTTTATCCGCGGCTTCCATAAGGAGCTGGATTGTGTTCATATTGGCAAAAACAGCATTATCAAGTCCTGTGCCTGTTTCTGAAAGTTGGGCTGCAATATTCCAGTCCGTGCCAAAAAATTTTAGTTTTCTGCTTCCAGAAAGAGTAACCTTACTTCCGATAAGAATATCTCCATCCTCAAGTTTTCCTTTAAAAGATTTTTCGCCCCACGGTTGAATCGTAAAATCACTTTCCGGCTCAAAACCTATCAGTTGTAAAGAAACAGAACAACAACCTGCGTTCATTGAGCACATATAAACTTGTGGTGAAACTTTCTCAACGCCCTCAATTGCGGAAATTTTCTCAAGATTCGACTTAGATATATAGAAGAAAGTTCTGTTTCCCTGATTTAAGATTGTGTCCGCACTGACTTTTGTTCTAGCCTCATAAGGAACAACTATGATATCTGCCCCAAGACGAAGCTCAAGACTTTTTAAGCCGTTTCGGAGACTTGTGAGAATCAAAGCTCCGCCAAAAATTGAAAAGCCAAGAATCAAAGCAAACGCAAACAAAGAAGTCGAACGGCCTTTTTTTCCGAGAATGTTCAAAATAGGGAATGAGGAAAACTTCATTTATTCTAAGCCCTTTTTGCTTTCTTTAGTTTTACGATAAAATCAATGAGAGAGACCGCAAGAATCAGAATCGAAATAACGACTACAGAAGGTCGCATAATTGTGTGGCAGCGCATATCCTTCATCATGCAAAGAGGAACAAGAATGCCAGGAACAAGTGCCGTAACAACTGCAAACGGAACAAAAGCCAACGAAATTCCAGTCTTAATCTTTTCACATGGAATGAAAAGCCGTACAAGTGAAACAAATGAAAAAACAGAAGCAAGACCAGTAACCACATTCCCAGCCCATTGGCACATCATCCATGAGCCATCTTCTTTTTGAGGACATGCATGGAAGACAAAAGTCGTTCCGAACAAAAGAATAAGCGAGAGAACAAGCAAAATGATGTCGCTAGCAGAAATTTTTTTCATAATTTTACTCCTATTTTTAAATGTTTTTAATTTCTTTTGAATATTTTCCATGTTCCAGAACGACTGTTCTTTGGGCAAAAGCAGCTACCTCTGGAGCATGTGTAACAACAATAATGGTTCGCCCTTCGGCATGAAGTTTTTTAAAAATGTCGATTACCATGCTTTCGTTCGCCTCATCCAAATTTCCAGTTGGCTCGTCAGCAAGAATCAACTCTGGATGATTTATTAAAGCCCTTGCTATACAAACACGCTGCTGCTCGCCTCCACTTAGCTGGCTCGGAAGATGTCGAGCACGCTCTTTTAAGCCGACCCGCTCCAAAGCCTCCATTGCCTCTTTTTCGTCAGGCATGGAATGGTAATACTGAGCAACCATAACATTTTCAAGTGCCGTAAGGTAATTCACAAGATGAAACTGCTGAAAAACCAGCCCGATTTTGTCACGGCGGATTTCAGTAAGACTTTTGTTTGATTCTTGCGTTATATCCTTCCCATCCAAAATCACTTGTCCCATCGAAGGTTTGTCCATGCAACCAATTATGTTCATCATTGTGCTTTTTCCACTTCCGCTAGGCCCCATGATTGCAAGCCATTCTCCTTTTTCGACCGAAAGACTCACATCATTTAAAGCCTTTACGGTCCCACCAGAATATAGTTTTGAAACATTTTTAATTTCAAGTAACGCCATTTATATGCTCCTTCTATTCACCTTTCAAAACCAATGCCGGGTCTACTTCGGTCGCACTTCTTACAGGGATAAGACATGCAATCCCAGTTACTAAAACGCTCGCCAAAATCGTCATCGGAACAAGAAACGGACGAAACGAAATGCCTTTTGCAAAGACATTTATGCTTACGCTCTCCGCAAACATAAACCCCAAAAACACGCCCAAAGCACCACCAACAGCTCCCAAAAATAAACCTTCCCACAAAAATTCACAGACAATGCTCTGATTCGAAGCTCCGAGAGATTTTTTGAGAGCGATTTCCTGTCGTCGCTCGGCGACAACGGCCATCATCGTCGTAGCAACACAAACCATCGTAAGTAAAAGAACAACCAGAGTTACGATGTAGACAAGCGACTGCAATTTTTTGAGAACCGTTCCTTCTGACTTTGCAAGTCTTTTCACGAGCTTTGCATTTACCCCCGGTTCGTTCAAAAAAATCGTATTTGCAATTCCTTCAAGTTCTGCCCCGCTTGCAGCCACTGAACATTCGGCAACATCAAGAACTCCACTGTTTTTCATAAGTTGTTCAAGCTTCGGCATATTCATATAAACACATTCTTCTTCGCTTCCGCCAGTCTGAACAATGCCAGATACCGTAAAGTTATCAGAGAAAATCTTTCCGTCTGAGTCAATTCCATTCAAAGTAAGAGTTGATCCAACGCCCATTGAAACCGCACCCGCGACACTCTGACCGATAAGAATCGAAGAGTCGTTTTTTGGATACTCACCCATAACTAGCCAATAAGGACTTGTTTTTACAAGTTCCGAAAAATCAGTTCCCGCAGCCATAAAAGGAAGGTTATTGATTCTGACAGTTTCGTACCGAAAAGGGGTCAGTCCAACAAGTTTTCCACTCGGAATTAAATTTTTTGCAAATTCCACGTCACCAGAAAGAAGATTTTCGTTCATACCGCTTGTAAGAAGTACATTCGCTCCGTAAGAGCGAAAAACCTGCCCCATCTGTCGTGGAACATCATAATAAATCGTGACAAGCCCACTCAGAATCGTAGACCCGATTGCAACTGCAAGGAGTGCGACCAGCATCCTAGAACGTCGCCTTAAAAGCGAACTTGTTATCATTTTTAAATACATTCTTCTTCGTGCCATACTAATGTCCTCCGTGCAAAACTTCCGCAGGTTTCAAGGAAAGAAGAAGTCGAATTGAAGGTAGCGAACCTAAAATCGTGACAACAAAAATGAGGATTGCAACCAAAGGAATCACCGTCACTTTGATTGAAATATATGATCCGAAGACTGACTGTCCAATAACTTCGGCGAATCCAAGCCCCAAAAAATAACCACATACTCCGCCAAAAACAGCCGTAATTAAAATTTCTGTAAGAATTAAGGCTGAAATCGGACTGTCATAAGCACCTATCGCCTTTAAAAGGCCAATTTCCTGACTTCGTTCCATGACGCTTGCCGTAACAAGATTTGAAATTCCGAGAGCAGAGCCAATAAGACTAAGAATCGTAATCAAAAGCATGAGCAGCTGTGTTTTGCTCAAGATTGCCCCCTCACTTTCGGCGACCTGCCGAACCGCCTTTGCAACCGAATTTGAAATTACTTCCTCAATCTGGTAGCAAATTGAACTTACATAAGCCGTGCAATACCAAGTATCCCAGTCAACCTGATTCAAGGCATCAGTATTCTGTGCTGCAAGCCTTGCCAAATCATTGTCCGGTGTCGTGAGTGCACTGACATCTATTGAAGAAATCAGGCCATTTTTCTTTGTCAAATTTTGTGCCGTTTCAAGATTAATGTAGACATAATCATCCTCTGTTCCGCCGGCATCAAAAACACCTCTGATTACGAATCGTAATAAATTTCCTGAGCCTTCATGTAACAGCGAAATTGTATCACCAACTTTCCATGAGTTTTTTCTGGCAATCTCTGTTCCAACCATCGCTCCAAGTTTATCCGAATCGGAAAGCCACTCACCCGAAATGCTCCACCAGGTTTTCATTGCCCTTGTTCCTGTATCAAGCTCCTCTCCTGTAGGAAGTGAAAGATGGTGAGTGAACCATGTTCCGATTAGTTTTATGTCTTCTGTTCCTGACTTTACGGAAACTTCAAGATTCGGAGAAAAATCCACGATATTGAAAGCCCAGAAAATAGTCTTAAGCTTTCCAAGTTCCTCCTCAAGCAAAAAGGAGTCGCCCGAAACACCATATCGTTCTGTCATTATGCTTTCGCTCTGTGGAACTACCCTTATATTCGCGCCATAAGTTTTCAACTCCTGATTCACCTTGTCGCCGACATCAAACATAACATTCAGCATCGCCGTGGCAAGTGAAGAACCGAGAGCAACCGTAAAAGCAATCATAACCATTTTTTTCCATTGCCGCACCAGAGCACGGAATACCATTCTAAAAAACATAGAATCTCCCTAGTTTTTAAAGCGATGCGCTTCTTTCTGTAAGTCGTCCGTTAAAATTACAACTCCGCCGTTCTGAATCTGTGAGAAAAGCGGGACTGGATTGCATCCGCCCTTCAAGCCGATTGTGTTCTTATTCATAACGACATCGCACCTGTTACAAACAATCTCGTCTTTTCTCTCATAATAACCAACATCTCCGCACACATCGCAGGCATCAAATCCCACACCAAAGGCCGAGCCTTTTTTCTGAACGATTATGAAACGGATTCCCTTTCCCTCGTCGTTTACCCATGTAAAACGGTGCAAGTGACCATCCGAAACCTGCTCCAGCGGAATAAAAATCTCATTTCCTTCGATTTGGAATTCTTCGGAAGGCGAAAGCTCCACAAGGCTCAGTCCGATTTCTTTGATTTTGGTCATATCGATAAAAACAAAAATACAGAGCAACACCAAAAATCCGCCCCAACGCCGGTTATTTCTCGAAAAGGCTCTAAGTTTTCTATGCTCGGCAGGTTTTTTATATTCACCCTGAATCTTCGTGTAATGAATAAAGAAAACGACTGCCAGAACGAACAATATCAAAATTGAGATAAAAAATACAATGTTTTCAGCCGTAATCAGCTGTGGAAGAGACTTTCGTAATCCTGCGG